>ERZ1740062.1204-NODE-1204-length-10981-cov-4.019129_pt1 | contig 10981 bp, 8 predicted proteins | sample MGYA00581741_ERZ1740062 | MGnify/ENA primary metagenome ERZ1740062 (study PRJEB43018, sample SAMN04849747) | marine metagenome | isolation source: floating plastic debris | place: Pacific Ocean | collected 2008-09-01 | study: EMG produced TPA metagenomics... | reverse complement strand
GATAGACGTTTGGTTTGATTCTGGTTCTATGCCTTATGCACAGTGGCATTATCCATTCGACAATGCGCAGGACTTCGCAGCGCATTTCCCGGCTGATTACATCTGTGAGGCGATCGACCAGACGCGCGGATGGTTCTATACACTGCACGCAATCTCGACGTTGGTTTCGGACAGCATCGCCTATAAAAACGTTATTTGCTTGAGCCATATCGTCGATGGCGAAGGCAAGAAGATGTCCAAGTCGCAGGGCAATATCCTGAATCCGTACGATGTCTTCGACAAGGTGGGTGCCGATGCCTTGCGTTGGTACTTCTTGGCGCGTGTTGCTCCGGATGTCCAAAAGCGTATCTCGGTAGATATTGTTGCGGATGTTGCGAGTTCGTTCATCAACACGCTGTGGAACACCTACTCATTTTTTGTGTTGTACGCACGTCTCGACACGATTGACTTTTCGGAGCGCTCGGATGTCGCCGGGCGTCCTGAAATCGATCGTTGGGCGATTGCTTTGCTATCCAGTACAAAGCGTACAGTGACCGAGGCACTGGAGCGCTACGATGCTCAGACCGCAGGCGCCGCGATTGAGTCGTTCGTCGATCAACTTTCGAATTGGTATGTGCGTCGCAATCGGCGCCGCTTCTGGAAGTCGGATGATCTCGAGGATAAGCGCGCTGCTTACCACACGCTGTACGAGTGTTTGTCAGAGCTCTCGTTGTTGATGGCGCCATTCGTGCCGTTCATTGCCGAAGCGCTGTATCAGAATCTGGTGGTTTCCGTCGATGACGCGGCGCCGGACAGCGTTCACATGGCCGCGTGGCCTGAGGTCGCCGCCGAGCCTATCGATCAGCAGTTGCTCGATGAAATCGACGTCGTGCAAAACGTCGTCAGTCTCGGTCGTGCGGCACGCGCGCAAAGCGGTGTGCGAACCCGTCAGCCACTCGGTCGATTGTTGGTGCGTGCGCCGAGCGAGTCGGCCATCGCCGCGGTGATGTCGCATCGCCAGCAGATCGAGGAAGAGCTGAATATCAAAGAGATCGAGGCTGTCGCTCGCGATGCCAGTTTGATCGAATATCGCATCAAGCCAAACCTGCCGGTGGTCGGCAAGAAGTATGGCCGCCAAGTGCCAGCCATCAAGGCGGCGCTGGCAGCGGCGGACGGCGACACCATCGCGACCGCGGTGGCTTCGGGTGATGCGTTCGACCTGGTGGTCAACGACGAGACGCTGACGCTGTCCGAGGAAGACGTCCTAATTGAAAGTGCGTCGGCAACCGGCTACTCCTGCGCAGAAGAGTCGGGGTACCTGGTTGGACTAGACACAGCTATCGATGAGGCGCTGGCTGTGGAGGGGCTCGCGCGCGAGCTGATACGCACGGTGCAGGAGGCGCGCAAGCAGGCGGGTCTCGAAGTGTCCGACCGCATTGCCCTTGGCATCAGCGGTAGCGAAGGAGTTATTCGCGCTCTGGATAGTTACCGTGATCTGATCATGACTGAGACCCTGGCGACGCAATGGGAGGTCGGTCAAGCCGCCCCGTATGTGGCGGAGGGTCACTTGGATTCTGAGACGTGGTCGATTGAAATCTCTCGGCGCTAACCCACGGCGCTTGCGTTTGCCGCGGCGCTTTTGATATAAAGAATCGTCGAAGGGAGTTTGACACTTACGCCGCGTTCCTGGGGGGTTTGGAACGCGGCGTTACTCACTAAGGAGCTCAATCACTACCTTTCCGTGGGGGAGAAGGCAGTCCATGTCTGTCCTGAAAACAGCTTTCCATAATGCTCTGATCGTGCTGACCGGGCATAAAACCGCAAAAGATCGCCTGAGAGAGGCGTGGCTCACCTATTTGAGTGATTTGTCGACGGACGAGATGCCGGACGGTTTTCGAGAGAACTTTCTCGCTATCCGGGACGGTCTGACATCGCAGCGCCCGGTCAACAATGAGCACCCGGCGGAAGCCACTATCCGGAAAATGTCGCCTGGTCAGGCAGCGCGGTGGAGCCAGGATTATGCGAAGCTCTATCTGACGCTGATTGGTGAAGCAGCACCGGTACAGCTCCGTTTAGTCGATACGGTCGATGGCGAAGAGACAGCGGTCGAAGGCCCCGTTCCGGAGTTCCTGGTCCAACACTAAGCAGGCTGCCCAACCTTCGCGCCTGTGTCAGAATACCGGTTCTGTTAATACCGGTAACGCCTTATGAACCAACCAACTCGCAACGCCTGCCTGGGCTTGTTGTGCCTGCTACCCATTGCTGCCGGCTGTCAGCAAAAGACGGAAACGCTGGAAGAATTGCCCGCGCCAGCCATGGTGCACGAGGTCATTGACGGCTTTGATATTGAGCGGCGCATCGAAGACTATGCGCCAGTCACGTTGACCGCCGATCTCAGCGCGTTAACCGACAACGAGCGCAAAATGCTCACCCTGTTGATTCAGGCGGGCGATGTTATGGGCGATCTGTTCTGGCGACAGGCATTCAGAGAAAACTATTCCGACTGGCTGGACCGCTTGCCGAACCCGGCGGCGCGTCGTTTTGCGCAAATCAACTACGGACCCTGGGATCGACTAGCCAATAACCGTCCGTTCCTGACCGGAGTGCCGGAAAAACCGGCAGGCGCCAACTTCTATCCGGCAGATATCACGCGCGCGGCATTCGACAGTGCAGATTTTGCAGATAAGCAAGGTCTTTACTCCCTGGTGCGTCGTGACGATGACGGCGCATTGTATGCCGTGCCCTATCACGAGGCCTATGCAGAAGAATTGACGGCAGCAGCCAATTTGTTGCGCGAGGCTGCCACTTTGACCGACGATGCGGACTTTGCGAACTACCTGAAGTTGCGCGCCGAGGCATTCTTGAGTGGCGACTATCGCGCCAGCGACCTCGCATGGATGGATAGCAAAACCAGCCTTGTTGATGTCGTGATTGGTCCGATCGAAACGTACGAGGATCAACTCTTCGGCTATCGCGCGGCTTTCGAAGCTTTTGTGCTGGTCAAAGATGCTGAGTGGAGCGAGCGTCTCGCGAAGTTTTCGGCCTTTCTGCCCGCATTACAGCGTGATTTGCCGGTGGAGGCTGCCTACAAGCAGGAGGAGCCTGGAACAGACTCAGACCTGAATGCCTACGACGTCGTTTACTATGCGGGCGACAGCAACGCGGGCTCGAAGACGATCGCGATCAATCTGCCGAATGACGAAACGGTACAGCTCGAGAAGGGTACACGCCGCTTGCAGCTGAAGAACGCGATGCGTGCCAAGATCGATGAGATTCTGGTGCCCATCAGTGATTTGTTGATTGCGCCGGAGCAGCGCCAATTCATCACCTTCGATGCGTTTTTCGCCAACACCATGTTCCACGAAGTCGCGCATGGTTTAGGCATTAAGAATACGATTGACGGCAACTCGACCGTTCGCGAAGCATTAAAAGATGTTGCGAGCAGCATCGAGGAAGGCAAGGCCGACGTGTTGGGTTTGTACATGATTAACAAGCTGCACGAAGCCGGTGAGCTCGGTGAGAGTGATCTGCGAGATAACTACGTTACGTTCGTGGCGAGCGTGTTCCGTTCGATCCGCTTCGGCGCGTCAAGCGCCCACGGCAAAGCGAACATGCTGCGGTTCAATTACTTCGTTGAGCGCGGTGCGATCGTGCGCGATGCCGAACAACAGGTCTATCGAATTGACTTCGAGAAAATGACCGAAGCAACCGACGCGCTGGCCCGGCAACTACTGGTATTGCAGGGCGATGGCGACTACGACGGTGCGCTGGCACTCACAAACGAAAAGGGCCGCATCGGTGAACAACTTCAGGCCGATCTGGACCGTCTTTCTAGCGCCGGTATTCCTGTCGATATCGTCTTTCGTCAGGGCGGTGATGCTTTAGGGCTGTAATCTTCAGGCCAGACTAGCCCGACTGTGACGGTGCAGGGTCAGGAATATTGTCGTCGCTAATATGATCGTGCTGGCGATGGCGATGAATGACACCGTCGGTCTCGAGGATGCTAGTCCGTACAACGAGACCAGTTGGACCGCGAAGCCCGCGATAAGCTGCTGCAGACAACCGACGACGCCCGATGCTGTGCCGGCGAACCGTTTTGTCTGCAAGACAGCCCCGCTTTGCATGCTGGGCGATGAGAGCCCGTTGCAGAACGCCAGCGCTGACATGGGCAGGAATAGCGACCAGGCACTGGTGGTCGCATCATAGTTCCATACCAGCATGGTGCAGGCCGCGACCCAGGCGCCCGCAGAGCCCAGCTGCATCAAACACCACCAGCACGCTCGGGAAGCCATGCGAGACGAAACGAAAGTGCCGCCCATGTAGCCGAGCGCGAGTAACACGAAAAATTGCCCGTAGGCGGTCGGCGGATAACCGAGGCGGACTTCCATCAGGTAAGGCACGACAGCAATAAAGGTATAAAACAGCGATAGCGACAGAGCGCTTTGGATCGCGAGTGTCGCGAAGAGCGGTTTCCTGATGAGGCTGTTCACCCCATCAACAAACGGCTCACGGTCCTCGGTGCCCTGCATGGTTTCTGGCAGTACTGAGAATGCGACCGCACTGACCACTGCAATGTAGACAGCGGAGGCGACAAACACACTCGGCCAGCCAAGGCCTTCTGTCAGATAGCCGCCGATCAGCGGGGATACCATCGGAACAATGACAATAACGGATATCACCGATGACAAACGTGCTGCCATTCCATCGTGGCCATAGCGGTCGCTAAGCACAGCGCGCGACACGACAAGACCGCCCGCAGCACCCAGTGCCTGAACAACTCTGCCGATAACGAGAACACTAAGACTGTCGGCCATCGCACATAGCAGGCTGCCAGCAAGGCTGATGATCAGACTTAGTAATGCGGTGCGCCTGCGACCGATGAAGTCAGCGATGGGGCCATATAGTAATTGCGCCGGACCAACGGTGAACACATAGGCGCTGAATGTCAGCTGGATGGCGCTGGCACTGACGCTGAGCTCGCGTGCCATGCTCGGCAGCGCCGGCATATTCATATGCATAATCAGCGGTGCTACCGCAGTCATGGCCGCCAGCAAGACTGGCAGACCGAAATCGCTTAAGTCTTTCGGTGGAAGGTCCTTGTGGGTGTTCGTTGTCGGCGAGGCGCTGATTGGCGCAGACCTTAGCGGTCGTGGCCGACGACCTGCAGGAACTCGCCCCGCGTTCTGGCGTCTTCACGAAAGCTGCCCAGCATCTGGCTCGTCACCATCGAGACGTTGGTCTTGTGGATACCGCGCGTGGTCATGCATTGATGTCGTGCTTCGATGATGACACCGACTCCGCGGGGCTTCAGCGCATCCTGGATGCAGTGTGCGACCTGCGCCGTCATTTTCTCCTGGACCTGGAAGCGTCGTGCATACGCTTCAACAACTCGGGCTAGCTTGCTGATGCCGACAACCTTATTGTCTGGCAAATAGCCGACATGCGCTTTGCCGATGATCGGTGCCATATGATGCTCGCAGTGCGATTCAAAATTGATGTCACGCAGCACGATCATCTCGTCGTAGCCTTCGACTTCCTCGAACGTGCGCTTCAAATACTGCAGCGGTCTGTCCTTGTAGCCGGAAAACCAGTCAGCATAGGCACGGGCGACACGGGAAGGCGTATCGAGTAAGCCCTCGCGACGGGTATCTTCGCCTGCCCACAGCAGCAGTGTCCGTACCGCTTCTTCAGCCTGCTGTCGAGTTGGCTTGCGCGGCTTTCTGCCAAGTGATTGGCGTTGCGCAGGTCGTTTTGCCACGAACTATCTTCCTGAATACTGCATCCGGGAATCGAGTCTAACCGAAGTCGCTCTATGATGCGCGGCATGGTATCAGAGGGTATGGTTGAACAATGCAGAAAAAACTCATCATTTGCGGTTTGTTGTTGTCACTGTTCGGTTGTGCAAGTCAGCCGGGTGGGCTAGCACCCATCACGACAGTCAGCGAAGTCGACCTGGAACGATTCTCGGGTCGCTGGTATGTGATCGCGAACATTCCCACTTTCCTTGAGAAGCAGGCGTGGAATGCGACAGAAGACTATCAGCTGCGAGACGCGACAACAGTCGATACGACCTTCAGTTTTACCAAAGGCAGCTTTGCGGGCAAACGCAAGACATACACGCCGGTTGCGACCGTGATTCCCGGTACCGGCAACGCTGTGTGGGACATGCAGTTTTTGTGGCCGTTCAAGGCCGAGTACCGCGTGATCTGGTTGGACCGCGACTACGCTGTGACCGTGATCGGTCGCAGCAAACGTGACTACGTGTGGATCATGGCTCGACAGCCCAGCCTGGAGCCCGCGCTCCGCAATGAGATCGAGCGCTTCCTCGAGCAGGAAGGTTATGATCTGACCAAGCTTCGCGATGTCCCGCAGCAGCCGTTAGCGGAGCGTTAGTCGATCACTGTTCGGCAGGGAGGCCTATCGGGCAGCTCACGCCAGTGCCACCGATACCACAGTAGCCCCCGGGATTCTTTGCCAGGTATTGCTGATGATAGTCCTCAGCAAAATAGTACGCTCCAGCCGGTTTGATTTCTGTTGTGATCGGACCGTGTCCGGCCGCCGTCAATTCCGATTGGTAGCGCTCGCGTGATGCAGCGGCAGCGTCGGCCTGCGCATCATTCAGCGTGTAAACAGCAGACCGGTATTGAGTGCCGCGATCATTGCCTTGACGCATGCCCTGTGTCGGATCGTGCGCTTCCCAGAACACGCCAAGTAGCGCGTCGTAGGATATAACCTGCGGGTCGAAGATGACACTGACGACTTCCGTATGTCCGGTCTCGCCGCTGCAAACTTCTTCGTAGGTCGGGTTCGGTGTAACGCCGCCCGCGTAACCGACGGATGTGCTGTGCACACCATCCAGTTGCCAGAACACACGTTCAGCGCCCCAGAAACAGCCAAGACCGAATTGCGCTTCCTGCAGTGGCGCGGGCCATGGGCCTTGCATCGGATGACCTGTGACCACGTGTTTGGCGGCGACGGGCATCGCCGTCGATCGGCCGGCGAGTGCGTCTTCAGCGCTGGGAAGCGCCATTTTCTTGCGGCTGAACAGCATGCTGTGCTCCGAGTTCGGTTACGTTCCACTACTATGCGGTGTATCTTGCCGGATTCAATAGCCCACAGGAATCCCGACCGATGACGACCAGCACACCCCCATCCCGGATTCACGTCCCGAATCTCTTGCAGTGGGGCGCGTTGCTGGCCTTAGCCGTGCTTTGGGGGTCGCGTTACTACGCGGTTGAAATCGCACTGCGCTCATTTGACCCTTTAAGCATTGTGTTCTTTCAGATTGTCGTGGCGGCCACTGTGCTATGGCTCGTATTGCGATTGGTCGGGCAGAAACTGCCGCACGACGCGAGGTCCTGGCTGTTTTTCCATGCCATGGCGCTGGTTGGCAACGTCGCTCCGTTTTTTCTCGAGTCGTGGGGGCAGGTCGCGATTGATTCCAGCCTCGTCGGTATCCTGATGTCTGTCTCGCCATTGTCGGTGCTGCTGGCCGCACATTGGTTGCTACCCGATGAGCGCGCCAGTGGCTTGCGCTTGACCGGTTTCCTGTTTGGCTTGGTCGGTGTCGTTCTGCTGATCGGGCCGGATGCGTTGCGGGCAATCGGCGGCGATGCGACGACCATTGTGGCGCAATTGGCGATTCTGTTGGCGGCTGTCTGCTACGGGATTGCAGCAGTCATTACGCGTTTGGCGCCACAACACACGCCGTTAACCATGTCGGCTGGCGTCATGCTGGCGGGCGCGGCGCAGCTCATTCCGCTCTGGTGGTGGCGATCAGGCGCGCCGGATTGGTCCACCGTCGGGGCCGGGTCCGTGATCGCCGTTGTCGCGATCGGATTGTTTTGCACGGCGCTCGCTGCGCTGGTGTTTTTCTATCTGATCGCCCGCACAGGCGCGACATTTCAATCGTTGGTCAACTACCTGTTGCCCGTGTGGGCCATTGCGGTCGGCAGCACGTTGCTGAACGAGCCGATACCGGATAATGGTCTAGCCGCGCTGACATTGATTTTTGTGTCGTTGTGGCTGACACAGCGCTCGGCTTCGTCGAGACCGACTGCGCCCTAGCTCAGGTTCCGCTATCCGTCGACTCAGCGCTCGTCATCGCTCTCGACGGGCAAGCCATCGGCATCGTCGATAAGGATTTCCGGTTCTTCGTTGTCAACCGGCAAGCCGCCAGCGTCGTCGATAGCGATTTCCGGTTCTTCGTTGTCAATCGGCAAGTCGCCAGCGTTGTCGATAGCGATTTCCGATTCTTCACCATCAACCGGCAAGCCGCCAGCGTCGTCGATAACAATCTCCGCTGCGTCGCTGTCGACCGGTAGTCCATCGGCATCATCCACCACGATGCCAGGTGGATTCTCGGCCTTGGCGGCGGCTCTCGTGCGAGCGGCTTCTGTTTTCTCGATGTTCCTTCTTTCGCCGGGCGAGAGGCGTTCATCTGAATAGCGGAAATCGTGTCGAAAAGTCTGATTCGGTGTTGCGACCGGGCGTCCGTTGACAAACCGCGGGCGAAACCGAAAGTTTCGAAGACCGCGGACGACCGTTTTATCCATCAGCCCAGCAGGTTGACTGTCGATCACCTCAATCGTTATCGGGCGCCCCAGCGCATTGACGGTGAACTGTAGCTCAACGAAGCCGCGATCCTTATACAGTGCCATTTCGCCGGGACTGTTCGGCGGGACGCGCTTGTGCGTATTGCGAATCGGGATCACGCGCGCAGGCTTTGGCGCATCAAACAACTCGTTGCGAATGCTGTGCAGTTTAGGGTCACCATCCAGTTCGCGCCAGGATTGCAGGTAGGCGAGACGCGCACTTCTTGCGTCAAAGTTGGCGGCGTGAAAGTCACCCTTCTTGGCCAGAGTTTGCGCGTAAAGCACGGGATCTGCATCTTTGGTTTGCCGGGCGATGCGCACGGCGCGACTAATGGCGCGATCCTTGTCGGCCAGTATTGCGGCCTGGCCTAAATCTTGATCCTGTATTGACGTACCGGGAGCCACAAAGGCCATTTCGACACGCGGCTCGACCAGCCGGCGGTCAAGCTCGCCGTACGCTCGATTCATGCGATTCACGACCGCTTTGTACGCCAGCATAGCCCGGGTGAAGTCGCGGGTTTCTCCGTACCAGCGTGCCTGACCCAGCAATGCGTCGATGTATTGATCCGAGTCCCGTTCAAAATTTCGCCGCTGCAGTCGAAACAGGTTTTCCTGAATCTTGTTCGCTCGGCGCAGTTCACCGAGAAAATAGTACGCTCTGCTCAGCGCATCCATGACATCGACCTGCTCGAGATTATTCGGGCCCAGATTGACATGAGATAAATGAATCGCGCGTTCGAAAACCGGAATGGCTTGTTCGACATCGTTTAATGCCATCGCTGTGGTCGCAAGCCCTTTCAGTGGGTTAACTAGAGTCGGGTCGACGATACCGCCGGTCAGTTCCTCTCGGACGTTGATGGCAGCAATGAAATTCTGTTGAGCAGCGCCATACTCTGCATTGTCTGCCTGCGTGATCGCGAGGTTAGTCAGCGCGGATGCAACCTGTTCGCTGTTTTCTCCCCAGACCACCGCGCTGCCGCTGACAATCTGCTTGGCACTCTCCAGTGCTTGTTCGAGTTGACCACTGGACATCTGCTCTCGGTACTGTTGCTGCAAAGTAACGAGTTGCCCGCCGGCCGGCGTCGCCGCCACGCTATCGCTGATATCGATGATCTCCGGGATCGCGTTGGCGTTTGCTGCCGTGCGCGCCTGTGCATTCAATACGCCTAGCGCTGCGATGGTCAGCAGAAAGATGCGAAAGTGCGAGCGGCCCGTTCGCCGCTTGATTGAGAACAGGGAATGTAGATTCATGACACCTAGTAATACACCGCTATGGCGCGGATTTCCACATTCGCGAGACTAGTGCGGAAAGCTGACAATAGCGTGACAATATTCGAGCTGCTACGTACCCTATGACCATGGTCTTGACGAAAAGTTTACCGTTTAATGCGCCTGCCAGGTGCACTTTGGAGGGGACATGGCGAAGACGACACGAGGCGGTATGGCCTGGCTATTGGCGGGTATGGCGATGACTGCGACCGACGGATCCGCGGACACCGCAATCACGATTTACAGCAAAGCGCAGCCGGGTGCGGTCGATGCGGCGCTCTATCGGCCTCAGGCGGGTAGTGGCAATTCCGGCTACACGGTGCCTGGCTACGCCATCGTTCGACAACAGCAGGAATTGGAATTGCAACAGGGACGCAGCGAGGTTCGGTTGACAGATGTTGCGGCGCTGATCGACCCAACAACCGTGCATTTCGAATCGCTGACCGATCCCGATGGTACTCGTGTGATCGAGCAGGATTTTCGTTTCGACCTGGTCGGCACAGAGAAATTGTTCGACCGCTACATCGACAGCATGATTCGTGTGGACCAGGTGGGCGGCGATCGCGTGGTGACAACCAATGGCGTGTTTCTGAGTCGGCAGGGTGGTCTCGTTGTGCGCAGGGATGATGGCAGTATCAGCGTCATTACCGACTGGCAGAATGTGAGCCTGGCGGACTTGCCGGGTGGGTTGATGACCCGGCCGACGCTGGTGTGGGACGTCCAGGCGAAGCGCGGCGGCCAACACGCCTCCAGAGTCAGTTATGAAACCAAGGGCGCGCCCTGGTGGGCCGACTACAATCTGCAGTGGCAGCCTGGTCGCGACGATAACACGGGTACCCTGTCAGTCAGCGCCTGGGTCAGCATCCTGAATCAAAGCGGTGCGACCTACACCGATGCCAAGCTCAAGTTGATCGCTGGCGATGTACAGCGAGCACAGCCAGAGCCAGCGCCAGTGCCGAGGGCGATGATGATGCGCAGCGCGGAAGTGGATGTCGCGGAAGGCTTCAGCGAGAAGGAATTATTCGAATTCCATCTCTACACACTACCGAGACCGACGACGATACCGAATAACGCAACCAAACAAATCGAGTTGTTCCCTCAGGTGGCAGGTGTGCCCGCCAGCAAGCGTTTGGTGTACA
>ERZ1740062.1203-NODE-1203-length-10983-cov-4.229228_pt1 | contig 10983 bp, 16 predicted proteins | sample MGYA00581741_ERZ1740062 | MGnify/ENA primary metagenome ERZ1740062 (study PRJEB43018, sample SAMN04849747) | marine metagenome | isolation source: floating plastic debris | place: Pacific Ocean | collected 2008-09-01 | study: EMG produced TPA metagenomics... | reverse complement strand
GCTGGGATTGTTCTGCGGTCGCATTGGAAATTTTATCAACGGCGAGTTGTGGGGGCGCGAAACCGACGTGCCGTGGGGCTTTCTTGTCGATGGCGTTGTACGCCATCCGTCGATGCTGTACGAGGCGGCACTCGAGGGCGTCGTCTTGTTTGTCATTCTGTGGTGGTTTTCGCGAGCGCCAAGGCCGACACGTTCAATCTCGGGCCTGTTTTTGATCGGCTATGGGCTGTTTCGGAGCTCGGTCGAGTTTGTACGTGTTCCGGACGCGCAATACGGTTACTTCGCCGGCAACTGGCTCACAATGGGTATGATGCTCAGCACGCCGATGGTGCTCTATGGTGTTTATTTGATGGTGTCTGCGTACCGTCGGCAACGCAGCGAGGAACAGTCTTGAAGCAATATCTCGAACTCATGCGCACTGTACGCCAGACTGGCGTTCGTAAAGACGATCGAACCGGTACCGGTACGCTCAGCGTATTTGGTCATCAGATGCGCTTTGATTTGCGCGCCGGTTTTCCATTGGTCACCACGAAAAAGCTGCACCTGAAGTCGATCATCGGCGAGTTGTTGTGGTTCCTGCGCGGTGACAGCAATGTCGGTTGGCTGCACGAGCAAGGTGTGACGATCTGGGATGAGTGGGCGGACGAACAAGGCGACCTCGGGCCCGTCTATGGTGTGCAATGGCGAAACTGGCCGACCCCGGACGGTGAACACATCGATCAGATTCAAACCGTCTTGCAGCAGTTGCGCGAGCAGCCCGACTCTCGCCGTATCCTGGTCTCGGCCTGGAACGTTGCTGAGCTCGATGCGATGGCATTGATGCCGTGTCATTGCCTGTTTCAGTTTTATGTCGCCGACGGCCGTCTGTCCTGCCAGTTGTACCAACGCAGCGCGGACATTTTTCTTGGCGTGCCATTCAACATCGCCTCGTATGCGCTACTGACACACATGATCGCGCAACAGGTGGGCCTCGACGTTGGGGACTTCATCTGGACCGGCGGTGACTGTCATTTGTACCTCAATCATCTGGAACAAGCCGATTTACAGCTGACCCGTGAGCCAAGAGCGCTACCGATGCTGAATATCCTGCGTAAGCCTGATACGTTATTTGATTACCAGATGAGCGACTTCGCGTTCGAGGGCTACGACCCGCATCCGTTGATCCGCGCGGCGGTTTCCGTCTGACGTTGCGAGCAGATGCGAGCCAAGACGATTCGTTGTATGCTCGGCGACCAAATAAGAAGAACTGTGCACGGCCCAGGGGGGAAGGCATTGGATTGTAATGGCTCTGCTGAGCAGCCGACGTCGGCCTGTGTCGACACGCCGCCATTGTCAATAGGCGCGCTGTCGATGATTGTCGCTGTCGCCGATAATGGTGTCATTGGCAAGGGCAATGAACTGCCGTGGCGTTTGTCCGCGGATTTGCGCTATTTCAAGCAACGCACGCTCGGTAAGCCGATCATCATGGGCCGCAAGACCTGGGAATCGATCGGTCGTCCTCTGCCAGGACGTGAGAATGTCGTCGTCACCCGCGATTCTGAGTATCGGGCAGACGGCGCGACGTTGTTTCACAGTCTTGATGACGCGATCGCCGCCTATGCCAAAGAGCCCGAGATCATGGTGATCGGTGGCGCGTCGATTTACGAGTTAGCATTGCCGTTGATATCGCGCCTTTATCTGACCCGTGTGCACATTAATGTGGATCGCGGTGATGCGTTTTTTGAGGTGCCTGATCTCGCCGAGTGGCAACAACGCTGTCATCGATACCTCAGTGGCGAACAGGGGCAACCGGATTGCACGTTCGAGGTCTACGACCGCAAACTGAGCTAGTGCCCCGCTAGAACTGGATCGACAGATCTTCCTCTATCTGTTCTTTTGTCAGATTGAGGTCTTTCTGCAGATAACGCCATTCATCCATGAGCGCATTCTCGTAGCTCACCGTCTTCAGCTCCGGCGTATCGATATCCGCTGGCGGCGCCAGTGTGGCGACCGGCCGTGCCGGCGTCGCGCTGTCTTTGGCATCGTCTTCGATCGGCTCGAGTAGAGCCGCGACTACGGCGACGACGAGCATCGCTGCGGTCGCTGGCGCGGCCCATTTTATCCAACCCGCACGTGTGTCGGATCGTGGTGCTGCCGTCTGCGGCGTCGCAAAAACGTGCTCCCGTAATTGCTCACCAGAGCTGTCCTGCGTTTGCAAAGCGTCCAGCGCGCGGGCATCGTCGCGCAGTCGTTGTTCGATGTTACTCATCACATTTACCCGTTGAGATGTTGCGCGAGCCGTTGCCGGCTGCGCATCAAATTGACCTTAACCCAAACTGAAGTCCGCTCCATAATGGCAGCGATTTCCTTGATTGACGCGTCTTCGGCGTAGCGCAACCACAGCGCATGACAGGCATCGTCACTCAGCACGCTGCGCGCAGTCCGCCAGACATTGTCCATCTCCAATTCGAACTCCGTATTGTCATGGCTCAGTGCCGTTGCTGTATTGTCGTGCACTTCTGGCGCCGATTTCAGTTGGCGTAATCCAATACGATAGAGCCAGGTGCTGAACTGCCAGCGGTTGTTGTAGCTCTTCAGATAACGCCACGCGTTGATCAGCGCCTCCTGCGTCGCATCCTCTGCGGCACCGGCGTCACCGGACTTGAGCCACAAGAATCTCAGTAGTCGATCGCGATAATGCTCGACCAGACTGCTGAACGCGTCGACGTCGCCCCGTTGTGCCTGAGCAATCAGCTGTTGTTCGGCATCCAGCACGATTTACTGATTGACTACACTGACCAGAAGATCAGGCTCGACGGTCAGACTGAGCGACAGTCCTTCCGCATCGTTCTCGATACGCAGGCGGTTCAGTAGCTGCGAGAGCTCAGGTGTGCCTTCACCGGACAATGCTTGCAGACCGATCAGGCCGCGCACGATCGACGCGAGCGCGTTGCTGGTCGTTTCATCCTTGGCAGTGACGCGGACCTCGATATCGGCCTTGCCGCGATTGTCCGCCAGCTTGAAAGCGATCTGGCGAGTATTGCGCAGCATGCCGGAGTCCCACTGATTGCTCATGCGCTCGGCATCGACGCCCGCTTGCATAAGCGGATTTCTTGCGGACAGAATCAGTAGTGAGCGATCGTCGTTTTTGATGCCTCGCGCCTTGCCCGAAAACGCGGCCTCCATTTCCTCGAGCTGAGTGCTCAACACCCAGGTGTTGCGCTTGTCGAATGTGACATACAGGACATCCTGATTGACCTGAAGTTCTTCGTTTTCGATATCGATATCTTCGACGCGGTAATAGTTCATGCCCCCGCGCTTCAGCGGTTCGGCATTGCCATTCAGAACAAGCGCCGCGAGCATCTTGTCCTGCGAACGACTGCTCAGATCCCCGGATACGATCATGGTCGCGTGGCCATTGCCGCTGCTGTACGCCGTGATGGCATTGAGCTCTTTGTCGGGATCGAAACCGACATCATCACGCAGGTCGTCGAAAACCTCCGAGTTCAGCCAGTTGTAAAGCGTTTCACCAGCACCGCCGGAGCGCATTTGCTCAAGATCGATGTGCAGATACCATTGCGAATCGGCGGGCAGCATGTCGTCGAGCCCGGCACTCATCGAATTGGCGGAAAGCAGTAACAGCGCAGCCGCGCGAAGCAGGAATTGAGTCATGATTGGGTCCTTGCGTTTTCTGTCTATACGCTTATAGGGCCAATGCGGGCAAAAGGTTACAACGGCGCAAAAGTCGCACGGGCGGCTCGCTCGCAGGCGACGAGGTCTATTTCGTCCAGCGATTGTTTTCCGGCAATCTGGGTGTCTAGCCACTCGGACTGGGCAGCGCCGCGTTCCAGCGCGTTGGCGTAGTCGATGTCGGCGTGGAACATCACCATCGAATAGCGCGACACAAAGACGTCCGGGCACACCGTTTCCTGATGGAGCGCGAGCGCTTTTTTGAGATGAAAATCCTGCCGGCGCACGCTGTCACGCATTTCGGTGTAATTCTCAAGCGCCATCTGCGCGATCGCGCGCGCATTGGGAATACGAGATTTCGAAAACTCAGCGAAGACGGTGTGCCAGCTATCGCCTTCGTCGAGCAGTTTGGCAAGTACGACGCAGTCCTCGAACGCGGCATTCATGCCCTGCCCATGGAACGGGACGATGGCGTGTGCCGCATCACCGATCAACAGGCAACGATCGTCCACATGCCAGGGCGCGCAGTGGATGGTACCCATGACGCCCAGCGGGTGTTCTACAAGCTGCCGGTCAAGATCGTCGATCAATTCAGGCACATCGGTGAACGCGCCAGCAAAAAAGTCTCGTGCGCGCGGTGTTTCCTGCCACCAGGCAAACGAAGGCTCGCCGTCCGGTGCCTCGTTGGGCATGAACAGCGTCGCGGTAAAGTCGCCGCCGGGGTTGGGCAATGCGATCAACATATGGCTGCCACGCGGCCAGACGTGTAAACCAGCCGGATCCATCGCGTAGTCGCCATTCGACTTGGCAGGAATTGCGATCTCTTGATAGCGATGTTCGAGCAGCGTTTCCTCTGCGTCGATAAGGCCCTGCCGCTGCAGCGAACGGCGCACCGGAGACCCGGCACCGTCCGCGGCAATAAAGCGCTCGACGGCAAGCTGGTAGGTCTGTGTATCGCCCAGCAAGTTTTCTATCTGAAGCTCGTGGTTGGCTGCGTCATAGCCGAGGCAGCGTTGACCGAATCGGATGTCGGCACCGGCTTGTTCGGCGGCATCGAGCAGCATGTGGTTCAGCCCGGCGCGATTCACCGAATAATTGATATCAACATCGCGCGTGCCATACGGCTGGAATTGTAGGGATCCATCGACCCGATGCAGTATTCGGCCGGGCATCGGACAGAGCAGCGGCTGGATTTGATTGGCAATGCCGACCGCTTGTAAGCCACGCATGCCGCGGGCGGCCATCGCGAGATTGATCGACCGCCCGGCACTGGTGGTTTCGCCACGCGGGTCGTGCGCACGCTCGAGTACCGTGACTCGCGCACCGCGTTGCGCCAACATGACGGCCAGCAAGCTACCGGTCAGGCCAGCGCCGAGTACGGCGATAGACTGGTTTCGAACATCCATATCAGCTCAGGGCCGCCGTGAGTACGTCGACCAGTCTGTCGGTGTCTTCTAACGTGTTGTAGAACGGGGCCGGAGCGACGCGAATAATGTTGGGTTCCCGCCAGTCGCCGATAATGTCGGCCTGTTGTAACCGCTCGAATACCTGTTTGGCGGCAGTGGCATCCGTGCGCAGTCGCAATGAGAGCTGTGCACCGCGACGGCTCGGGTCCCGAGGTGTGACAATCTGCACCGCGTCGGCAAGTTCTCGCTCCAGACGGTTCGCCAGGTGGCCGGTCAATTCGAGCGATCGAGCGCGCAGTGCTGACATGCCGACGGCATCGAACATCTCCAGTGAGGCGATGACCGGCGCGAGCCCCAGTATCGGCGGATTGCTCTGCTGCCAGACATCGACCCCGGCAGCCGGTTCGAATGTATCTCGCATCAGGAAGCGTGTTGACTCATCGTTGCCCCACCAGCCATGCAGTCGCGGTAGGTCGCTCGCATGATGGCGCTGATTGACCCAGGCGCCGCCGATCGCGCCAGGGCCGCCATTCAGATACTTGTACGTACAAAAAACCGCGAAGTCGGCATCGATCATGGATAGATTGACTGGCACGTTGCCTACAGCGTGTGCCAGATCCAGCCCGAGCGGAATGTCGTGTTGTCGCGCTAACGCGGCAATCGCTGGCAAGTCGAGCCACTCGCCCGTCAGGTACTGCACGCCGGGCAACAACAGCAATGCGATATCGTCATGCTCGTCAAGCAATGCGGCGAGACTATCGATACTGTAATCGTCATCATCGCGTGTCCACTCAACGATCCCGTTGGCAGGGTCGTGTCCATGCAGGTGCAGCTGTGATTGGACCGCATAGCGGTCAGACGGGAAAGCATCCTGCTCGATCAGGATTTTGTAGCGTTGTTCCGTCGGTCGGTAAAAGCTGATCATCAACAGGTTCAGGTTGATCGTCAGCGTGTTCATCGTGACACACTCGCTGGCATCACAGCCTAGTAATCGCGCGAGTAGCGGTGCCGCCTGTTCGTGATAGGTCAGCCAGGGTCTTTTGGCGTCGAAATGTCCTTCTACCGCCAGACTGGACCAATCGCTCAGCACTTCCTGGACGCGCTCTACAGCGCGCCGGGGTTGCAGGCCCAAAGAATTGCCGCAGAGATAGGTCTGGCGTGCGCCGTCAGCGTTGACCGGCCAGTTGAACCGGTCTCGATACTGCGCGATATCGCCGGTATTGATCAGTGAATGTTTCATCGTTTGTAGAACAGTGTCGGGTTACTGGGTGTCGCGTCGCCAGAGAAAGGTGTCGGCTGTAGCGCCAGCATGTAGTGACCGTCCGCGATCGAGTTAGGGACAAAGATCATCTCGGTGATCGTCGCATGACGTCGCGCGGATCGTGTCAACTGTCGCCCAACGGCGGGCAACTGCCAGAACACACGATGCGCCTCGAGGCGACCGCCATCTTCCATTCGATCCAATGACGGCGTGTCGATCAATATATGTGCGATGTCCTGGTCGACGATCCACTCGAGTGCTGTGCGCGTCAGGAAGGGATAGTCGGTGCTGTGGTCGTAGTGTTGCGTGCGTTTGCTGGTCGGATTCGGGCGCGTTCGAATAATCAGTGCATCGCGCGGTTTTCGGCGTCCGAGCGCTTTGCGCAGGGCCGCGAGACTGAGCACGCGATCGCCGGGCTCGGTTGCCGCTGTCAGAGTTTCGGCGCAACGTGCCGCGGTCAGCGCGCGTACCGACACCACCGTCGCGCGGAGTCGGTCCAGTGGGATAACGCTGATCGCATCCATGCGGCGATCCAGAATATGTCCGATGCACTCCGTGTGTGTGCCATGACAGTGCGGGTTCATTGTAATCGTCGCGGTGTTGCAGCTTCCACCGCGACGCGTATCGCCCACAAAATCGCTGATCGTCAGTGGCGCTGCGGTGGCCGGCGCGACGCCGAAGTAACGCGATTGCTCACCTGCGAAGTCCAGGACGCGCGCAATGCTGACGCTGCGTTGAGGGCTGTCTGTACCGGCCATCAATCCGACGCTGTGTCCGGCGGCTGCTTCTCATGGCCGCATTGTCGGCATCGGCGGTGCGCGGCGTTGCCGTAGAAGCGATCGAAAACTGGCGGTAGCTGGTTGACGATATCGCTGATGTGAAGATATTCCTCGTACAGCAAATGGTCGCACTGATCGCAGTACCACTGGAACCCGTCAAGCTCGTGTGCCTTGCGTTGACGTTCGATGACGAGTCCGACGGAGTGTTCAAAGCGGCGCGGCGAGTGTGGCACGCGCGGCGGCAACAACAGGATTTCCCCTTCGCGAATCGGAATGTCGACGCGCTTGCCAGACTGCATGGTGCCGAGCTCCATCTCGCCTTCCAGTTGCAGGAAAAACTCCTCACCCTCATCGACGTGATAATCGTCGCGGGCATTGGGGCCACCGACGACCATAATGATAAACCCGGATTCCTCGAACACCTGTTTGTTGCAAACAGGTGGTCGAAGCTGATCGCGATGTTGCTCAATCCACCGAAACAGATTGAAGGGTAACAAGGCTGGCATGTAGTCAGATTGACTGGATGGCGCTGGCATTCCGACGTCCGATAACGCGTTCGCACCATTGTAGCTCGACGCGTGCGTGTGTGCTCGTCTAGGGGCCTGCGCAGGCCACGCTCACGGGGCGATATTCACGTTTGGGTTTGTCGATGCGCACGGCGGTCAGGCTGCGACCCCAAACGCAGCCGCTGTCGAGGCCAACGACGCCATGTGATTGAAAATAACCGAGTGCCGACCAATGGCCAAAAATCACCTCGGTATCGCGACGCTTGTGCGCAACCCTGAACCAGGGTTTGCTGTAGGCAGATGCCATATCCGGCGTGCCTTTCGTCTTCAAGTCCAGCCCGCCCTTACGCGTGATCATGCGCATTCGGGTAAAAACATTGATGATGAAACGCCAGCGAACCACGCCGCTAAGGTCTCCACGCCATATTGCAGGTTTATTGCTGTACATGTGGCGTAGTAGTTCACTGTGCTGGTCGCCGCGGAGTACTTGCTCGACCTCCCGGGCCCGCCGGCAGGCCTTACGCATGCTCCAGCGAGGCAGAATACCGGCGTGGACCAGTGCCTGATCACGGCCTTCATCGAAGTGTAATAACGGGCGATGGAGTAGCCAGTGTTATAGTTCGTCAGCATCATGCGCATGCAGGATTGTGTTTAACGCGCTGCGCTTGCGTACGAGGCTGCGTTTGGGTCTTTCGGCTAACGCCAGCAAGTGCAGATCATGATTGCCCAATACGGTAATAGCGCTATCACCTAGCGATTTCACGAAGCGCAACGTCGCCAGCGAGTTCGGTCCACGATTGACGAGGTCGCCCGTGAGCCATAGTTGGTCGCTGGCGGGATCAAACTTCAGGTTGTGTAACAGGCGCAGTAGTGGGTCGTAGCAGCCTTGCAGATCGCCTATCGCATAGATGGCCATGGGTTGTCGTCTTACTGCAAAATGCCGGGGACTGCCAGTGTGAACGGTGCAATCGGTGCGTCGAATTCGCTGTCGTCTTCGCGACGCATCTGGTAGCTGCCCTGCATCGAGCCGACCGGCGTTTCGATGATGGCGCCAGAGCTGTACTCAAACGTCTCACCGGGCGATAGCGTCGGCTGTTCGCCGACGACGCCATCGCCGCGGACTTCCTGCACTTTGCCGTTGCTATCGGTGATCACCCAGTGCCGTCTGCGCAGCTGGGCCGTGCTATCTCCGTCATTGCGTATCTGCACCGTATACGCGAACACATAGCGATCGGCGTCCGGTTCGCTTTGTTCGTCCAAATAACGAGTAGCGACCGATATCGCAATATACATTTCGTGGCCCATGGCGACATTTGATCAGAGCGGGCCAAGCGGCGCAATTATTGTTCGATTATCAGATTCGACAAGCAGGCAAATTGTGCGACCGATACCGTCTCCGGTCTGCCGCCAGGGTCACAACCCGCCTGTTCAATCTGCTCGGCGGTCAGGAGGTTGCGCAGCGAATTGCGCAATGTCTTGCGCCGCTGCGAGAAGGCTTGCGTGACGACCCGTTCGAATTGCCCGGCATCTTGGATGTCGGGTTGTTTATGTAACGGTGTCAGCCGGACGATCGCTGACCACACTTTCGGCGCCGGATCGAATGCGTCGGGACTGACATCGAACAAGCTGACCGCTCCGAATTGGCTTTGAAGCATCACGCTGAGTCGGCCGTAGGTCTTGCTGCCAGGTTCTGCGACCATGCGCTGGACGACTTCTCGTTGCAGCATGAAGTGCATGTCGATGATCTGGAAGCGGAACCTGGCCAGATGGAACAGCAGCGGCGTCGAAATATTGTAGGGCAGGTTGCCGACGACCCGGATGTTGCCGCCAAATTGCGCGAAGTCTACCTTCAGCGCATCGGCCGACAGTATCTCAACGGCCTGATCTCTGAACTGCTTCTTCAATAGCGCGACGAGGTCGCGATCTATCTCAACAATACTGAGCTGTCGCGCCTTTTTCGCCAGCGTAGCAGTCAACGCGCCTCGTCCGGGTCCAATCTCAACGACGTGGTCATCGTCTTGTACAGCGATGCTTGAGAGGATTTGATCAATGACTGAATGATCAATCAGAAAATTCTGGCCAAATCGTTTGCGTGCTCTGTGTGCCATGCGTCGCCGCGCCATTGAGAGAATGTTCTCCATGGTACCCAACCGGTCGCTTTGCGGCGACTAGCACTGATAGCATGTTTCCATCGTTCAGTGACGTTTAGTCGGCAAAGGAGGGTACGCACGATGCAACCGAGAATGAGTATGATCACCCTGGGCGTAGACGATCTCGCGCGAGCGATTCAGTTTTATCAGGATGGTCTTGGCTTTAGCCGTGTGGGCGACGAGGAAAAAGTGGCCTTCTTTGCCCTCAATGGTACGTGGCTTGGCTTGTTTGGGCGGCAGGCGCTGGCGGAAGATGCCGGTGTGTCTTCGACCGGTAGTGGTTTCAATAGCTTTGCGATTTGCCACAATCTGACTTCCGAATCGGCTGTTGCCGCAGCGATGGACGAGGCCATTGCTGCCGGAGCGCCGTTAAAGAAGGCGCCCCAGCGTGTTTTCTGGGGTGGCTACAGCGGCTACTTTGCCGACCCCGATGGGCACCTCTGGGAGCTGGCTTACAACCCGTATTCGTGGATTGGACCGAAAGACGATGAACATTCGTATTGATCGCGCCGAGACCGACCGTATGGTCGGGCTACTGCAGCAATATTTTCGTGATGAACTTGACTGGGAAATCGATCAATTTCCAGCCGAGTTCCTGTTGCAATTTATAATCGAGCGCATCGGGCCTGTCTGTTACAACCAGGGCCTGGCCGATGCCCGTGGCGCTGTAGCGGCGCAAACGGAGCGCATCAGTGATGCACTCTACGAACTGGAACTACCGACGGAGTAACGTCGCACTGGGATAGGAGTATCCGAATATGTCTCATACCGCAATAGCGTTTGCCGACAAATTGGCTCAGTTTTCTGATCACTGGTCGCCGCGCGTCATCGCCGAGATGAACGACTATCAATTCAAGCTTGTGAAACTCAAAGGTGATTTCGTCTGGCATGCGCATGCCGATACCGATGAGACGTTTATCGTTCTGAAAGGTCGCCTAAGCATCGAGTTTCGTGACGGCTCAGTGAATCTGGACGCTGGCGAAATGTATGTGGTCAAGCGTGGTGTGGAACATCGCCCTGTGGCGACGGATGAGGTCGAAGCCTTGCTGATTGAGCCGCGCGGTGTCGTCAATACTGGGGAGGCCGGTGGCGACCTGACTGCCGTACAGGACGTTTGGATTTAACGAGCGTTTTGGTCTGAAAGTTAGCTTTGTGACCATATGTGCCTCAGCCATCAGCAATTGTTTCTGACGTCGCTGGATAGATGCCATC
>ERZ1740062.1201-NODE-1201-length-10992-cov-3.632806_pt1 | contig 10992 bp, 9 predicted proteins | sample MGYA00581741_ERZ1740062 | MGnify/ENA primary metagenome ERZ1740062 (study PRJEB43018, sample SAMN04849747) | marine metagenome | isolation source: floating plastic debris | place: Pacific Ocean | collected 2008-09-01 | study: EMG produced TPA metagenomics... | reverse complement strand
CCCTTGTGACGGGGACGCTGCGCAATCACCCGCAGGCATTCGTTCAGGGTGAGATTTTCAGCCAAAAGATCGAGAACCACCTGCGGCCGCCCTACCGGGCCGTCGCCGATTTGAAGATGCGCGATGAGGCGCCGGTGAAATTCGCGCAACAAACGTTTGAGTTTGCGCCAGAGGGGGAGCGTTGGCGCGGCTATAAGCATTTCCGCCAGCAGTCGATCCCGGCCTGCGATTGGCTTTTGTCCAGCCGCAGCGTCATCAAGCTGATTTTGGAGCGTCGGAACAGGCTGGCGATGTATTCGTCGCGCAAGCTGACCAAAACAACGAATGTTTGGGGCTTGGCCGGCGAAACGCCGCCCGAAAAGCTTGAGGAATTGCGCGCCGCGCGCGCTTCGTTCGACCCCGAGGCGTTCAAGAAGTTCGTCAAGGACATCGACCGGACTTACCGCTACTACCGCAACCGCGCGCAGGGGCGCATCCTGACCCTATCCTACGACCGCCTGAACACGGGCCAGTTGGAAGAGGCCGTCGATTTCCTGGGCCTCGATCAAGTGGAACTGCCCCCCGGCAAGGCCAAGCTTTACGGCGACGACATCATCGCGCGGTTCGAGGAAGAGGACCACGACACGATCCGTGCGACGCTCGCCGAGCTGGGGCGCGAGGATTGGGCGGTCGAGGAGGCGTAGCCGCCCGTCAAAAGCGGTGGAGCCGCCGCTGGTCAGTGCCGGTGCCGCCCGGGCGAGCCCACATCGAAAAAGCGCGCAAGTCGCGCCCTCTGCGGGGGATTTGAGCACGCCTGCTGCCGCGCGGCGGACAGGAGCGGGCACGCGGGTCTTCTAGCGGGACGCGACGCCGCCCGTCTCAATCCCGCTGAGCCCGAAGCAAGCGGGCGCGCCGATCAATCCAACGCTGCGCCCCTTCGCCAAACGGAACGGTGTTTTTCCGCCCGTCCGCAAAGCCCGTGGGGTGCCAGGTCTCACCATAGCCCGTGAGATTTGGGTTGTTGCGCTGGGATCAAGACAGCAGCACAAAGCGCGCTCGGCTAAAAACGCCGCGTCCGGGATCCATTCTTCGGGCCATCGCCCGCCCGCCCCGGGGCCCCAAAGCGTTTAAAACGTGGAAAAACCTGGATCCCATAACGCCGTTTATAATCAGAGACTTCCTCGCGCTATTGGATGCTCGATGTCCCTGGTCTGTTCCGCAATGCCTTCGGCTCAAAGACTGTCCTAAACCCGTGGCAAGCCCGAAGGCAGGGACCCGGTCGGCGCGCTGCACGCGCCGGTTTGTCCGTCCCGGCCCGCGGCAACGCCGACCCTCGCAAACGGTGCCTTAGGCGCTGACATCCACCACAACACGGCCGCGGATTTTGCCAGCCAGGATATCGGCGCCGAGCGCCGGCAGCTCCGCCAAGGTGGCGGGCTGGATCATCGCTTCGAGCTTCTCCATCGGCAGATCGGAGGCGATCCGCTCCCACGCGCGCAGCCGGCCGGGCGTTGGTTTCATCACGCTGTCGATGCCCAACAGGTTTACCCCGCGCAGAAGAAACGGGATGACGGTGGCGGGCAACTGCGGACCGCCGGCAAGGCCAACAGCGGCGACCGAGCCACCGTATTGCATTTGCCCCAGAACCCGCGCCAGCATCGCGCCGCCCACAGCATCCACACAGCCCGACCACATCTCTTTCTCAAGCGGTCGCTTCACCGTTTCGTTGATCTCTTCGCGGGCGACGATGGTGCTGGCACCAAGGCCCTTTAGATATTCTGCCGTCTCGGGCCGGCCGGTGACGGCTGCGACCTCATGACCAAGCTGGGCCAGGATCGCCGTCGCGACCGAGCCGACGCCGCCTGCCGCACCGGTGACCAGAACCGGCCCACCACCGGGCTTGAGCCCGTGATCCTCCAGCGCGATCACGGCCAGCATCGCGGTGAAACCAGCGGTGCCAACCGCCATCGCTTGGCGCGTGGTCAGGCCCGCGGGCAGCGGCACCAGCCAATCGGCCTTCACCCGCGCCTTTTCAGCGTACCCGCCCCAATGCACCTCACCCACGCGCCATCCCGTCAGCACGACTTTGTCGCCGGGCGCAAAGCGGGCATCCGCGCTGCTTTCAACGGTGCCGGCGAAATCGATGCCGGGGACATGGGGGTAGGTGCGGACCAAACCGCCGCCAGGGCCGATGCAAAGACCATCCTTATAATTGACGGTCGAATACTCCACCGCGACAGTGACGTCGCCCTCCGGCAGCGCCGCTGCGTCGATCTCCTGCACGGCGGCGGCGGTTTTGCCGTCCTCGCCCTTTTCGACCACCAATGCCCTAAAGCCCATCGCGCCCTCCCATTTAACCGGCGGGCCAGACCCTCGCAGAGATCGTGGCCGTGTCAATAACGCACTGGTCCGAAACCCGGTTTCGCGTCATCCGCGCAGCCAAGTGACCGCTGGGCGGCGGAAAAGCAGCCATGCCGGGATAAGCGCCATGACCGCGCCCAGGATCAAAAGCCCGCCCAGCAGCAAAAGCTCTGCCCCGCCGATGGTGGGCGAGATCGGGATCCCCGCCTCAGCCGCCAAGCGCGCCGAGATTGTCCGTGCCACCCCGATGCCAAGCCCAAGGCCAAGCAGGGCCCCGCACGCAATCAGCCCCATCACGTAGCACCACATCACAGCGATCACATAAACCCGCGTCGCGCCAAGCGCGCGGAGGACCGCAAGCCGGGTGCGGTAAAGCTGCATCAGCGCCATCACGCCGGTCAGGATCGCAGCCACCACCAGCGCTTGGGTCGCCAGCGACAAAAGTCCCATCAAGCTGCGCACATCGCCCAGCAGCGCGTAAAGCTCCACCAAGACTTCGGCCGGAAAAAAGGCCGTTGTTTCCGCGGTGCGGTATTGCTGGCGCAACCCATAGGCCGCGATCAGGCTGTCGGCGACAACAACGAAGGCCGGAACACCCGGAAGGCTGGCCGGGTCCCAGGGCGGGCCAATCTGGTCAGAGCCTGGGGGGTGGCCGGTCGTCAGATTGTGGGCCAGCCAACTGAACTCTATCGGGACCAGGATCGCACGGTCCCAGGCCGTGCCCGTGGGCGGCATCCGCCCGACCGCCGTGATGCTGCCATGCGAGCCTTCGTTGATCGCGCCCAGCCCGTGTGCCACGGCAATCTGATGGCCGATGGGATGGGGCACCGCCGACCCAAGCACAGCCTCCACATCGCTTTCAAACATCCGCCCCTCAAGCGGGATGCCGTCTGCCATATGCTCCAAAAGCGGTGCGATGGTGCCGACAATGGGCAGGCCCTGGTAATTGTCCCCAAAGGCCAGCGGCGCAACCAGCCGCGCGCGCGGCTCGCTTAAGATCCGAAGCGAGATCTCGGGCGGCACCAGCGGCACGGCGCTTGGGCGCAGATAGACGACGTTCATCAGCAGATCGGTTTGAGAGCCGGGCGCCGCGATCACGATGTCGAACGGGTCGGCGGCGCGTGCAGACCCTTCGCGCAGCGCCCGCTCTTGGCTGGTGATGGCGATGCCCAGCGCCGTGGCAATCGCGATCAGCAGCAAAAACAGCACGCTGGTCCCGCCATTGGCGCGGGCAAAGGCCCAGGCGATCGGAAAAGGGTTCACGCCGGCGCTCCTTGCACCAGCTGTCCGTGATCCAGGACCAGGACATGGTCCGCGGCGGCGATCAGATCGGGGTCATGGGAGACAGCCAAAACCAGCCGCCCGTCCCTGGCAAGCTTTCGAAACCCATCGATGACGCGGGCGCCGGCCGCCCGGTCAAGACTTGCGGTCGGCTCATCGGCCAGAATGATCGGCGGATCGAACATCAACGCCCGCGCAAGCGCGACCCGCTGCTGCTCCCCCCGCGATAGCGCGCGGAGCCTGGGGCGGTCGCCGGGCACCCCAAGCTCCTCCAAAAGAGAAGCGGCCCGCGCGCGGCTCGGCCCGGCGAAAAACGCCCCGAACCAGACCGGCACCAGAACATTGTCGAGCGGCGACAATTCGTCGATCAAGTGGAAACTCTGAAACACCAGACCAACGGCCCCCCGCCGCCAGCGGTCGCGGGCGGGTTCAGGCAAGGCTGTGATCTCGGTCTCACCCCAGCGGATCGTGCCGCGGTCGAGCGTTTGCAGCCCGGACAGCGCGAACAGCAGCGTGGATTTGCCGGAACCCGAAGGCCCGGTCAGCACCGTCAGGGCGCCAGGCTCTGCCGTCAGCGTCGGGATGTTCAGCACTTCGAACGGCCGCCCGCCTGACCCTGTCAACGTCAGGCCAAGCCCCGTGGCCGTCAGGGTCATGCCCGGCCGTATTTGGCGTCAATCAACCGGACCCGCGACAGAAAGCCAAAATCCGTATCCATGTAATCGCCCAATTCCAACCGGCCGGTCGCGTAAATCGGCCAACTATAGGGCACGACCCGAAGCTTGCGGCGGGCATAGATCGCAAGAATGTCCTCCGGCCACTGGGCGGAGGTTTCACACAGCGGACACACCGCCATCGGTATCTCGGTCAACACAAAGAAATTGGTGTCGGCCTTCAGGGGCGGCGCCATAAAGCCGTCGACGCGCACCGAACGCCCCGCCAGCGACAATGCCAGGTCGGAAAAGCTTCGATCCGGGTTGTAAAGACTGGGCATCGAGACGGGTTCGCGGGCCCCGACGGCAGACACGGTAAGCGTTGCCATCGCGGTGGACATCACAAAACTGCGTCGGTTCATCGCAAGCCCTCCCTCGGCCCAAGTCTAGTAAGAGCCCCGCCAAAAGAAAAGCTGCGGGCGGTCATCGCGCCGTTCACGGACTTGTGAAAGAGCCCCCTTTGCAGGCGCGCCGGACAGCGACGGTGCGCCGCGGCCAAGGCGCGGACCGACCCTTCTTAACTGCTCCAGTTCTCGGGCCGGCCGGTTTCGCGCTGCGGGCCAAGTCTCCCCGGCCCCGTTCGCCTCAGCGCTCAGCCTCCGATTTGCTTTCGGCCTTTGCGCGCACCCGGGCGGCGGTGTCGCCGAATTCTTTCTTCAAGGCTTTCGCGCGTTCGGCCATCGGCGCGAACAGCGCCGCATCGTCAAGCTTTCGGTCGGCTTTCTCCAGAAAGGCGACCGCGTTGTCCAGCCGGCCATGCGCCTGCGCTGCCCGCGCGCGCTGGTGTTCGGTTTGCGCCCGCGCGATGTGCAATTCCGCGTTCAACCGCTGCACGACATAGCGCATCACCGGGCCGATGTCGCAGGTGTCGAGCAGATCGACGGTGCCAACCTCGGGATAGCGCGACCAGTCGGGCGTCAGATCCTCGGCCGTGATGCTGGGCCAAGCGGCGGCGATGGCCGCGTTCCCCGCGACGAAACGCGCGTGCAGTTCTTGCGCGAAATCGCGGCTTAGCGTCAGCGATTCCTCCATCGGCAGATCGTCGAAAAAGATCGTGCGGTTGGGGTTCACCACACCCTCAGATTGGAAGACATGAAGATCGAGGATGTTTGAAAACGCCACCGCGCGGTAATCCAGACCCTGGTTGCTGCGCGGCAGCGTGACGTAGTCGTCGCGCTTCAGCTTAAAATAGGATCGAAAAAACGCGACGATGTTGGGCTGTCGGCGGAACGGGATCGGCAGAACACGCTCGGCCCCGAACGGACCCGCCCAGCGTTGTAAAAGCCCGAGATAGTTGAAATAATGCACCGCCGGATCGACCCATTCGAACCGCCGCCGGTTCACTTTCATCCCGACCCGCGCCTCGGTCGAGGCCAGCGACAGCACAGCGTCGATCTGCGGGCGGAGGACGCAGATCACCTCGATATCGTCGAAAAGGCGCTTCACCTCCTCCGCGACGCGGTCGACCATCTCCTGGCTGTAAAGCCGGCTTTGCAGATGTTCGTTGGAAATCAGAAAAACCCGCGCGCCGGCGTCCGAGGCTGCGCGCACCTCCTCGGCCAGTGCATGCCGCGTACGCTCGACAAAGGCTGCGTGCTGTTCGGGCGAATGGATGCCGAACCGATAGAACCCATCCTCGGGGTCGTCGCCTTTGCGCGCCATGACCGCAAGCGCGCGGTTGTCGGGAAGCCCCAGCGCCTCACACGGCCAGATCCCCTCACCGATCAGGGCCTCGCGGTTGCGGATCACCCACCGCTGAAGCGAGGTCGTGCCGGTTTTCTCGGTACCGATATGCAGGACGAGTTTCATTGCTGGTTTCAGCCGCGCTCAGTGCGTCCAAGCGGTTTTACGTGTATAAGCGAAGTTGTCGCCATATCCGCCGGGGCGGATCCGATGCCGGCGCTTGTTCGGTATGTCGAGGCGAAAAGCAATGGCGTTACGCTCCGCATAGGCGATCGCGGCCTCTTTCGTCTCAAACGACAACCGAACCTGCGCCTGGGTGTCGCCCGATCCTGTCCAACCCATCAAGGGATCCACGACGCGCGGTTCGGAACGCGTGAACTCCAGGAGCCATTCGCGCGTCTTGGCGTCGCCCGACTGCATCGCAGTCTTCGCGGGTTGATAGATCCTTGCAAGCATTCAGCGACTCCCTAGCTCAGCCCCGGTTATCACGAAAGGCGCCCGAGTTGGCAAGTGGACAAGGAAGGGCGCCGTGATGCGGGGGGGATGAAGCAGAAGTCGCCAACCGAAAAAAAAGAAGTGAGGGGGGGGGTGGGTGGTTGCACCCGGTTGGCGACCGTCTTGCTGCTTGCCCTTAAGGTGTACCGTTTCGTGTCAGTAACCACAACGCTTTCTTTCTTCAAAAGAGAAGCATTATCACAAACTTCAACCATAGGTGTTAACACATTCGAAATCATTACATAAAGAACCAGTGGTTAACCCTCTTCGAATCGTCTGCGCCAGAGCGCGCATGGACGCCGCCCCAAAACCCCCGATATAGAAGGGTATGACCCAGGAAACCGCCCCCCTTTCCACCAAGGACCGCAGCAAAGTCGTCAAGCTTGAGGGCGGCCGGCGGTTTGAGATGCAGACAGAGTTCGAACCGGCCGGCGATCAGCCCACAGCCATCGCCGATCTTGTCGAAAGCATCCGCAGCGCCGAACAAAACCAAGTGCTGCTCGGCGCAACCGGCACCGGCAAAACCTTTACCATGGCCAAGGTGATCGAAACGACGCAGCGTCCGGGCGTGATCCTAGCGCCGAACAAAACCTTGGCAGCCCAGCTTTATGGTGAGTTCAAAAGCTTCTTCCCCAACAACGCCGTCGAGTATTTCGTCAGCTATTACGACTACTATCAGCCAGAGGCGTATGTGCCGCGCTCTGACACGTATATCGAGAAAGAAGCGCAGATAAACGAGCAGATCGACCGGATGCGCCACTCTGCCACCCGCGCGCTTTTGGAGCGCGACGACGTGATCATCGTGGCCTCCGTCTCGTGCATCTACGGCATCGGCTCGGTCGAGACCTACACCGCGATGACGCAGGAATTGCGCGCCGGTGAGGCTTATAACCAACGCCAGATCATGGCCGAACTGGTCACGCAGCAATACCGGCGCAACGACCAGGGATTTCAACGCGGCGCCTTCCGGGTGCGCGGCGACAGTTTGGAGGTTTGGCCCGCGCATCTTGAGGACCGCGGCTGGCGGTTCAGCTTTTTCGGCGATGAGCTTGAATCGATTACGGAATTCGACACGCTCACCGGCCAAAAAACCGACATGCTGGCGAAAGTGCGGATCTACGCCAACTCCCACTACGTCACGCCGCGCCCGACGCTGCAGCAGGCGATGAAGGGCATCAAAGCGGAGTTGAAGATCCGCCTCGACCAGCTTGTCGCCGACGGGCGCCTCTTAGAGGCGCAGCGGTTAGAGCAGCGCACGACCTTTGATCTGGAGATGATCGAGGCGACGGGCGCCTGCAATGGGATCGAGAATTACTCCCGGTATCTCACCGGCCGCGCACCGGGGGAGCCGCCGCCGACGCTTTTTGAATACATCCCCGACAACGCCATCGTTTTTGCCGATGAAAGCCATGTCTCGGTGCCGCAGATCGGCGGCATGTATAAGGGCGATTACCGGCGGAAATTCACGCTGGCCGAGCACGGGTTCCGCCTGCCGTCCTGTATGGACAACCGCCCGCTGAAGTTTGAGGAATGGGACGCGATGCGCCCGCAATCCGTCTTCGTTTCGGCCACCCCCGCGGCGTGGGAGTTGGAGCAATCGGGCGGTGTCTTCGCCGAGCAGGTGATCCGCCCCACCGGCCTTCTCGACCCCGTGGTTGAGGTGCGCCCGATTGAGAGCCAGGTTGACGACCTCCTCGACGAAATCCGCCGCGTGGCCAAGGCCGGTCTGCGGGTTCTGGCCACCGTTTTGACCAAGCGCATGGCCGAGGATTTGACCGACTACCTCCATGAACAGGGCGTGCGCGTGCGCTACATGCATTCCGACATCGACACCATCGAGCGGATCGAGATCTTGCGCGACTTACGCCTTGGCGCCTTTGACGTGCTGGTCGGCATCAACCTTCTGCGCGAGGGGTTGGACATTCCCGAATGCGGTCTGGTGGCGATTTTGGACGCCGATAAGGAGGGGTTCTTGCGGTCCGAGACGTCGCTGGTCCAGACCATCGGGCGCGCGGCCCGAAACGCCGATGGGCGGGTGATCATGTATGGCGACAAGGTCACAGGCTCGATGGAGCGGGCAATCGGTGAGACCAATCGCCGCCGCGCCAAGCAGATCGCCTACAACGAAGAACACGGCATCACCCCCGAGACGGTGCGCAAAAACATCTCCGACGTGCTGGAGGGGACGTTCAAGGGCGACACCGACATGTCCCGCGTGACCGCCAAGATCGACAAACCGATGGTGGGCGCAAACCTGTCGGTGCATCTCGACGCGCTCCGCGCCGACATGCGCAAAGCTGCCGAAAACCTAGAGTTTGAGGAGGCCGCCCGGCTTCGGGACGAAATCAAGCGCTTGGAAGAAACCGACCTTCTGGTCGCCGACGACCCGATGGCGCGGCAGTCCGCCGTGGAAGCGGCGGTCGAGAAAGCGGCCAAAGAGGCCGGCCGCTCCACCGCCGGGCGCCCGGGCCAACGCGGCGGCAATGTGCGCCGGCGACGGAAGGGATGAGGCGGGTGCAACGCGATCCTGGCTTTGACTTGGCGCGCTTTCGGGGATGTGTGGCTTTCGGTGATCACAGGCGCACCATGGCATCGGGCATGGGCCTTTGGGATGCTGCGATGTGCCGGCTGAACGCTGTGCGGCGGCGCGAAGCGGTCGGGTATGGCAAGCGCATTGGCCGCGAGCGGGGCACCATTGCGCCCACGCGCCGTGCTGTCGCTCAGTCGCGAAACCCGGCGGGCGCATGGTCATGGTCGTGTCGCGGACCTGGCCGGGATTTTCAGTGTCGCTTGCGGCGATCTATGGTGCGGCTTTGATCAGTGGTGCCAGATTTCCAATGAACAGGGTGCGCCGATGCTAGCCCGCAACGCCGCGGTGACCGCATTGGTTGCCAGTCTTTTTTCCGGGATGGGATGGCAAGCCCACGCCTGGCAATTTTCGACGCGCGCCCCGCTTTGCCTGCTTGTCCATGAGGAGGCTCTAGGCCGGGTGATCGTTTCTTACGATACGCTGGCGGGGATCTACGCGATCAGCGTGCAGCGCTCCACGGCGACCTGGACGGAGGCGCCGGTCTTCTCGATGCGGTTTGAGGGGGAGCGGGGCCTGACCATCTCGACCGACCGCCATCGCCTCAACCCGGGACAATCGGAGGTCAGCGTCACGGACACGGGCTTTGGCAATGTGCTGAACGGGCTGGAATTCAACCGCCGCGCCACGGCGCTTCTTGGCGACCAGGCGGTGGGCTTCGACCTCTCTGGTGCTGCGGAGGGGGTGCAAGCCTTTCGGGCGTGCACAACGGCCCCGGCCGTTTAGAGGCCCCGCGCGGACGCCGGGGCCGAGGCCGCCGCAGCGCGCAATCCGCTTGCAGCCGCTTCCCCCCGCCACTACCGTCCGCGGCACAGCAAAATGGGGGGTATCGTGACCGTCAGACAGGACTTCGCCGACACCGGTGGCAACACGCCCCTTATCCGCCTGCGCAAAGTTTCCGAACGCACCGGCTGCGAGATCCTCGGCAAGGCGGAGTTTCTGAACCCCGGCCAGTCGGTCAAGGACCGCGCCGCGCTGAGCATTATCCAACACGCTGTAAAGGCCGGCGACCTTAAGCCCGGCGGGATGATTGTGGAGGGGACAGCCGGGAACACGGGGATTGGCCTTGCGCTGGTTGGCGCGTCGATGGGCTTTCGCACCATCGTCGTGATCCCCGAGACCCAGTCCCAGGAAAAAAAGGACATGATCCGCATCGCGGGGGCGGAGTTGGTGGAGGTGCCGGCGGTGCCCTACAAGAACCCAAACAATTACGTCAAATACTCTGCCCGCCTCGCCGCCCGGATGGCCGAAACCCTCCCCGAAGGCGCGATTTGGGCCAACCAGTTCGACAACACCGCCAACCGCCAAGCCCATATCGACACGACGGCGCCTGAGATCTGGGATCAAACCGGCGGCCGGGTCGATGGCTTTATCTGTGCGTGCGGCTCTGGTGGGACATTGGCCGGCGTTGCCACGGGGCTGCGCGCCAAAAACCGGGATATCCAGATCGGGCTCGCCGATCCTGGCGGCTCCGCCCTTTACGGTTTCTTTGCCGAGGGCGCTTTGAAGGCGGAAGGCAACTCAATCTCGGAAGGGATCGGCCAAGGGCGGATCACCGCCAATCTGGACGGTCTTGCCACCGATCACGCCTACCGGATCCCCGATGAGGAGGCGCTGCCGCTGATCTACGACCTGCTGGAGGACGAGGGGCTTTGCCTTGGCGCATCCTCAGGCGTCAACATAGCGGGGGCTGTCCGTCTTGCCCGCGATCTCGGCCCGGGCAAAACGATTGTCACGATCCTCTGTGATTATGGCACTCGGTATCAGTCAAAGATCTACAACGCAGACTTCTTGCGTTCCAAAAATCTCCCTGTCCCCCGCTTTCTGTCGCGCGAAAGCGCATCCCTCCCCCAGGTTTTCGAGGACGCGGGGTAACCTGGGGCTGCGCCTGTC
>ERZ1740062.1200-NODE-1200-length-10993-cov-4.170049_pt1 | contig 10993 bp, 7 predicted proteins | sample MGYA00581741_ERZ1740062 | MGnify/ENA primary metagenome ERZ1740062 (study PRJEB43018, sample SAMN04849747) | marine metagenome | isolation source: floating plastic debris | place: Pacific Ocean | collected 2008-09-01 | study: EMG produced TPA metagenomics... | reverse complement strand
GACGTCGCGAGTCGCATCGCGTAGCGATGCCAGCGTCCGTTATAAAACTCGGTGAGCAGCTGCAGGTTCATTGGCTGAAACTGATGTTCGAAAGCCTCTGTCGTGTCGTAGCATTCTTTCACCATATGCAGCGCGTTCGGGTAGAAGTTGCCGAACAAGTGGATGCCGTGTTCCTCGATACGATCCGCCATCTCAAAGTTGCGTCCGCTAGCCCCTTTGCCACCGAGACGCCAGCCCATCGTGTATACCGTGATATCGAGATCAGCGTCGCTCTTGGCGAGATGAAATGCGGCCGATAGTCCACCAGGACCACCGCCCAGGATGGCGACTTTCTTCTTGTTGCTCATGGTTCCCCTTCCAATATGTGCTGCGTTCAGTGCGTCGCGACCTGCACCTGCTTCAGCTCGCGATGCGCATAACGAAGCGCATCCCCGACTGTCATTTTTTTCCCTAAACGAATGTCCTGCTCGACCACTTTCGCATCCGCGTCCCGAGTGAAGTTGGCAAAGTGCGATTCGGCATCCGGCAACCCGCAGCGTGTCAGACACGTTTGCCAGCTCGGCAGCATTTCGTCGAGTACACCAAACAAGCGAGCCGCCGCCGTCGTGTTGCCGTAAGCGGCAAGCGCAAATGCTGCGAGACCGAGGCGAGGTGGTTCCCATTCTCGCGTGCGCAAGCGACTGCCCGGTGCGACGGCATCGCGTGCGCGTTTTAATGCGTAGTCGTTTTTTTCTGCCTGCAGTCCAATAAGTCCGGCCAGACTCAGGCAGATCAATGAGTTCAAATGATCGCCCATGGCCTGCAAGCCATCGATGCACTCGTCGAGAATCGTCAACGCCTGCTCGGCTTGTCCCTGACTGGCGAGTAGATTGGCCATGTGGCCGCGGCCAACGAGCTCGCCCCTTTCAATGCCGGCCTGCTTGGCTGCACCAATCGCCTTCTCGATACGTGACATGGCGTCATCGCGCTGCCCGAGCTGCGCCGCCCAGGCGCTGAATGCAAGCGTCACGATGATGCCAAAACCTTCTTGGTTGGGAAGGAACCAGGCGAGTGCGCGATCGTAGGTCTCGACTGCGTCGTCGAGCGTGTCGACGGCTGTCTTGCCAGACCAGACCTTGGCCGTAATGTTACGTGCTTGCCAGAAGCTGGCCCAGGCGCTGCCGCTATCGCTTTCGAGCTCTGCAAATGCGCTCATAGCATCCGTAAGCCAGCGATCGGAGTTGTCGTAGTCTGCATCCAGAGCAGCTGCCATGCCGGCACCGAGCAGCGCGCGGCCACGGACGTCAACGGAGACATCGGCCAAATGCTTCAGCGACTGCTCATACCACTCACGTTTTTCAGCGGCATTGCCTGCCAGGACCCAATAGTAGGACAACGCGCCGACCATGCGCAGCGCCTCGGCACCGTCCTCTTGATCGAGCGACCATTGCAACGCATTACGTAGATTATCCTGCATCGTGTCCAGAGCTCCGACCCATTTGGCTGGATCAATCTGAATGGCCAGCGCGGAATTCTCGGCAATGGTTAAAAAATAGTCCCGATGGCGTGCTGCGACGGCGTCGTGGCGGCCTTCTTCCTGCAGCAGATCGCTGGCGAATTCACGAATCGTCTCAAGCAGGTTGAGCCGTGTGGTCGCATCGCCCGGATCTGATTGAATCAGTGATTTATCGACGAGTCGCTCGACCAGATCGATCACGTCATCGCGATCCACCAGCTCGCCGGCGCAAACGGTCTCCGCAGCGGTCAGGTCGAAGCTGCCGCTGAACACCGACAGTCTGCGCAGCAGCGCCTGCTCTTCGCCGGACAGCAGGCGGTAACTCCATTGTAGGGTTGCGCGCAGTGTTTGCTGATGCGCAAGGCGGTCACGACCACCGCGCCCAAGCGCTTTAAAATTGGCTGACAATCGCGCCGCCATATCGCTGACGCTCATGACACTGCAGCGCGCCGCAGCGAGTTCAATCGCCAACGGTATCCCATTGACTCGTTCGCAAATGCTGAGGACGGCTGGCAGCGAACTCTTGTCCAGCGAGAATCCCGCTTGCACCGCCGCGGCGCGTTCTGCGAACAACAAGGCCGCGGGTGGCGGACTGTCGTCCTCCGAGTTGGTGCCAAGCGGCTGTAACGGATAGACATGCTCCCCGGCGATATGCAGCACTTCACGCGAGGTGGCCAGGATGCGTACGCCCGGACACTGCGACAAGATGCTGGCAATCAGGCGTGCGACATCGTCGACGACATGCTCGCAATTATCGAGAACCAGTAATGTGCTGCGTGAGCGTAAGAAATCGATCAGTGTTTCTTCGATGGTCTTACCCGCGATATCGGTCACCGATAACGCCTGAGCAATTTGTTGTGCGACCAGTGCACCGCTGGTGAGCGGCGCGAGTCCAATGATCCAAACACCCGCCGTCATCAGCGACACGAACTCCGCGGCTGCTTCTTCGCTCAAACGCGTCTTGCCGGCACCGCCGGTGCCGGTAAGTGTTACGAGCCGGTGTTGCTCGATCAGGCTGCAAATAGCCGAGAGATCAGCCTCCCGTCCGATCAATCGGTCGGGCCGTGTCGGCAAATTGGTACCGCCTTGTGTCAACGTGGTGGTTTTGACCTCTGCGAGCATGTCTCGCAATGCGGCACGAACCTTTTCACGATAGCTGGACGTGGCGTAACGCGAGCGCATGACCGACTGGCGGTCACCGATCGAGAACTGCACGCCGTCCGGCAGATCGGTGGGTTCCAAGTAAATGGAGAACACCGGGATGTCGGCAGACAGTGCGAAATTCAATTCGCGCAAGCAGTGATTCGAAGCAACAGAACGTGGCGTGACGAAAAACAGAAAAACGCCGCTGCGTTTGATCGCTCTTGCGAGGTCATCATTCCAGCGATTGCCTGCGTGCAGACCTTCGTCGTACCAGATCGGGATATCGGCGTGATGCAGCCAATTTATTTCTGCGTAGACGTCTGCCGCATCGGCATGCGCATAGCTGACAAACGCATACGGTGCATCACCGATATAACTGGAGAAGGGTGGGGCGATCGCCTCGTGGCTCACGCGATCTGCTCGCGCCGGCCGGACTCGCGCTGGGCCGCAGCGCGGGCCGTTTTTCTCATGTGCGCGGTCGTCAACGGCAACACAAGTACCTCAGTCTATTTTTATCGTTATCGAACTCAGTCAACGGTGTGTCCCGCTGTTGTTTACATTATGACAGTTTGATCGCTGCGGTGTTGGCCGAATTAACCGCCCATACGCCACAACTCAGCATCGTCGACGGAACGATTGCGATGCAGCATCAACCACTCACCGTGTTCGTCCAGTGCGGATTTGCCCAATGCCCACAAAATCTGACGCTGTTCACCAGGATCACACGCATCGGACAGCCGATGTCGCGAGTTGTTATAGAGTCGCGTCATAAACCGAAACTGTTTGATTAGCTCACTCTCTGCCAATGCATAGGCATAGCCTTCGCGATTGGCATAGGCGAGCAACAATGCCCCCATCAGCGCAAGCATCGGGTCGTTCCATGCCTCTGTAATATGGGCAGCTGCAAAGATGAAAACAGCGACCAGTACGACGCTGACGATCAGGCTGAGTTTGCCGAGGCCCTGCGTCAGGCGTTGTTGTTGCCGGCGCAGGCGTGTGCCCCGCGCGAAGTAGCCCAGCTGGCCGCTCTCGCTGTCGCCGATCCAGGCGCGGCGCACGTAGTCTATGCCGCTGGTATCCTGGCGCGGTCGACTGTCACTGTCGAATCCGGCAACGCGCATGACATTGCGAATCCAGCCGAGCTCCGGGTCTTGCATCTGCAGGAAGTTATCATGCGGGAAATGCGTCACGCCGGCTGCTGCCCAGTAAAACTGCACGCGCAGACCTTCCGCCAGTGCACGATAGTCGAGGTACTTTCGATGCCATTCGGCCCGTCGTCCGAGCGTCTGCAGCGCGCTGGAAAATGCAAACAACACAAGGAATGTGATGAGCCAGCCACGTGCCGCGAACAGATCGGCATAGATCAGGAAGCAGAGCCCCATCAAGAACGCTGCGATGTGCAGTACCCGTGTCGCGAGCAAGGTTTTCTTCTGAAACAGCATCGCCAAGACATCGGCCTGACAGAATAAGCGGTCGATGACGGCTAGGCGATCGGACTGTGGTAGTGATCGAGCTTCATCATCCAGCAATGGATAACACCGCGTTGAAATGACCTCGGCATGCTGCATCGCATCGGCGCTGAAGGCATCGCTGCGAGCGAAGATCTGTCGATGCTGGACGGGTAGTGTCTGGCTGCGAGGAATCTCGGCGTCTTTGGTGTACCAGCCAGCTGACATGGGTTTTAGCCCATCAGCCGGCGTCCCGTCATCGCGGTCTCTCGAACAGACGATCTGATAAACCAGGTCACTTTCATCGTCGATCAACATTTGCTGACGCGCTGCCAGACGGTCCTCGTAACCCGGCATCACATCATCATGGTGAAAGCGAACAACCTGGCCGGTGCCACCGAGATGATCGCCGGGCTTGCCATCCCACAAAGCCAGCAGGATGTGGCAATGGGCACAGAGAAACACACCGAGCTGCGCATATTGCAAGTCGCGTTGATTGGCATCGCTGCCCGCAGGACGGCGCGCTGGTGGTAGCTCAATTACCTGCTCGGCACTGGCCAATCGCTATTGTAATGAGTACTTTGAGGTTCCTCCACCTATGCCCGCGTCATTCTGCCCGCTACTCTTGGTTTGTCCGTAAACCTGGGCTTTGTCATGTGACAGTGCAACCTCCGCGGCGAGTTGATCGCCGCCCGCCGCCAGGCCCGTTAGCAGACGCAAGCGACGGTGCGGGTGCTCTGCACGCATGCGCGTAAAAAATTGATCGAGCGCGGCATGTAATCCGGGCAGCTCGTCGGCTACCAGGTCGCGATGTCCGGTAACCGCAATAACCAGTGGCAATGCGTCGCGGTTCGTCATGCGTCTAATGGTGGCGCACATGGCGTTGTTGTTATCGGCACTCATGGCGCCAAGAATACCGACTCCCGAAGGAAAACGCTCAATCCACGAAGCGTTGCCAGCTCAGGCAGTCTGACCCGCGCTGGTTCGGGTGGCATTGGGCGCGAGTTCGCTCGGTCGTTTGCCAGCATTCCAGCCCCACAGGCTCGCGAGCACCGAGACAATCACACCAAACAAAGCGATAAGCGCGGCTGGTTGTGCGGCAAACCAAGCGGCGAAGCGCGCATAGGCTTCGGTGTAGCCTACGCCATAGAATCCACCAATCATCGCAACACTCGCTGCTAATGCAGCGCTGAACGGTGCGATCGGTTTATTCGTTCGATAATCCCGAAAGACCAGTATCAGACAATACGCGCATAACAACACGAAACTCACATCGAGCGCCGCACCGAAGTTTGGCAGTGTCTCCAGGCTGCGGACGAGGAAGCCGGGCACGAAATTGGCGAAAAACCGTGAAAGGGATGGGCCAACCAGCAGAATGAGTGTCGCGAGCATATAGCGTGCATGCCGGTCAGGTGTTCGACGATGTTTCAGCGCCAGTGCATAGAACAGGACGAATGCGGCAGACACGATCAAATCAGCGATCGACAGTGCCTCGCCGAACAGCGCTTTGAACTGCGTGTCTTTCAGCAACGTGTGCTGGGTCACCAGCAATCCGCCGGCGGTAAAGATCGGCAACAAGACAAGGCTGGCACGGCCTGACCAGGCGTGCAGCCGCCAGCGACGTCGATGTGCGCTCCAGTTCTGCGTCATCAGTAGCAGAATCCATGCGCTGGCGGTCATCCCATGAAGATGATGGACCCAGGGCGCTGTCGGCAATACCGCGAAGTAAGACGGCAGAAATGCGGCGACGGTGAGCAGCATAAAGGCACCGACATACCAATGGGCGTGGGGAAAGGGCAGCATGATCGACTCCTGAGCGAAATGACGGCTGTAGTGGAGCGCGTGGTACCCCCGGGTAGCAATGGTGGCCATACGCAAAATCCACCAATGACCGGCGTTGGCCGCACTTGGCCGCTAGTGGCAGATCGTCTAGCCTATTGGTCGGAGCGCCTGTTCGAAGACACTGCGCGACGACGATGGAGGCCAGTATCAGTCAATCAGCGGAATCGCGGCTTGTCGGCTGGAAGCGCATTGCTAACTATCTGGGTTGCAGCGAGCGTAGTGCCCGGCGTTGGGAGCGAGAAGAATCGCTACCGGTTCATCGACAACAGCACCAAAGCCGCAGCACGGTGTATGCGTTGCCTGCCGAGTTAGATGCGTGGCTGAGCGCGCGCTCTGTTACAACCGGAGACCAGAATGCGTCAGGGCCGCGTAGCCGGCTCCGTATCGTCTGGTCGCTGGCGTGTATTGGCATACTCATGATGCTAGCCGTCGGCTGGCGCTGGGTGCAGCCGCGCAGCACAGAATTGGCGATTTCGCCGGCCGCTAGCGAAGATGCGATTGCACGCGATCTCTACGAACGCGGCCGCAGTTTGTGGCGCCAGCGTGGCGAGGTACCGAATGCACGTGCGATCAAATTGCTGACGGAAGCCGTGGAGCGCGATGACAGTTATGCAGAAGCCTGGGCGGCACTGGCGTCGGCGTGGCTGACTTACCCAACTTACACAACCACAGTCACCGAAGCGCGCGCTGTTGATGAGGCATTACTGGCCGCCGATCGCGCGGTGCGTCTCGATCCGTCGCTGGCAGAGCCGCGCTCCGTGATGGCGACCGTAGCCAGGCGCCGCGGAGACTGGCTCGGCGGAGAGCGCGTGTTCCAGGAAGCGCTGGATGCAGACCCCGACAACACGACATTGCTGCTATGGTTCGCTGGCCACTATAGAGAACTGGGCTTAATGGATCGTGCGAGTGCGCTGACACAGCGCGCCAACGAGCTTGAGCCAAATTCGCCGCCGATCCTGACCGAGATTGCGATGAATGAAAGTACTTTTGGTCGATTATCGGAAAGCCTGCAGATGCTCGACTTTCTTTGGATGGATCTTGGTGTGGAGACCCCGGTGGTCTGGGTCGGTCGCTGGATGGGTATGACCGAGCTCGGCGAATATGATCGCGCAATAGCGTGGGTCGACGAGACGCCTTTCGAGTCGTATCGGGCGGTGCTACGCGCTTATGTAGAGCGGCAGCGCGAGTCCGCCGATCAGCCGGACAGTCTATTCGCCAGCGACGTTAAGGCAGCGCACGACCAAGGGCTGCCCGCGTGGCTCGCTTTTCATATGCTCGATCAGAGTGGTCTGCCAGACGCTGCGCTCGACGTGCTCGAGGCAGAGTCTGCCGACAATCTGTTTGATACGTCGGTCGTGTTGTTCTTTCCTCGTGGTGGCAGCGCGAGATCAACTCAGCGTTTCGCCGATCTGGTCGCACGGCTGGGCTTCTACGAATTCTGGCGCGCGCGCGGAGGGCCGGATGTGTGTCGTGACGAGCCAGATACACCGCTGTGCAAAGCGATCGACGGCTGACGTATCACGCAGCTTGTTTGTAGCGTTCGCCCAGTGCATCCAGCACGTGCCCCCAGACGGTCGGGTTGAAACCCAGGCCGATATGGGAACCGCGGACTTCGATGTGGCGCACGTTTTTTGAGTAGTAGTCCTGCGCGGCAGTCCAGCCAACGACGCCATCGGTCTTACTGTAGATCGCTGTGATCGGTTGTTCGATTGGGCGCGACTCCCGCTTGGCGATTTCAGCTTCGATCCAATCGAGATCTTGCTTGCGGGCTTTAAAAAAGCGCGCGGCCGTCGTGTATTTCGGACCACCGACAATCGGGCTGCCCATCGTGACGACCTGGTCGACGATATGCGGCAGGTCACGGGCTGCCTCGCGCGCGAGATAGCCACCGAGCGACCAGCCGATCAGAGTGATCGGCGTTTGCACCTCCGCGTAGCGTTCGCGTACCCGTTCGATGAGTCGATCACACAAGTAAGGGACACCGCCTTCGCCGTTATAAGGTTCGCGTGGTTCGACGTCCCAGCGCGGGTCGAGATCGTCCAGCGTATGCGGCAGATCGGCGCCGGCGAGATTTCGTCCCAGGCCCCAGCCTTCCGCGCGATAGCCACGATTTTTCAGAAAGCGGCGCAGCGGCAGCGTCGAGCGATCGTCTGCGCCGAATCCGGGTACCACCATAATGAAGCGATCCTGTTTCGGCGTTTGTTTGGTGCATTCACTGGCAGCGAGCGGCAACCACATACGTGCCAGATCGATGGCGGCCCGGCTCTCGCCGAGAAATGCAAAGCGAGATGGGGCGGCAGGAGCCAAGCGTTGCGGTGCTGAAGTCATCATGTTTCCCTTATCGCGTCACTGGCGATGGTGGTGGGGTTTAAAGTGTCGAGGTGCGATGACATGTGGCGCATGTCACGCGTCATGATGTTCAGCGCCGCATCGCTGAACGGTGCCAGTTGCTGGCGAATAAACGTGTTGGCCGCACGGTCAGCGCGTTTGAGTCGTGCGTGTGCTGATACGGTGAGTGCGCATAGAAACGAGCGCGCATCTTCCGGGTGCGGCCGAGTTGTTACCAGATCATGTTCTTGTAGACGCTTGAGCAGCCCGGTCACATTGCCCCGAGTGACCAGCAGGCGGTCCGCGATCGCACGTGGCGTGGCCGCGTCGCCCAACGTCCGGATGACGTTGAGGGCGTCATACTGCGCGACCGTGAGGGATAGTTCCGACAGCATCGCAGCGTATTGGCGGCCGCATTTTTCATAGGCATCGACCACCGCGAACCATGCGGTCTGTTCCAGTTTTTGGCGCGCGTCGTGCAATCCCGTCGGGCCCTGATCATCATGTGGCGCAGCAGTCTATCGGCATTTAGTTTATATATCAACTAAATAATTTTGATCGAATAAATTCAATAATATCGATCAAAGGAACGCTAGCCTGTGAAAGCGGCCTTGGCCTTTTTGCGCCACGCATGCAGCAACGGTTCCGTGTAGCCGCTTGGCTGATCCACGCCTTTGAAAACGAGGTCATGGGCCGCGCCAAAAGCGAAACTGGCCGCGAAGTCCGGCGCCATCGCACGATAGAGCGGGTCGTGTGCGTTCTGTGCATCGACAACGGCAGCCATGCGGCGCAACGTTTCTTCGACCTGCTCTGCACTGCAAATACCGTGTGTCAGCCAGTTTGCGATGTGCTGACTCGAAATCCTGAGGGTTGCGCGGTCTTCCATCAGTCCGATGTCTCGGATGTCGGGTACTTTCGAGCAGCCTACACCCTGATCGATCCAACGCACGACGTAGCCGAGCAGTCCCTGCACATTGTTATCGAGTTCACTTTGCACATCGGCTTCGCTCCACGCTGATGGATCGGCTGCGAGCGGCAGTGTCAGGATGTCATCCAGTGACGCGCGTGTTCGCGTGGCCACTCTATCTTGCACCGCGAACACATCGACGCTGTGATAATGCGTCGCATGCAGTGTCGCTGCAGTCGGCGACGGCACCCATGCACAGTTCGCGCCCGCCTCAGGGTGGTTATGCTTGGTTGCGAGCATGCCAGCCATTTCGTCCGGCATCGCCCACATGCCCTTGCCGATCTGTGCTTTGCCCCGCAGCCCGCAGGCGAGACCAATGTCGACATTCAAACGCTCGTAGGCATCGATCCACGGTTCCCGTTTCATATCGTCTTTGCGCACCATCGGGCCCGCGAGCATGGCGGTATGGATTTCGTCGCCGGTTCGGTCGAGGAAGCCGGTGTTGATGAAAACGACGCGGTCCGGAATGGCACCAATGCAGGCATCCAGATGCAACGTCGTGCGACGTTCTTCATCCATGATGCCAATCTTGACGGTCGCTTTTGGCAGCCCGAGCGCTTGCTCGACGCGATCGAACAACTCGCCGGTAAACGCGACCTCGTCTGGACCATGCATTTTTGGCTTAACCACGTAGACACTACCCGTGCGCGAGTTGCCAGGCTCACCCGCTTGCTTACGCAAATCGTGTAACGCGAGGGTGGTTGTGACCAGTGCGTCGAGGATGCCCTCCGGAATCTCATTGCCGTCGCCATCCAGCACCGCATCGTTGGTCATCAAATGACCGACATTACGTACCAGCAACAGGCTGCGGCCAGGCAGGCTAAATGGGCTACCGTCGACGGCTTCATAATGCCGATCATCATGCAGCCGCCGTTCGATCGAGCGGCCCGCTTTGTCGAAGGTGTGCGTCAAATCGCCGCGCATCAGTCCCAACCAGTTGCGATAGACCACCGTCTTGTCATCCGCATCGACGGCCGCCACGGAGTCTTCGCAGTCCTGAATGGTCGTGACCGCGGATTCGAGTATGACGTCGGCGATACCAGCCGCATCATCGGCGCCGATCGGATGGGTGCGGTCGATGATGATCTCGATGTGCAACCCATGGTGGCGCAGCAGGATCAAATCGGGTTGTGCCGGCGTGCCGCGTAAACCGGCCAGTGCACCAGGGTCGGAGAGGCCAGTGGTTGAGCCGTCGGCGAGGGTGACTTGCAGCGCGCCTCCGGTGATCGCGTACGCGACCGCATCGTTATGACTGCCGTTCGCAAGTGGCACGGCGCTGTCCAGAAAAGCGCGCGCCCAGGTGATCACCGTTGCGCCGCGAATCGGGTTGTAACCCCCGGCGCGCGTCGCACCATCCGCTTCGCTGATCGCGTCGGTGCCATACAAGGCGTCGTACAAACTGCCCCAACGCGCGTTGGCGGCGTTCAATGCAAAACGCGCATTCATGACCGGTACCACCAGTTGCGGTCCCGGTTGTTGTGTAATCTCGTTGTCGACATTCGCCGTCGTAATCTGCGGCGCTTGCGCTGGCGGCTCCAGCAGGTAACCGATTTCTTTCAGGAACGCGACGTACTCAGCCTGATCATGACCGCTACCCGCATGCTGCCGATGCCAGTCATCAATAGCGGCCTGCAGTCGCTGCCGCTCAGCGAGCAGATCACGATTCTTTGGGGCCAAGTCGGTAAACAGCGCGGCGAGTGAGGACCAGAACTGATCAGCGTCAATGCCTGTGCCGGGCAGCGCCTCGGTCTCGATGAAGGCACAAAATCC
>ERZ1740062.1199-NODE-1199-length-10999-cov-3.942160_pt1 | contig 10999 bp, 17 predicted proteins | sample MGYA00581741_ERZ1740062 | MGnify/ENA primary metagenome ERZ1740062 (study PRJEB43018, sample SAMN04849747) | marine metagenome | isolation source: floating plastic debris | place: Pacific Ocean | collected 2008-09-01 | study: EMG produced TPA metagenomics... | reverse complement strand
TGATGCAATAAATTGGACGATTCTAACAAAAAAGCCGAATGACGCAGAAAATTTCACTCGAATCCTTGCTGAGGAATTTGGTGTTAAGTTCCAGCCAGAGGAAGCGGGCCAACAAATGCATAGCGTGGTGACGCATATTATTGATAGGAAAGGTCGTTTCGCCGCAAAATTTCATGGACTTAAATTCAAACCCATCAACCTTGTGTCATATGTGAACGGTCTTTCTCATCAGAAAAATCAGCCAGAAAAAAATATTTTTATGCAATGGTGGGATAGGGCTCTACATTTTTTCAATCAATAAATTTGCGATAAACGCCTAGAAAGTTAAGATTGATGATTGAAATTTCGGGAATTGGTATAATTGCGACTTTTTTGGCGGGTATAATTTCGTTTTTGTCACCTTGTGTATTACCACTCATTCCAGGATATATTTCCTACATTGCAGGCGGCCAGAGCATTGCCACCTCTCCTGAATTCAAATCGCCGGAGAAATTCGCAGCGGCCGGATTGAGTGTGTGCTTTATACTGGGATTCTCTACGGTTTTTATAGCGTTGGGAGCAAGCGCCACAACCATTGGCCGGGTGTTGATTGGGTACAGTTATGAACTCAATTTGATTGGCGGAGGCATTATCATACTATTTGGTCTGTTTATGATCGGGTTGGCGCGGCTAGATATTCTGCAGAGAGATTTTCGATTTCATCTTGCAATTCCAGGCGGACGTCCGATCTCAGCCTATGTACTCGGTCTCGCTTTTGGATTTGGCTGGACACCCTGTATAGGCCCCATACTAGGGGCGATTTTAACCGTTAGCGCCACAACGGCAACCCTACGGGAGGGAGTAGCGCTGCTAACGATCTACGCGGCAGGTTTGGGCGTTCCATTTTTACTCGCGGCAATTTTTACAGACACTTTACGTCTTAAAATTCGTGCCCTAGGACGACTGGGGCGACGGCTCCATCAGGGGGCAGGGTTCTTGATGATTGTAATGGGCATAACGATGATGACCGGGCAACTTTCCAGATTTTCATATTGGCTTCTGGAAGCATTTCCAGTTCTGGGGAAAATAGGCTAATAATTGTAATGCAATTCATTGAATAGCTTGGAGAAAAATGCCCTAGAAATCTTAACCGGAGATATAGCTCTTTTTTAGATTTAGGAATTTTCTGCCACTTAAGGAAAAATCTCTCACCAACAAAAATCACGGCGATCCCGATTAATGCGGCATAGATCACCAACATATCAGTTGACGCTTTCACAATCAAAAATGCGCCAAGCACGATCACATCAAAAGCAATCGCCGCCAAAACGACAAATCCGTTGGCGTTGACCTCTTTGCGCAAATACCGATACACGCCCCAATGAATAAAAATATCCATGATGATATAGAAAATGGCGCCCAAAGATGCGATCCGGCTCAGGTCAAAAAATATCGTCAGGAAAATAGCAATCACGACCGTATAAACCAGCGTGTGTTTCTGGATATCTCCCGGCATCCCGAAATGGCTATGCGGCACCAGTTTCATGTCGGTAAGCATGGCCAGCATCCGCGAAACGGCAAAGACACTGGCAATCAGTCCCGAAACAGTAGCGACAATTGCCAATCCAACCGTAAACCATAGTCCGTAACTGCCAAATGCCGGACGCGCGGCCTTCGCCAGGGCGAAATCCTTTGCCGCAATAATTTCGTCTAAAGTCAGGTCTTCGGAATCCGCCAGCGCAACATGCCCATAGATTTCAAAACATACCTATATCGATATGATGATCGCGCGTCCATCATTCTTGTGAGGATCAACAATTTCTGATCCACTGTTGGTTATGGTCGTAAATCCTTTAAACGCAAGAATAGCCAGCGCCATCGCCGCGAGAAACCCTGTAATCGGCGTGTCCGATGACGATTGTGGCATGACACCTTCAAAAGAAATATCCGCGATCCATAAACCTCCGATCGCAAAAACAACAATCCCGCCGATCTTGAGAAACGCCATCAAGAGTGAAAACCCACCAATGAGGCGATTGCCGGAAACATTGATCAAAAATGCGAAGATCAATACACCGACTCCCAAGGCCGTTACGGCCCAGCCAATGGGTTCGGTATCGAACAATTGCATGGTGTAGGTGCCGAAAGTCCGGGCGACCAGGCTTTCGTTAATGACCATAGAAAAATACATAAGCAAGGCACCACCCGCCGTGACCGTTCCCCGGCCATATGCCTTTTGCAAAAACATGCCTATCCCGCCAGCAGAGGGATAGGCATTTGCCATCTTAACATAGGAATATGCACTAAAGGCCGTTACGATAGCGGCAGCGAAGAAGGCGAGGGGGAATAATGATCCGGCAAGCTCCGCAATCTGACCAGTAAGGGCAAGTATGCCCGCGCCAATCATCACGCCTGTCCCCATGGATACGGCACCACTGAGTGTCAGGCTGTCTTTCTTATATTGTGTTGAGCGGTTGTCGTTCTGTTGTGTTTCCATTGCTCTTTTCTCCGGTCTGATATTCAATATTGAAACACGCTGCTCGCGTCAGATATTAACGGTTTACATGGGCTGAAAACGGCAATTCTCCATTGGAGAGAACAAGCTTCAATTCAATAATTTTGCCGATCTCCAAAGGCTCTCTAAAATTGGAAAGACGTACAAATATATGGGTTGTTGTCAGATCAAGATTCTCTTCCCGCAGCAACGTTATTGATCCAAGCTCTGTGTAATTGTTCGCGTCTATCCTCCCCATAATCTTTGACTGAACGTTATCGGTGTTTGAAACACCGAGTATTGTCAATTTCCCGGGGCTACCGTTGACTATTCGAAAACGCAAGTCTCCCGACGTATCCTGATCAGATATCGTCACAACGGCATCGTGGATTTCAGCAGGTTGAAAATAGGCATCTGTATTATCGGCAAATGCTGGTGCCTGGAGCGCCAGGAATACCGTTACCAGTAATGATATGATATGTATTCTAGGCATGACGACTCCGTAGCCGAGACATATCTCTGGAGAGAGCTCTACGCTCCCTCCAGAATAAGTAAAAATCCGTTACCCGACGTCTTAGAACATCAGCTTGGCACCGATAACGGCATACCAGATATCGGCACTTTCACCCTCTGCTTCGACGTAATTTGCAGTCTGACCGAACTTGCGCTCGTAGACGACGCCAACGTAAGGCGAGAGAATTCTATCCCAGACGTCATAGCTGAGCCTTAAACCTGCCTCCACGCTGTTAATACCGGAGCCAACACCAATTTCCCGATCACTCGAAAAGGCCGCATCGATATTTGCGGAAGGCGTCAGGGTTAAGTAATTGGTGAGAAGTATCTCGTACTCAATATCGAGATCAGCAGAAAGCTTTCCCTTTTCACTCAGGAACAGATGCGTATCCACCTCGATCCATTGCGGAGCAAGGCCACTCAAGCCAACGGCAGCGTACCAACGATCCGGTCCTTGCGGGCTCGAGTACCTAACGCCGCCTTTGATGTCCCAAAAATCCGATATGGGTGTTTGCAAGGCGAGCTGATTGGAGAGGGATTCAAAGCGATTAACATTCAAATCCAGTTCCCCGCTTCCTTCCCACCGGAGTTTCAATTCATCGGTCCCGATAAACGCATCACCGTCAAAGGCAAAAAGCTCTTCGCCGCCTTCTCCATACCGATACTCAAACTCCTCCATCTGAACACCATAGTAGATATTCGACATTTCCGCCGAATGGCCGACAACTGGCATCAAAATAGAAAAGGTGAGGGCCGCTGTCAGGAGAGATTTCTTCAATTTAATCATTGCAGTTCTCCCTGTTCAGACGGATTGAGGCTCGCGGATGTCGGACCGCCTTCAACGACAATCTTCCGGAACATTCCGGCATCCATATGGAAAGACAAATGACAATGGAACGCCCATTGGCCGGGCGCATCAACTTCTGTTTCGGAATAGACGGTTGTTCCGGGAGCAACGCTGATAGTGTGTTTGATCGGGTCACACTTCCCAGCACCGACATCCAGAATGCTCCACATACCATGCAGGTGCATGGGGTGGGTCATCATGGTTTCATTGACTAACTTGAACCGGACCCGCTCGCCATACTGAAGAACGACCGGATCAGCGTCTTCATATTTCACGCCATTGATGGACCAGATATAGCGCTCCATGTTTCCGGTCAATCGCAACTCGATCTCCCGCGTGGCTTCTCGCTCCTCATAAAGAGGTTTTTGTGCCTTCAGGTCGGCATAAGAAAGGAACTTGCCGCCATTTGCCGCTGTAGGGACAAGTCCACTGCCATTTGCGTAAAAGCTATCCTTATCCTGCTCCATGCCCATCATATTTGAGTGATCCATGCCTTTCATGCTCGAATGATCCATCTCCTTCATACTGGAGTGGTCCATACGCTTCATTTTGGAATGGTCCATATCTTTCATCGACGAATGATCCATGCCTTCCATATTGCCGTGGTCCATCCCCATATCTGCCATGGTGAGAAGCGGTGCATTTGTCATTTCCGGAATTTCCGCAACCATGCCTTGGCGCGACGCGAGAGTGGCCCGAGCGTATGCCGTTCTCCCCATGCTTGCGCCGAATATCGTATAGGCTTTATCGTCCATGGGACGAACGATAACGTCATACGTCTCAGCAACGCCCAAACGAAGCTCATCGACAGTGACAGGTTGCACATTGTTTCCATCGGCAGCCACAACCGTCATCTGCAACCCCGGTATGCGAACATCAAAATAAGTCATGGCGGAGGAATTGATGAACCGGAGGCGGATACGTTCTTTAGGCTCGAACAATCCGGTCCAGTTCTGTTCGGGCCCTTTGCCATTGATAAGCGGTGTGAAGCCCTGCACATCCTCAATGTCTGTCTTCATCATCCGCATGTCGCCCCACGCCATCCTGTCATCGACGGTTGCTTTAAAACCGTTCTCACGGACATCTGCGAAAAAATCGCCAATCGTTTGTTGCTGACGGTTGTAATAATCCGCCGACATTTTCAAATTCCGCAATATACGCTTGCCGGAATGAGGATGCGCATCCGTGAACTGAACAACATAATCCTTGTCAAAACGATATGGGTCCCGTTTCTCAGGTTCGATTACAATTGAACCATAGGCTCCGTCCGGCTCCTGAAAACCAGAATGGCTATGAAACCAGTATGTTCCGGATTGCACGATTGGAAATTTATAGGTGAAGGTCTCTCCCGGTTCGATTCCGGGGAAGCTGATTTTAGGCACACCATCCATCTGGAAGGGGAGGATAAGACCGTGCCAATGGATAGATGTGGATTCATCGAGGTTATTTGTCACATTGATCGTGACGTCTTCTCCTTCCTGAAACTGGAGAACCGGTCCGGGAGATTTCCCATTGTACCCGATACCTTCCTTTTGGAAGTCTCCTGTATCAATCATAACTTTGTCGACGGTCAGGTTATAGGTTTTCGCGACACTCAAGCTTGGTAGAAGAGCAACTCCTGCAGCCATTGCAAGTCCAAGGCAAGCCTTTTGCATGAATGAAATTCTCATCCTGCTGTTCCTTTCATTTTTTGAAAAGCTGGAATGCGCAGCCTCTTTGGGCTGCGCAAACATTTACTCAAAGTGAACTTCACCCATCATGCCGGAGGCATAATGGCCAGGAACGTTGCAGGCGAATTCCAGCTCGGCATCATCCGAAAATTTCCAGATAACTTCCGCCGTTTCGTTCGGTTCCAGCAACACACTATTCGGATCGCTATGTTCCATGGTCTTGCCATTTCCCATATCCATTTTCATCATATCCCGATTGATCTTGTCGGCCTCCAGTACCCCGTGCTCCATCATCATCATCATTTCTTCCTGATGTGCGGCATGCATGGCGGCTGTTCCGATATTGAATTCATGGACGAATTCCCCGGCATTGATGATCTTGAATTGAACCGTTTCACCTTTCTTGATGGAAATCTCTTCCGGTTCGTAAAAATTATCCCCCATCTTAATCTCAATGGTTCTGGTGACGTCTGCAGCGTTACCAGGGACACCAATGCCCGATTTTCCGCCGTGGCTGCCATCATGGCTGCCCGCAGCAAATGCGATCGCTGAGCTTAGTGCTAAGACGGCAGTGAGAGTCGCTCCGGCAACACCGGACAAAAAAGTACGCTTAATTTTCATGTTATCAATTCCTATTCCAGTCTCCATCTAGCGCAGACCTCATCTCGGTCAGACAGGGAGACAGATTCAAATTTCAATAGTCGAAGTTTGAGAAAGGCGCATACCGGCAGTGACAGCAATCATGGCTGTCTTGGGAAATGGCCTAAATGAGGAACTAAACCTTTGGGGGGTGCTTTGGTGGTGCGAAAGCAATAGATGCGATTTGCACAGCAATGACATCAAACGGCGTTTTCGTACCAAACGCTGTCGATATTACTTGAAAATTTGCGGGCAAGCTAAATGCACAAGAGATCATGCCACATTTTTCGATATGATTATGCCGGTCGGTTTCGTGACTTTTAGACAAATCATCCGCCGCCGAAACCATAATGTGAGATACGCTCTCTATAGCTTCGTGACTTTCGGCAGAGGGTATTATCGCAAAAACATTAATCGCAATAGCAAGAGTCATAAAAATGCTCACGCTTATTCTGCGCCAGTTCAGTTTTTTCCGAATTTCTGCCAACTGTTTCTCTCAGAAAATAAAAACGCCTGAACCCTATGTATACTCTGATAGTAGTCATTTCAACAAACAATCTGGAAACTTTAAACCAATGTTTGTAGACCGAAAGAAGCAACCCTTGTCGGGTATTCCAGAACTTTGGTAGTCGGGGAGTTAATAAACCGACCTAAGTCGGTCCCCATGGTCTTTAGTCGAAAGCCTGTTGTATACACCACAGGCTCTCCGACTTGACCTCAAATATTCGATCAGTTCCCGCGTGGCCCGAAAATGATCAATCCGACGCCAACAATGCAGATAAGAGCGCCTATGCTGTCCCAGCGGTCAGGTCTCTGACCTTCCACCGCCCAGAGCCAAAAAAGCGAGCTAGTTATGTAGATGCCGCCGTAGGCAGCGTAGGTGCGCCCAGCGAAATCGCTGTCGATCCGAGTCAGAAGCCAAGCGAAAACTATCAGGCTGGCAACGCCTGGTACGCTCCACCAAGCTGATTTGTCCAGCTTCAGCCAGACCCAGAACGCGAAACATCCTGCGATCTCGGCTAGCGCCGCCGCGAAATACAGCCCATAGGTGGTGGTCGTCGCGCTGATGGTCATCATCAAGGACGGACCTTCGGTAAAACATGATCGTCCGTCTCGCAGAGACTATGATCGCCAAGTGTCTCAATTACCCGACAATCAGCGATCCGCCCTCCCTTGCATTGCTCAACCATACGCTCAAGCTCGCTCCGAAGCGCCTGAAGACGTTGGAGTCGCTTGCCAATGTCCTCCAACTGTTCTCTAGCAATCGCATCTGCTGCCTCGCAGGACTTATCCGGCCTGTCCGCCAGACTTATCAGGTCTCGGATGGCTTGCAGAGGGAAGCCAAGTTCCCGTGCATGGCGAATAAAACTGAGCCTCTGTACAGCCGAGTCGTCGTAAAGTCGTTGATTTCCTTCTGAGCGCCGTGGCAATGGCAAGAGGCCGATTTGCTCGTAATACCGGATCGTTTGCACGTTGCAACCAGTACCTTTGGCTACGCGACCGATGGTGAGCTCATTGGACATGTTAATTTTCTCCTTGAACCTATAGTTACTGTAGACTGTATATATGTAGCATTGAGATGTAACCAACAATATTGGAGAAGACTATGTCTGCTGGTTGTTGCCAACATGAACCCAAGTTTGACGGAGCGACAAAAGGGTTCCGTCGAGCTTTGTGGGTCGTCATTGGCATTAATGCGAGTATGTTCGTCGTCGAGATGATTGCGGGCTCGATTGCCGGTTCACAGGCGCTGAAAGCGGATGCGCTAGATTTCTTTGGCGACTCTCTGACCTACGGCATCAGTTTATTCGTTCTGGGAATGTCTGTTCGTGTTCGCACCACGGCGGCACTTCTCAAGGGGGTCAGTCTGGCTCTTATGGGGCTTTGGGTTTTCGGTTCAACGGCCTATCAGGTTCTTGTGCTCGGTCTCCCGTCGGCACCGGTTATGGGGGCTATAGGCGTGCTCGCGCTTGCGGCCAATCTTGCCAGTGTCGGTGTGCTCCTGCGCTATAAGGACGGCGACGCCAACGTTCGGTCGGTGTGGCTCTGTAGTCGTAATGATGCGATTGGCAATGTCGCCGTCATGCTGGCGGCTGGCGGTGTCTTTGCCACTGGCACGGCATGGCCGGACCTAGCCGTTGCCGGGTTGATGGCCGGGCTCTTTCTGTGGTCGTCCATACAAATCATCGCGCAAGCGCTCAAGGAACGCCAACATACAGTTGAAACCGTGGCTGCCGAGTAGACGGGTAATCGGATGTGCACTGAAACCCAGAAAAATTCCCTGTTTCTTGCGTGGCTGATTGCACTCGTATCGACGCTCGGCGCGTTATTCATCGGCGAGATTATGGAACGAACGCCATGCGTCCTATGCTGGTACCAACGTATAGCCATGTTTCCACTCGCGCTAATTCTGGGTATTGCATCTTTCTCATCTGACATGGCAGTACGCCGTTACGTACTACCGATCGCAATAATAGGTGCCGTTATAGCCATTTGGCATAGTCTTCTCTTTGCCGGAATAATTCCAGAAACAGTCCAACCCTGCACGAGAGAGGGACCGTCCTGCACGGGCGACGAACAGACCTTGTTTTGGGTTTTGCCTCTGCCATTCCTGTCCGCTGCCGGTTTCATAGCTATTATTCTGTTACTCACCATTCCTTTAAGAAAGTCTTCGATATGAGCCGCCGAATCGTCATAGGAGCCACAGCCTTGGTAGCTATCGCAATTTTTGCGTTCGGCGCATTTCTTTATCAGCCCATTGGCGACAAACCGTCCGATATGTCATCATCCAATACTTCAAATAATGCGGAGCTTGTTCGGCCACATTCGCCTGTACTCGGCACTGTCGACGCACCTGTTACTATTGTCGAGTTTATTGATCCTGCATGCGAGGCTTGCCGAGCCTATTACCCTGTCGTCAAAGAAATCATGACAGCTTATCCTGACAAGGTACGCGTAGTACTTCGTTACGCCGCATTTCATCCAACATCAGAGGAAGCCATTCGCATCCTTGAAGCATCCCGTTTGCAAGGCAGATTCGAACCGGTTCTCGAACGGCTCTTTGAAACACAATCACGATGGGCCCCTCATGGACGTTCAGCAGACAGTGTCTGGACAGTTCTAGAAGGCACAGGGCTTGATATCGAGAAAGCGAGATCGGATGTAAAGATGCCGGATATCGTGGGCACTATGAATTTGGACGCGTCCGATGTAAACGCAATCGGCGTGAACAAGACACCAACGTTTTTTGTTAACGGAAAACCGCTAACGGACTTTGGAACTCAGCAATTGCAAAGTATGGTCAAGGCGGAGGTGGCAGAGAATTGAAGACAATTCATCTTATTCTTTGGGGAGCTGTCGCAGTTGGTTTGATCCTCTTTCTTTGGCTAAATATCTTTCAGGATGCTAGCCATCTTATAGAGGATGGCACATCGCAAAACACGGCAACTACCTTCACTCCGACCTTCTCTCTGACCGATCATCAAGGAAATGTCGTCACGGAGAAAACTTACCGGGGCAAATGGCTTCTGGTCTTTTTCGGATTCACCAATTGCCCGGATATCTGCCCGACGACGCTCGCCGATCTTGCCAGCGTGATGGAACAACTCGGGGCGGACGCAAAAGCAATAAAGCCACTATTTATTTCTGTTGATCCTGATCGCGACCAGATGGAGACCATGGCGCAGTATGTCTCCGCCTTTCATCCGGCCATTGTTGGATTGACAGGAACGGGCTCGCAGATAACTGAGACCGCGGAGTCATTCAAGGCCTACTTCGAAAAACAGCCGCAGGAATCTGCTCCAGACGGCTACATTATGGGGCACACCTCTGCGGTGTATCTTATTTCTCCCGATGGCGCTTTCATCCGGACATACAGTTATGGGATGTCGCCGGAGGAAATCGTTGCGGACCTTGAACAGAAATTATGAGATTCAATATGTCAAAAGCTTTACCTTCACTTTTATTAGCCTTTTTCTTTCTTGCTTCTGCGTTTCCAGCGTTGGCTGAATCTACTCGGGTTGGAAATCTGGTTATCGAAACTCCATGGGCGCGCGCATCGATCGGCATGTCCCGTCCGGCCGCCGCTTACGTAACTATCAGGAACGAAGGTCAAACTGCTGACATCCTTACCGGAATTGAAACAACCGTTTCCGCCATGCCGGAAGTACACAGGATGGAGATAAAGGACGGCGTTTCCACCATGGGGCCGGTCGGCCCTCTGGAAATACCAGCGAATGGTTCCGTCACACTGGCGCCCGGAGGCCTGCATGTCATGCTCATGAAACTGCAGCAACCGCTGACAAAAGGCGGACAATTCTCGATGACTCTGATCTTCAAGAACGCCGGACGAGTCGACGTATCCGTTCCCATCTACAGCGTGGGCGCCTCCGGACCCGAGCAATGAAGCGTAATCAAATGTACGGTCTTATTGGGATTGCGGGTGTCGGAACGGCTATAATGCTTTCAGTCGGTTCACTCTTAGGAAGTTCCGACACCAAGCCATTGGTGGAAGTAGTATCCGCACCGGTGTTTCTTGATGCTGGCGATTACGAGCGGAAAAGCAAACGCGAAAATTTGTCTGTTCGGCGTGAAAAGAGCGAGCAGACAATTGAACTGCTTCTTGAGCCGGGGGACACGCTGCTGGGTGCCCTCGTTAGGGCTGGCGTCTCCGGCAGTGAGGCCCGTGCGGCCAGCGACAGCTTAAAATCGATGATCGATCTCCGTGCGCTTAAGGTGGGTCAGGAATTGAAATTGAGTTTCCGGGCAGGTGTCGAAGCTGCCTCGTAGCGAAGTCTCGTATGTCTATCGTTGTTTCCGGATATTGATCTCCTCTTCGCTATTAAACTCTCCGCCGTC
>ERZ1740062.1198-NODE-1198-length-11017-cov-4.016785_pt1 | contig 11017 bp, 8 predicted proteins | sample MGYA00581741_ERZ1740062 | MGnify/ENA primary metagenome ERZ1740062 (study PRJEB43018, sample SAMN04849747) | marine metagenome | isolation source: floating plastic debris | place: Pacific Ocean | collected 2008-09-01 | study: EMG produced TPA metagenomics... | reverse complement strand
CGCGCACCTTGCCAATGGCACCACCGTCCGAGGCTTCAGGACAAATCTGAATCGCCGCCGGCACCTTGCCGGAGGCGCCGGACATCCGACCATCTGTCACCAACGCGACCTTGCACCCCTGGTCCTGTAAAACGCCCAGTGACGGTGTGAGCTTATGGAGCTCGGGCATACCGTTTGCCTTCGGCCCCTGATGAATGACGACCACAATGACATCCTGATTCAGCTCGCCCGCTTTAAAGGCCGCGACGACATCCTGTTGTCGGTTGAACACGCGCGCGGGCGCTTCGACGACCAGATGTTCAGTCTTGACCGCGGATGTCTTAACGATGCCGCGTCCGATATTGCCTTTGGTCAACACGAGGCCACCCGTATTGTGAAAGGCCTCCGCAACAGGGCGCAAGACATCGCGATCGAGTGATTTGCCTTCACCCGCTCGCCAGATCACCGTATCAAGACCATCGCTATCGGGATCTCCCAACATCGGCTCTTCGGTGAAGTGAGACAACCCATGGCCAGCAATCGTCCAAACATCTTCATGCAGCAAACCCGCCTGCAGCAGCTCGGCAATCATGACCGGAATCCCGCCGGCTGCGGCAAAATGATTGACGTCGGCCTGTCCGTTCGGATACACGCGCGCCAGCGACGGCGTCACTTTCGACAAGGCATCGAAGTCATCCCAATTCACCTGAATGCCGGCCGCCGCGGCAATCGCCACGAGATGGATCGTGTGGTTGGTCGACCCACCTGAAGCGAGCAAGCCAACGATACTGTTCACCAGCGCTTTTTCATCGAGCACTTTAGCGATCGGCGTGTAGTCGTCTGACAAACCGCTGATCTCTACAGCCCGCGTTGCGGCTGCACGGGTCAGCGCACCGCGTAAGCGGGTATGCGGATTCGGAAACGACGTGCCAGGCAGCTGCAGCCCCATAAATTCGAGCAGTAACTGGTTGCTGTTAGCGGTGCCATAAAATGTACAAGTGCCGGCGGAGTGATACGACTTGGACTCCGATTGCAGCAGCTCTTCGCGCGTTATCTTGCCCTGCGCATACAACTGCCTTGCCTGCGCTTTGGCGGCATTCGTAATGCCCGAGGTCATCGGTCCGGCAGGCACGAAGATGACTGGCAAATGACCAAAGGCCAAGGCTCCGATCAGCAGGCCCGGCACAATCTTGTCGCAAACGCCGAGGCACAGGGCGGCGTCAAACATGTTGTGCGACAGTGCCACCGCCGTCGACATCGCGATGACGTCTCTGCTGAACAATGACAAATCCATGCCCGGCTGCCCTTGGGTCACGCCATCGCACATCGCCGGTACACCGCCGGCGAATTGTGCGATGCCGCCAGCTGCCCAGGCCGCCGCTTTGATGAGCGGGGGATAATCGCCGAGCGGTTGATGCGCTGACAGCATGTCGTTGTAGGAAGAGACGATCGCGACGTTCGGACGCTCTTTACCGGCCAGTGCCTTTTTGCCATCGACATCATTGGCCGCAAAGCCATGGGCCAGATTGCCGCAAGACAACTCACTACGATGCGGTCCGTCGCGGCGCGCGGCTTCGACCATCGCAAGATAGGCAGCGCGCGTCTCGCGACTGCGTTCGATGATGCGTGCGGTGACGTCCTGCAGTACCGACTGAGTCATGTTGCTGATCCTTACAATGCGAAATAAGTCGTGACCGGCACGCGCTCCTGGCGCAGCACGGAGCGAATCGGGTATTCCCGCAAATCACCGTCGCTGCTCGCAGCAGCAAACACATCCGCCTTATCCTGACCGAAAAATAGAATGCCGATCTGATAGGCATCGAGCAGCGCAGACGGTGTCAGGCTGATACGGCGCTGCGACTGACTCGGCGGCGCCGCGAGCACGCAAGCCTGACGTGCTGACAAACTCTGTTCGATATCTGGCGCATCAGGAAACAGCGAGGCTGTATGCCCATCGCTGCCCATACCGAGCAACACATAATCGAACGGCCTCTGTACCGCGCTGATCCTGTCGCTCATGATCTTGTCGGCCTGATCGTAGTCAACCTGGTCATCAAACAGGCTTACGAAGCGCGCTTCTGCGGCCAGGCCCTGCAGCAGCTCACGCCGAATCATGGCGGCATTGCTGGCCGGATCGGTGTCATCCACCCAGCGCTCGTCGCTCGGCAATACCGTGACCTGGCGCCAATCCAGCGGATGCTGTGCAAGCCGATTAAACACCGCAAGCGGCGAACTACCGCCGCTAACCACGAGCGACGCCGAGCCACGATGTGCAATGGCTCGACTAAGTTGACCTGCGATGCGATCGGCCAATGCATCGACCACCGCATCCCGAGAATCGAAGAATTGCTGAACGAACATCATGAAATGTCCTGATACCACGCGCGATCGTCCCGATCGAGCAACACCGCAGAAGCCGTGGGCCCCCAAGTTCCGGCGACGTAAGGCTGCACCGACATACCGGTTTCCGACCATGCGTCGATGATGCCGTCGATCCAGCGCCACGCTTCATCCACCTCGTCGCGCCGCATAAACAGCGCCGGGTTGCCACGCAGCACTTCCATCAACAATCGCTCATAGGCATCCGGGTAACGCAATTGGAAGGCCTCGGAAAAACTCAAATTGAGCGGCAGCGAGCGCAACTGAAATCCACCCGGCCCCGGCTCTTTGGTGACCATCGTCAGCATCATGCCCTCGTTCGGCTGCAGACGAATGATCAGACGGTTGGCCTGCATGTCGCCCGCCGCATCGCCGAATATCGGATGCGCTACCGCGCGAAACTGGATCACGATCTCACTCGACTTCTGCGGCAACCGTTTACCGGTTCGCAAGTAAAACGGCGTGCCGTTCCAGCGCCAGTTGTCGATGTCGGCGCGCAACGCGACAAACGTCTCGCGATCGCTGGCTTCACCCAGCTCTTCGCTGTAGCCAGGCACGGCTTCGCCCGAGATGGCGCCGGCGGCATACTGACCGCGTGCCGTTGCCCGCTTGACGGTCTCTGCAGTGATCGGACGCAGCGCTTTCAGCACCTTGATCTTTTCGTTGCGAATGTCGTCATGGTGCATGCTCAGTGGCGGCTCCATGGCTACCAGACAGAGCAACTGCAAAATATGGTTTTGCACCATGTCGCGCAGCGCGCCGGTGCGATCGTAAAACTGCGCACGATTGCCGGTGCCAATATGCTCAGACACGGTGATTTGAACATGGTCGATATGCGTACGATTCCAGAGTGGCTCGAGCAGTGAATTCGCGAAACGCAATGCGGATAGATTCTGGACGGTCTCTTTGCCGAGATAATGATCGATACGATAAATCTGACGTTCGTCAAAGTACTGCCCGACCGCATCATTGATTTCGCGTGCACTGGCACGGTCACTGCCCACCGGTTTTTCCAAAACAATACGCGCGCGTTCATTAATCACCCCAGCCAGCGAAAGCTGCCGCGCTGTCTCGCCGAACAACGATGGGATAGTCGCGAGATAGAAGGCCCGAATACGATCGTCAAACTGCTGCAGCTTATCAGCCAACGTCTGCCAGCCGTCCGGCGTTGTGATGTCCAGCGTGACGTAACTAAGTCGCGCTGCGAATCGCTCCCAGACGTCGTCGTCGAGTTCATCGTCAGTGAGGTAGGTTTCCAGTGCTTCGCGCACCAGAGTCACGAACGCCTCATCGGACATCGTCGCACGGGATGCTGCGATGATCCGGCTGCCATCCGGAAACTGGCCATCGCTGTCACGGTGAAACAGCGACGGCAGCAACTTGCGTTGCGCGAGGTCCCCCGTCCCGCCAAAAATCACCAGGTCGAATGTCTCGACCGGAACGAATTGCGCCATGATGCTGGCCCCTCTTGTTGTTGTCCCACCGCAAGTCGCCGTAATTTTACTACAAAATCAAAAGCATTAATGAACGATTACAACCCTGCTACTACAGTAATACTGTAGTATTTCTACATGGATAGACGAATTCGACAGATGATGGAGCAATTCAGCCCGGCAGAACGGCGAGTCGCTGAATGGCTGCTGCAGCATCGCTTCGATGCAACGAGAATGAAGCTCGCGGTGGTCGCTGACGGGGCAGGTGTGAGCGAACCAACTGTCGTGCGCTTCTGCCGTCGTATCGGCTGCAGCGGCTATAGTGATTTCCGCCTTCGCTGGGTGGCTGGTCGCGGCCAGTCCACCGAGAGTGTGCACGCTGTCGTCGATGCCGCCGATACTGCAGCCACCGTCGTGCGCAAGGTATTCGATACCGGCATTTCGGAGTTGCAGCGCGTTCGCAACGGTCTGAATGCAGACCACCTGAACAATGCCGCACGATCACTGTCGACAGCGACACGCATCCTGTTCGCAGGCGTCGGCGCCAGTGCCGTGGTGGCGCTGGATGCCACCAATAAGTTCTTTCGCCTCGGGCTTGCGTGCACCGCACTGACCGACGAACCGACAATACTGCAGGCGGCAGCCACCTGCGGGCCGCAACAAGTGTTGTTTGTCATTTCAAAGGGTGGTCAGGGCGAAGCATTACAGCAAGCGATGGCGGCAGCAGCGGCGTGTGGTGCAACGACGATGGCGCTAACAGCACCTGGATCGCCACTGGCGAGGCTAGCGCGTCATACACTGCCGGTCGACACGACAGAAGACACCGCGCTTTACACACCGATGAGTTCTCGACTTGCGCAACTGGCCGTGCTCGATGCGCTACAAGTATGTACCGCCATGGCCGGTGGTGAACAGGCCCGACGACACCTAGAAGCGAGCAAATCGATATTGAAGCACGACCTGCGCTAGCCGGCCTCGCGTATCGCCCCGATCAAGGCATCGGCGACGAGGTCTGCACGCTCGATTGTCGCATTGTGCCCCATCAAACCAATCCGCCAGGCATTACCGGCAAACTTACCCAATCCGGCGCCGATCTCCATGCTGTGTTGTGCCAGCAACGCCGCGCGTATAGCAGCGTCGTCGACGTTGTCGGGAATCGTCACCACGGTCAGCGGAGACAGCCGACAGCTCTCGTCGACCGCCGGGGAAAGACCAGCCTGATGCAAACGCTGATACAACTGCTCAGCGGCAGCCGCATGACGCCGCCAACGGGTATCCAGACCCTCCTCGCGGACCAGACGCAGCGACTCGCGCATCGCAAACAGTGAATTCACCGGCGCGGTGTGATGATACGCGCGCTTGCTCTCGCCGCTCGTGTAATAACTAGCAAGCAAGTTGATATCACAAAACCAGCTCGATACCGGCGTCTTGCGCGACTGTGCTTTCTCTACCGCCGCTGCCGAAAACGTGATCGGTGCGAGTCCAGGTACGCATGACAAACATTTCTGACTGCCGGAATAAACAACGTCCAGCTGCCATTCGTCGACGCGCAACTCAACGCCGGAAAGCGATGTGACCGTATCCGCAATAACCAACGCACCATGCTGCTTGGCGATGGCTGCCAGTGCTTTTGCATCGGAACGCACGCCAGTGCTGGTCTCGGCATGCACGAACGCGACAACCGCCGTGTCAGGGTGCGCGGCCAGCGGCGTTTTGAGTTTGTCGGGATCGGCGGGACTACCCCACTCGTCTTCGACCGTAATCACCTCGGCGCCGATGCGCTCACAGATGCTTTGCATCCGCCCACCAAACACGCCATTAATGCAAATGACGACCTTGTCACCGGGTTCGACCACGTTGTCGAAGCTCGCTTCCATGCCGATGGAGCCCGGTGCAGACATGACGAACGTCACCGGGTTTTCTGTCATGAAGCAATAGCGCAGATCGCGAACGACGTCGTCCATCGTTTCCAAGAACACCGGATCGAGATGACCGATCGTCGGCTGCGCGAGCGCAATCAATACGGAATCCGGCACATTGGTAGGGCCCGGCCCGAACAAATCTCTGTATGGAATCACGCCCGCCCCTCAGCACGTGTCTGTCGTAACGCTCGAATCATACCGCCAGAATCACATCGGAGGGGCTTGTCGCGGTATTTTTTTGCCTGGAAACCCCAACAAGACGTCGACAAGCGGAGTTAATATTTGTTTTTGATGGGTCCGTGCGTTTAATCTCCAAGGGTACTTCGGGGGGTACTGATACGGATGAAGCCTAGCAAGCCGACTTCACGGGATATCGCTTACGCAGCAGGCGTTTCGCAAGCGACGGTGTCGCGTGCGCTGCGACATAGCCCTGAGGTTAAGCCAGAGACGCGTGAGCGCATCCTCGAAATTGCGCGTGATCTGAATTATCGCGTGGACAAACATGCGGCCGGTCTGCGCAGCCGACATTCTCAGACAATCGCGCTGCTCCTGTTCGAAGACCGCACGAGCGACGATTCACAGATCAATCCGTTTTTTCTATCGATGCTCGGCAGTATCGCGCGCTGGATGATGCCGGCGCCCACTTTATGATTAGGTGGCAAAGCTTGCGCGACGGCCACGCGGGCCGGTCGCTCTGTTGTCACAATCAGAGCGGCATGCGTCAAGCCGTTCACCATCTCTTGTCGCTCGGTCGTCGGCGCATCGGATTTCTCGGTAAGTCATCGGATCGATACCCGGAATTCAAACAGCGTTACATCGGTTACTGCGATGCGCTGAAAGCCGTCGATATCGAGCCCGACTCAGACTTGTTCATGGACACGGATAATCAGGAGATTTCTGGGTATCTCGCTGTGAAGCAACTACTGGCACACGGGCGCCAATTCGATGGACTGGTTGCTGCCAGCGATCTGATCGCCATCGGCGCATTGCGCGCGTTACAAGAAACCAACTACGCCGTTCCGGAACAGGTCAGCCTGATCGGCTTCGATGATATTCCGGCGGCCGCGTACGTGAACCCGGGACTAACCACAGTGCGCCAGGATACCAACCAGGCCGGCAAGGTGCTGGTCGAAAAACTTATTCAGCTGATCGAAGAGAAGCCGGTTGAATCCGCGTTGATCGAGCCTCGCTTGGTCGTGCGTCGGTCCTGCGGCGGGCACCCGCGCTAGCGATTCGCAGTGATTAGATCGTCACTGACCAACACGACCATGCCGTGTGCCGGCACATGCACTGTGACCTGCCCGCGACCATCGACGGCAACACGAGGGTCGTTTATCGCTGCACGCCAGCGCCGTTGACCCAGCGCCGGATCGACCGTCATCACTTCAGTGTCATCGCCCTTGTTCAACAAGACGAGCGCGACTTCTGTGTTGCCTTGCGACTGCCACAAGCGCAAAAACGCAGCATGATCACCCTCCAACACCAGGTTGCGCTGCACGCCACGCTGCAACGATGGCATTGCGCGACGCAACTGGTTCAGTTGAGCGATTTGTTGATGCAGCACATGACTGATGCCGGCAGCGATGCGCTCCGCCCCGTAATAGTCACGATTGCCGGCATGTTCGCCACGGCCGGCACGAAAGGCGGTTTCGGAACCGTAGTAAACAACAGGAATACCGCGGGCCGTGAACAACCAATTGTTGGCATCGATGAAGCCATCGATATCAGCATCGAGTCGCGACATGTCATGGTTGTCATAGAAACTCATCAACTCATACGGGTTGTAATACACACCGTCATCCAGATGCAGTGCTTCGGCAAGCCTTTCAAAACCGAGCTGCTTGCTACCAAACACCTCTGACATGGCACCTTGCATCGGAAAATCGAGCACACTGATTTCGCCGTTTTCCGGGAACGTGTGCCGCGCGACATCGCTTGCCTCATAACTCCAGTGCTCGGCGAACATAAACAAGCCCGGGTGTTGCGCACGAATACGCTGGCTGAAGTTGGCCCAGAACGCATCGGGCATGTGCTTGATCGTGTCGATACGAATCGCGTCTGCGCCTTGTGCCAACCATTGCAGATTGGCATCGACACAATAGTCGAGCACCGCAGGACTCAGATCGTTCAGATTCGACAGCTGACCAATGTCGCGCTCACGATGAAACATCCTGTGCAGCGGATTATGGATATGCAGCGCCTCCGGGGGCGTGTTCATATGATCGGCGACAAGCACTCCCGCGCCATCATAAAGCTTGCCGAACTTCGAGTTTGGCCCAGTCTGCTCTGGCTGCAAATCGAACGACGGTGACCCGTGGTTACAGACCACATCGAGCACAAGCTTAAGGCCCTGCGCTTCGAGCCGCTCGTCCAACTCGACATAGTCGAGATCGGGCGATACCAGATGTTCATCCAGCGCAAAGAAATTCACACCCCAGTAACCGTGGTAGCCCGTTTTGCCATGATCAGCCGGAAAGCCTTCACCCACTGCGACGCCGCCGCTGAATGCGGCGTCCGGGTTATCGACGATCGGCGTCAGCCAAACGGCGCTGAACCCCATATCGGCGATGTAGTCGGCGTGGTCTGCAACACCTTTGAAGTCACCCCCGAGATAACCGATATTGGCAGCATGCCCGTCGTCGCTGGTAATCGGTCGATCGAAGCTCGGCCAGTCCCCGCCCTGCTCCGGATAGTTGTTCGCAGGGTCACCATCGACAAACCGGTCCGTGACAATGAAGTAAACCGTCTCGGAGGCGAAGGGGTGTTGCGTGCCAATCCATTCCGGACGGGGTTCGGTGGTCGTCGCACAGGCACCGAGGCACGCGAGGGTGGCAAGGAGGCAGACACGCTTCATACTTCAGGCTCCGCGTCACGATCGACCAGCAAAACGCTGAAACCGGCGGCAATCATCAGGACGCCGCCGATGACGATACCGGCGATACTCTGCTCATCGAACCAGTCGCGTACGACCAGCCCCAATACGCTAGCCGCAATAATCTGGGGAATCACGATAAAGAAATTAAAAATCCCCATGTAGATACCCATCTTGCGCGCTGGCAGTGTATTGGTCAGCAATACATACGGCATGGACAAGATTGACGCCCACGCAATACCGACGCCGACCATCGAGATCATCAGGAGCTTGGGGTCGCTGATGAATAAGAAACTGATCAGACCGATCCCGCCCAGCACGAGATTGATCATGTGACAAACACGGCAACCGAGTTTGCCGGCCATACGCGGAATCATGATCGCGGCCAATGCCGCAAAGCCGTTGTAGGCCGCAAACAGCACACCGACCCAGTCCGCACCGTCGTTGAATGCCCGCGTCGTCGGGTCGGTCGTTCCGAAATGGTGACTCGTGACCGCGGCCGTGCCGTAAATCCACATGGCGAACAGCGCGAACCACGAGAAAAACTGCACGACGGCGAGCTGCTTCATGACACGTGGCATGGCATAGAAGTCCGTGACGACTTCGACCAACCCATTTTGCGTGCCGCCGTTTCGCTGCAACATGCCCGTCAATGCATTGATTAGTCCAAACGCCATGAACCCACCCGCGAGGATGAAGAGCTGTTTGTCGAGCGCTTCGCTGGAAATCCAGAACCACAACGCGCCACCGATCAATAACCAGATGACACTGTCACGCCAGTACGCGCCAAGATGACGCAATGCCGTATGTTGCTCCGACTGCTGGGCCGTCGCCGCCTCCCAGGCAGCGAGTTGTTCCGGTGAGTACTCACGCGTTGTGAATACCGTCCACATGACGGCACAGAAGAACGCGACGGCACCCATGTAGAAGCTCATTTTCACGGTGAGCGGGATTTCGCCGGGGGGCGCGACATTACTCATGCCAAACCACTCGGTCAGAATCCATGGCATGGCGGATGCGACGATCGCCCCGACACCGATAAAGAAGCTCTGCATCGCGAAACCGGAGGTGCGCTGCTCTTCCGGCAACATGTCACCGACGAACGCGCGGAACGGCTCCATCGATATGTTGATACTCGCATCGAGAATCCACAGCATACCGGCCGCGACCCACAGCGTCGGAGAGTTCGGCATTGCAATCAAAGCTGCTGACGCGAGTACCGCACCGACCGTGAAATAAGGACGTCGACGGCCGAGTCGTGTCCACGTGTTGTCGCTCATGTAACCGATGATCGGCTGCACAATCAATCCGGTGAGCGGTGCGGCCACCCACAGCAAGGGCAGCGCGTCCATCTCGGCGCCCAGTGTCTGGAAGATGCGACTGACGTTCGCGTTCTGCAGCGCGAAGCCGAATTGGATACCGAGAAACCCGAAACTCATGTTCCAGATCTGCCAGAAGGACAAGGTCGGTTTTGATGGCATGCTGAGCTCCACCCCGGCTGGTCGCGCGGTTAGTAGTGTGTTGATGCCATACCCGGCGATCGGTCACAAATGAATACGATTGCAGATCCGCTAGTCGTCCGGCGACTCCGCCCGACAGTGTTCAGCGATGAACTCCGCGTGTGTCGGCAATGTCGCCGCGGCTTCGTTGATCACACGCCGCAGGCCCGCCAATCGGCTGGCACCATCCACCGTTGAGCGCATCGCCAACATCGGCTCAATCCGCTCCGGCTGGATACGCTGTCCTACCAGAACAGCGAGCCAGCTGGGGTTCTGGAATAGCTCTGTGCCGCTGGAAACGAGCCGCCCGTAACGTTCAAAGTGATCGAGCTTGTAGGCGAGCGTATCCGGAATCGGCATGCTCGCGCATGTGCGCCAAAATGGTGTATCACGACGCTCGGTCGCCTTGTAGTGCAGGATCAGAAAGTCTCTGACGGTCTCGTACTCGAGCGTGGTCAGGCGGTTGTATTCTGCCACTGCCAAAGGATCGATATGCCGGTCCGGGAACAACGCCAGAAAACGCGTAATGGCGGGCTGTATCAAATGCAAACTAGTCGATTCGAGAGGCTCCATAAAGCCGGCTGACAAACCGACGGCGACGACATTTCGATGCCAGAATGCACGCCGTCGTCCGGTACGAAATTGAAGCTTGCGTGGCTCACCCGTCGGTTCGCTATCGAGATGGGCGAGCAAAGTCTGGACGGCAGTGTCATCGTCGGTGTAGCGACTGCAATACACATGGCCATTACCCGTCCGATGTTGCAGCGGAATTCGCCATTGCCAGCCAGCTTCATGAGCGGTCGCCCGTGTGTAGGGAATCGGGTCGCTCGATCTGGCAGAAGGTACTGCGACAGCACGATCGCAGGGCAACCAATGCGTCCAGTCCTCGTAGCCGGTGTGCAAATGCTGCTCAATCAACAATCCCCGAAAGCC
>ERZ1740062.1197-NODE-1197-length-11021-cov-11.170527_pt1 | contig 11021 bp, 8 predicted proteins | sample MGYA00581741_ERZ1740062 | MGnify/ENA primary metagenome ERZ1740062 (study PRJEB43018, sample SAMN04849747) | marine metagenome | isolation source: floating plastic debris | place: Pacific Ocean | collected 2008-09-01 | study: EMG produced TPA metagenomics... | reverse complement strand
TAATGGCCGGAGATCAAGGGTCTAAACCGAACATCAATATTGATACAAGTCAAGGTGTGAGATAGAAATTGCCTTTGATGATTAACTCAGGCCATCAAGCCTTTCTCTCAATAATGTGTGCTAAAACTACTTGATAATATTATGGTTGTTAATAACACATTTGAGTTGATTGTTAGCATTATTTTAGGACTGAATAAAGGACAGTTTAAATTAAGCTCTTTGAAATTTCACACCACCTTCTTTTTAATCCTCGCTATTAATTATCATTATCTATCATATAAAATTTTGTTATCCTTGTTTCCAAAATTAAATTTCTCTTCAGACATTGTAACTTGTCATAGCCAACTGGTAATTTTAAAAGAAATTTAAGGTTTTTACTTCCTGTCTGCTCCCGGCCATCAATTTTTTTGTGTGATCATCATAGAAATTCGAGCGAAATTTCATATTTCTGTCTACAGGGATGGTAGGCCATGGTATGATACAAGCAAGACCACCAAACTCATTGGCAACTGCAGTAGCTGTTGGCACGATTTTGTGATCAGTATGATAACGTTTATTATTATATTGATGGATGTTTGATTGTTGCACTGTTTTGGTCTAGCTTTATTTCTATTGGCTACAGAGTTATTAAATTGACCAATGAGAGGGAAGATTGTATTATGATGGTCTATCATCACCTCAAGAAGCTGAAAATTTCTTGATTATTCTCATGTTTGCTCATTCTTATGCTGGATGCTTAGTGAAACTGGTGTGATTTTTACTTCATTGTTTTCTACACACCATTTGATTGTAATTCTGTACGCCGAGGTATTGATAGAGATTGTCGACGTATCACACATACACAGTGAAATGTTGTATAAAGGCTAGAGTTCACTGGAGAAAAGAGACTTTACAATATTATTATTATTATACACTTCTACGTACGTATATGGTACCAGTAATTCTGACAGCATTATAGAGATAATACTCTCACTTCTCACGGATATAATCGAAAATGGATTTTGTCATTTGCAAGGTAAGTTTTGTTTGACATTTATCATCACACTTTGGAAGTACTGCTATGGAGGAATATAAAACTGCAGATTGTATTAATATCACTATTCTTGAACTATTAATCACACAGGAGATATCTGTGGGTCTAAGGAGTCGTACAGTGGGGCAATATTTATAACGACAAATGTCCTCATCAACAAAAATAACGAAATGAAATATATTTGTTGCTTAGGTTGCCTGTTTTAGGAAAAATCTCAGAGTCGATAATAAATTAATCATTTTTGACTTGATAGAAAAGTGTTATTCAATTTTGCATAAAAATCAGAGTTTTGACATTTTAAATTAATTTTATTTTAAATGTTTACCTCGGTGCAAACTCGGTACCAACATCCTTACCAATCAACAACTGGACACCTGCAAACATAAACAGTAGGAGGATTGTTTGACATGGGATGATGGATGCCTGGGTGCCCACCGCTCACTGCTCAGTTGCCACAAATGTAAGCGGATTATTAGCAACAAGTCGAGGTTATCGCCTTTTACATGTTTATCTGCAAGACAAAATTTTAATTTGGTGGTTTTCAGCTTTGTAAAAAGTGCAGAAGTTTAAGTATAACCGGACTGGGATTATGCAAACGAAGCTCTTTACTTGCAGCCGTTTAGCAAATCACGTATTACTCAATTCATGTAATTTTTAAGATAAAATTGTCACTGTTGGGACAGGGAAAAAATCCATTAATGACACATGTTTGTATATTTTCTTATAAATCATTACACCATCGCATACGAGAAGTGCCATAACAAGATCGGGCTGAGAACGCGGAGAATGTGTTTTTCTTAAGGCTGTAGGCTAACTTGTTAACCGTTATTCTCTCATGGCCTGTTTCTGGGTTGTTGAGTAGTTTGTAGGCTGTTATCAGCATAGCTATGATCTTGAAGAATCACTTGTCGTAATTTATCTCATAGCAGACAAATTTATTCCCATCATCAGTCGGTCGTTGTTGAACGTGTAGCTCTGTGGTAATCATAATAATAATAGCCATGGACCAAATATTGCTCGATCCTCTATAGCTTGTTCTCCCCAGTTTATTATACAAGCCTCTTGAATATAATTGTGTAGTGTTTAGCTAGCCCTCAATTGACATTGGATACATAATTCTCAAGTGCTCCTGTGCACAGCCATAACCCGTTATACAACATGCCTTGGCTTTGTCATCTCACCTGGTCTTCATTCATTCCTTCAATGATTCGAGTGGCAAATATCAACATACAGCATCTATTATAGATCGGCGCGATTGTATGATTTGATATAAACTACTGTCAGTTGGGTTTAGTTTAGGGGAGGGGTATGGTGTACACCCGTGGAGTTGTGTACCGTCTATGAGTGCTGGTAGATTCACTGAGCTGACATGTCAAACACTCAATCTCTACTCAAGCCCTTGTCTACTGTAAGTTTGTTTGTAGTCTCATGCTGGGAATCCACTTCGGCTCCTCTTTCTGCTTTGTCAATCACGAGATTGTCACCCTCGGCTTTTGTCATATCCAAGTTGTGACACTAAATTTGTGATGAAATCCTACCAAACGCTTGGCCTTGCATCCTTGCAAATGTCATTAAGATGTTTATTGAAAGCTAATGGTGTAATTCTTAACCAGCATCATAGGTTTTCACTTCTGTTCTATCATTTATCGGAGAACTTGACATGTTTGCCTGCATTTGACGGTTATGGCAGTTTGAGGTTGCCATGAGCGGGCAACTTGTGCTTTTACATAATCGAAGTGTCTACCATATTGATAATTCACAGTGGTATTATGTAATAAGTGAAAACTGATGGCTGTTTATCTCGTTGATCCCTGTGGGTCTTGTCAGGAGGATGTCAGTGGTACCTTGTTTGTAGTGACAGTAATATTGACACATCCCATACACCGCTGGTCTTACCGCAGCTAGTGCGCTTCCTCTGGCCTCCAGGCTATTTTAAAATTTCATTGGTCTGAAGGTAATTGAATTGAAGTGACACATGGCAATGACTTTGTGGACCTTCCGTTTCTCAAATTTTGACAGAAAAAATCTAAAAGGCTAATCAAGATATGAATGTATTTTATATTTCATAGAGGATATTATAACTGGAAAAATGTAGGTGTAAATAGTTGCAAACATTTGTACATCTGATAACAGAATAACGCTTTCAATGGTAACCTGAGCTTGTTATCAGTTTAGCCTGCGTCACTATGTGCTAGTCCAGCCACTCAAACCCCAACATTGTCGGCGATGAATACAACACAACAACGACAATGGCATGTAAAACATAGTGTGATCCGGCGGGTCGCGAGAGCTTTTCTCACAGCCGTGCTGCAATGTGTGGAATTAGGATTTGATCACACTTTTGTGTCCTGTCCTGATCAAAAGAAGCTGCATTCCAGCGATCAACTGATCAACCGTCAAATCTTCTACCCAAGTTTACCACTGTTTGGTAGTGTTGATGAGAGCATGCATTGAGGAGGAACCGATTAAGTATTCAGTTTAGGTTACCCTGGGTTTTCTCTTTGAACTTTGGTGATGGCCGTGACATGATGATAATGATTATATGGCGGTGAATAGACACACTATTATAATAGGATGGATAAGAAGCCTTATTACTGCTCGATTAGCCATTAATACTATTGTCGGCTTCTCTTTTGAGGTGTCTTTATTACACACCTGCAATGAATATTTACCACAATTACAGAGTAGGACGGTCAACATGATTTTAAACTGATAGATTAGGATTAGTCCCCATCCCAGCACCCTAGAGTGCTGTGTGTATAACGCCACCGTCCCTAACATCACATTGAATATGCATGCTTATTACCCCTGATATTAGCAAAGATAAGTCAATTTCAATGATACTACCCTATTCATAAATAACACTAACACAGCAATTAATTCATATTTCAGGCCCATTAATTAGGGTCCATATAACTGTTAAATAATTATATCAGGCCTAATCTCGGCGGTGTCTGGTGTTATGACCCTATATTCCAGCCCGCTGGGTCTTAATTAGGACCCCCTTCTCTTCGTATTCCATTGCAGACTACGGTGTAGGCCCCATCACTTTGGCTTCCTAGGAAATCTCATCTCCAAGCCTTGATGTAATGAAAAGCTTATTAAACATCATAGGATATAACATAAACTTGCTTGATGAAGTAATGTAGTAATGATCAATTTTGAGGGATCGCCATAATTCGAAATGTATGCATCAATCAAACCTGCGACTCTACACCATTGTTTTATTGTAGTTGCAAAAGTAGATAACTCCTAATTCAATCAAAGCTGAGCTTTTAGAATCACAATACAAACAAGCTTATTGTGATTGTAGGATTGTTTTTAGTGGAATTATGTTCGGCCTCCCTTTTATCTTGGAGGTAATTGCCCTGAAGTGGGATTTTGGGGCTCAGGTGCGCTGAACACTGTCCCCACAGAAGACCACAGAGTGGTCTAGGTAATACTACATCGGCTCTCACTGTTTTTGAAGACAAAGGATTAAGTACCCAATAAGTGTGGGGTTACACAGAGAGCTAAAAGTTGTAATCCAGTGAGCTTTTAAACATTAGCGGCTCTTTTCAATTACACCGCCTCCTCTCCTTCTGATGTTAGGTACAGAGAATATAAAACCTGAAAGAGAATGAAAACTGACACCTAAACCTAATCAGGGGAGGGGCCCTGTGTACAGAGATGAGAAACAATTATTTACTTTGGTTATCAACTATTAATAGATCAACATGTGTCAATGTCTCTTGTACTATGTTTGATCCAGAGTGATAATCTTATCTTTATCTATTACTCCAGAACTTACTAGCTTCCCTCTGATTTATATTAGGTGACTACAGCTTTGGTGTGACAACAGCAAGTCATTATTTTGTCTGGAGACAAATTCAAGTTTGGACAAGTTGAAGATTTTATGACCTTCCACCTGGTTTGGTTTCCTGGAATTTGTTGTTGTTGGCGGTGCACCCCCATTATTTTGGTGATTTGTGAAGATTTTAATGACCTGGTTGGTTTTTATGCCCAAGGAACTTTACCAAATCTAAGGGTAAAAAAAAGTCAAAACAAAAATATGGAATGTTTATCTTGTTTTGGTGCTTTTCTGTCGTACAGTGGGAGTCAGCGAGTGTATTTTTGGTACTGTGAAGTCATGGTTTCGGTTGGCCTCAAACCCAACACATGGCTTTGGGAGATCAGCATTTCCTTGGTGAAAAATAATTGCAGTTACTCATCTAATGATGATGTTATTGAGTGTTGAATTGACAAGTGCTGACAACTCTATGCTTTGATCTTTTACCGCTGCATTGTTGTTAATAATTTGGTGACATATGGCTCATTACAGCTCATTACTTTCTTCAGCTTATCGTAATTTATTAATATGGAAGTCTGAGGCCCTGCGATAATTTGCAGTAATTATTGGCTATAAAGAGCAGGTTTTGATTGAGTAACTCATGCGTTCACATGGGAGATAGCAATCTGAATCACTGATTTGATTGCTGCTGCGGACCTTATTATGACCTTATTACGACCTTGTTAGTCACTGCTATTTTATTGATGGGATGAGTACAGTACGGGAGCAGCTGGAATTAAGTTCTGGTTTCCTATTGTTGAAGAGGTACCCTTTAACTTCTTTGTACTTGTTGGCCCTGTTGTACTTCTGTGTAAATTGATTTTGGCACCTCTGGTAGGACTAAGGAAGAGAGTTCGTAACTCTTACTGGAGACGCTGTGGTTCTTCTCAAACAGAGCTCGTGCTGAACATCAAAAGACAGGCTTACACAATCATTAATTGAGTTTGCAATCCTCAGCGTGGCGGTGGATTTGTTGGGTACAAGCTACAAAGCGTGTCTGAAGATTTGTGATTTCTAAAGAGAGCGCTTCACCTCACTTTACCTCAAAAGATTTGGTTACGTGATTTGCCACCAGAAGTAATTTGCTAAATCAGACGATGTTACGATGTTCTCTTTGATGTTGTATGGTAAATCTTCCCGATACATCAAAACACTGCCACTAGGATATGAGATGTAATCTGTACTTATTGCAGCTTATCCCGGTCAACGGACTAATGATAATAGGATTGATCAGATTCGATATGATGCCAGCGCTTACGTATAAATGGTAGCCAAAGTTTGATCATCTGTTTGATGATAGACTGAACAGATTAGTCTGATTGTCGTGACTAGAGATGTGCCCAGGATTAATTGTGCATTCTGCAGAATATTGAAATGTTGAAATTGTGAATTTAAGAAAAACACTGCTAAGAATCAGACTCAAATATGGCGGTATTATTATGTCAAACGTATGTAATCGCAGCTGACTAAAGTGAATTTAATTTTACGTAAAAACATGTGTGACATAATTTAATGCAGATGTAATTCATGTAGAGTTCACAAACGCTAAAAACAACACTCAATGGGCAACAGATATCAAATGTCAACAAATTCAATCCATTTCAAAGCCAATTTAATCAGTAGCATGGTGAGGGGCAACCTTTTCCCAGTGCAGGACAATAACCACTGTCAGTAGTTACCTACAGCTACACACACCATTATTATTATCAATCTTAGTGAAAACTTGTAGTAGTATTTCTGATGGCATTTTAGCTCCCCTAGGTTGTAGGCTTCAAATGTTCTGTAAATGTTATTATACAAGATCAAAGGATTTTTACTTTTGATTATTTTCCATATCTCTGTGGGATTGTGGGCATTGTTTATCAATTGGTACAACTTAACAAATATAACCTTATCACTTGGAGTTGTTTCAAATTTATGCGCGATGAATGTAGGTTAAGTTGTTAGGTGGCCAATAATGCGAGGGCATTGGGTTTCCTTACCGCGTATTTTAACTGCACATTCGAAAAAAGAAACATTTCAACAGATTTTTGCTTATTTTCATTACTACAGATTACAACGTGCATTTCACAGTCCAAAAATTCAGTTTTGGTGTACTTCCAAACAATCCGAGAAATTCTCAGAATACCTTAACACTTTTCCTTTTGACAATTCACATGTGCATGCAACTGTAATGTATTTATGTCATAGAAAAACACAATGTTTTGCAGCACCCATTATTGACCTCTTTATAACAATCGTATCATGCCCTGAGTTTGAATGCAGGATGAACGGTCAGGAACAAATCAACGTATTGTGGTTAATTTTTGTGCGGGTGAAATTCACCTGAATTAATCTATTCAATTTGAGGAAGACAAAAGTATTTGTTTTTTATTAAGAGTTCAGTAGAAGGTTAGAGTGGATAATTCGATTTGTATAAAGCTTTACGATGTTGATTCAGAGCCTTCAAAACACATTTGAATCTTGAGATGAACACATCGCAGTAGAAAGTCTTGTGCAGTAAAAAACTCGAGTTTTTTTTTCTGGATATAAAAGTTGGATTAAAATGAAGCCGCTCAACAAACAGCATTGGATTACAAACACTAGAAAAATGATAAATCCGTTAGACATAACCATCATCAAAGTAAGTCATGTTATTCTCAAAAAAAAAACAATTTTGGGGCTAAATCTGATAACTCTTGACCTTCGGATAATGTCTATTTTACTGAGTCCTACCCAATCCTCATGGTGATATTATTTTGGCAGGTGAATGGCAAGGATTTATCAAAGGCTACCCATGAACAGACAGTGGAGGCACTGAACCAAGCCCAGGAACCTATAATAGTAGAGGTGTTACGTCGACCCTGTAACACCGTGCCCGACAAGTCAACACATCAGTCATATGTGAGCTCAGTCTCCACACAAACAGAGGGACACGACTCTGACTACTTACATAACAACAGAATGTTTGTGATGCCTCGACCCCCTCCGATAAATAGGTAAGAGGATGCCTGATTCTCATTAGCTGCTGTAATTGTTGTCATTAGTCTTAGAAAAATATGCAAAGTTAATTTAAAAACCGCTGTGTGAAATGGTAGAACAACAGAGCGAAACACCTGGAAATGGAGAAGTTTGAATGAAAGGCGCTGTGACGAGAATGCATTGTGTAATATTGTGTAAAGAGTCAAGTTACAGGTTAATCATGCCTTTTTGTGAAACAAAAGCCTCACGCGATCTGCGGATTTTTTCAAAAATGTGGGTTGATGAAATGATTGAAACCAAAATGCTAAACTGCTTCTACTCCTGTTTATTTTTGTAAGCGGAAACCTTTTGCCAGAACAAAATTAAGCAGAGCGTTATGTTTTCCTTAATTTAATTACCATTATTAAGTAACTGGTCTTTTGCCAATTAGAGAAAAACTCGGGTGTTGTTAATTTGAAGTCATTGAAAGCCATGACCTGAATGGCTAGGTGTTAAATGAACCTTGCTTATTTGCTGTTTTCATAATGCTACACAATTAATTGGAATCTATGGAGTTGGTTTTTTTCAAGTAAACAGAAGCATTTAGCGATAAGGCAATGAACTAAACTATCACCTCACATTGTACATGGTCGGGTAATTCCGAAGGATAAGTTTTAACATGGGTGGCACCAGGTTGTCATTTATTTAACCCAGTTTACTCATATTATTGTTTCCAGCTCAGTAGAAGAGGTACGAGCTCTGTCCTCCTCATGCATTGCTGAACTCGATGATCAAACTTACGAAGAAGTAGAATACGATGTATGTATTATTGTAATTTGCTTAGTATTGCATCTCTCCTAAATAAACAAGTTTAGTATTACACAGGCCTAATCCATTATGAACTCAACACCCAAGGAAAACCTCTTTGTTTATTTATCTGAGATATTATATAGCATAGCCTGGGGCAAAAAGTGCATCAAACAGTCTAAATAAGATTCCTAAAACAACAAGACATCTTTTCATTAAACTATCACCTCCGTTCATTTCTTAAATCACTCTGTTTATTGGATTTGGTTCTTACAAATAAACTCGCTCCCGGTACAATCGCATTTGTTTGGTTTCCATTTGCTTAACCTGTATGATGGAGTTATTTTTTCTCTCACAATAAACACGGACCCTTATTATGATTAATTAAAGTAAAATAGGGCAGCTAATCATTACCTCCGAGCGTCTTCTAGGGTCAATTGGCGGCACCACAGATAGCCCATCCAGGGTAAAGACTGGCTGTCAACAATATTACAAGTACCTCTTGTCATATAGGAAGTTAAGAACAATTCTAGAAACATATGGAACTAATGATTGTGAAAGTGTTGATATCTATCAGATATTAGCTCAAGTGTGAATTTTCTCTCTTTGATTGACACTCATAATGCAATTAGAGCTGTTCATTCTAGACATCAATAACTCACTACTTCTAACTACTCAAAAAACCCCACAAGGCTTCAATTATGTTTTCAAATTTATAGGAGGTTGTGTTGAAGAGAACCTCGCCAAATGACAGAATTGGTTTGACGTTGTGTTATGGAGAAACAGAAGAAGATGGATTCACTGATATATTCATTGGTGAAGTAGAAGACGACTCCGTAGCTGGGAGAAATGGCAAAATTCAGGAAGGCGATCAAATAGTCAAAGTAAGTAGAGCTGTTACGATGTAGTTGGAGCAGATGGGGTGGTAAGAGCTGATGCGCACAGATGTATGTGTATAATTGTGGTTAGTCTTGAGTAATGGCCTGCAGGCAAAACTCAGGTAAAGTGAGCAGGCAAAGTGCTCAGCACTAAGACGAGCTATTGTTTGATTGTGGATCTGTTTAAAAAGTGGCCCCTCTTGAAATCGCGCTCAATCGCTTGTTGCACCAAAGAGTTTTTATGGTCGACTTATCAATCGAAATAAAGTTAAGATTGGCAACGCTTGCTCACTTTTGCACCGAATGCTCGTTTAAGTCAGGCCTGTGTTTTTTGACCAGGTCAGTTTTCTTTTCAGGGTTGTGATAATTCAATTGTTTAACAAATGAATTGATTCGCAGCTCCAGAGTGTTTTCATTGTGTTCACTCCAGCTCACTTTTTTGTAATTTATTTTTGCAGATAAATAATGAGGAGGTTATGAATCGTGAAGAAGCTATCCGTCTATTCAGCGAGTCTAAGTCTGAGATTACACTGTTGATATGCCGTCCTGCTAACGTTAACCAGGTATATAAACAATCTTCATTCTCTGTCTGAGTCAGCCCTGATGCCAACTGAAGAGTAGTCTCTGATCGCATGTGTAGATTAGAGGCATCATATTGAGATACTAACAGCATATTTACACCTCATATTACATGCTTCTAGTCTTATTACATCTTGTGAAACTCAGTCAACCGACTTCTAACAACAAAGTTAGCAGCCAAACATGAAAAAGATAGCTTCAATATGTTTATGGTTACTCGCTGACCACAGAACTGAGCTATCGATGAGCCAGTGTCTACTAATGAAGAGTGCCTCCCTCTCACTGAAAAAAGACCCTCTTGTTTTGATCTTACAAATATTGAAAAATTATCAAAAATCCCGCCACAGCTTGTTCGACTAATTAAATGCATAGATCACATGCTGTTGTGAAAGTTGCATTAAATCTTCCTGAATACAAAGGGTTCAATCACTATTTTTGTACGCAACAAAGCAAAAATTACTTTGAACCCCTAAAAAATTATGGTTTTCATTAAACCTGCGATGAAAATATTGAGATATCAGGGGTCTGCCCAGGCAAGTTTTGTTTACACCTGCAGTTTGGCGGGCTTTGCAGCGTCGATTAAGTACAACAAACTTGAGAGGGTACAGTTTGAGAGGGTAGTGCTCATCGCTCTTCATATTGCGGGCCTATCTTCCTGATACTGATTGTAGATAGGGCTCGTGTCATAAACATGAATAATAATTAGCGGGTATGATTGATCTTAAAATTAGCTGCTGCCACCGATCCTCTCTGGTGCAAGTTGATCTGGCGAGCTGATTCTGACATGATTTGGCAACGGATTATTACATAACAGCCGCTGTCTTGTCGGAATGTCAGCATCGCTCCCGGCAGCCTTACTGCTGACATCAGACAATGATATGATGTGAAATTCAGAAGCTAATTTTGATCATTTTATTGTCTAGTTCCGATAGCTGTATTATGATTAATCATACAG
>ERZ1740062.1196-NODE-1196-length-11023-cov-3.843363_pt1 | contig 11023 bp, 9 predicted proteins | sample MGYA00581741_ERZ1740062 | MGnify/ENA primary metagenome ERZ1740062 (study PRJEB43018, sample SAMN04849747) | marine metagenome | isolation source: floating plastic debris | place: Pacific Ocean | collected 2008-09-01 | study: EMG produced TPA metagenomics... | reverse complement strand
TCTGTTGTCTCCTGACGATATTTCCCTTTTGGTGCGGAAGCATAGGTGTAATTTCCGTTGTAGTTGACTAAATCAGTGGTAATTGTCTCGCCAAAATGAAATGGTGTAGTAGTACCAGCGCGACAAGCATATTCCCATTCTGCTTCACTAGGTAAACGATAGGTACGTCTTGTTTTTTGACTTAGCTTTTTGCAAAATTCGACTGTGTCATTCCAGGAAACACTTTCTACAGGACGTTTATTCCCCTTGAAATTAGATGGATTTTTACCCATCACTTGTTGATACTGTTCTTGGGTGACTTCAAACATACCTATGAAAAAGGCAGATACGTTTACTGTGTGCTGCGGACTTTCATCTTTACTTCGATTCTTTTCTCCTGGTGGCGAACCCATTTTAAATGAACCGCCAGGAATAGATACCATTTCTAGAGTTATACCATTACCCAAGTCTTCCTTAAAAAGTTCTGCTTCATTGGGTTTTTGATTGGTAATTTTTCCTTGGGAATTTACTGTGACTACTTCAAAGTTAAATTTCTCTAGAGAAATAGGCTTAGGAGTGGGTAAGGTGAAAAACTCACGAGCCACAACTGCGATCGCCAACCCTCCACCTCCCAAACCAGTCCATTGCAAAAACCGTCTGCGGCTGATGGGCGTTCGGGTTGCAATACTGCTAAATAGTTGTCGCCATTTTTCTAATTGCTGTTGTCGTTGGCGTTTTTGTGCTTCTCGCTTTCGTTGACGTTCCGTTTCTCGTTGTTGTTGCTGTTGTTCTGCTTCCTGTTGCTGTCTTATTTTCTCTTGCTCCTGCTGCTTCCGATATTCTGCAGCCTTCCGAACAACAATTGGTTGTTCTATCTGGGATACTTCCTTATCATTAAGATGCAAAGAATGTTGTAAGTTTCTCAAATGTCCGCGACTTGCTCCACTGATGGGAAATTCTCGCTCAATTGCTTGAGAAAAACTGTTGCGATACTGCGCTAAATTCTGCTGGTGCTGTTGTTCCCTTTGAGCAGTAGTTTCAGTATTGATTCCTCTTCCTCCTGTTAGGGAAGTAGAGTCATTTGAGTGCGTAGTAGAAGACTGTCTTTGAGTAATTCTTGAAAATGCCTCAATAGCTTCCACATCTGAACCCCTAGCAGCTACATTTACACGAATCCATAGCTGTCTGGCTAATTCCCAATCTTTTGTAACTTCAGCTTGATATGCATCCAGCTTCAACTGGGCAATATCAGCCAATGTGGCGTAATCAGGTAATAAGATTAGGTGAAACTTTGTCGCAGGTTCGATAACAGCATAGGGAACTTGCTGAGGTTTTTCATACCTACGATTAATTTGGCTGACTCGATAGCGCAAACGTTGATAAAGCCGTTCTACCGTTGCACAGTTCCCTTCTCCCTGTATCTGTAAACTTTCTAATAATGAATGAGTAAATGAACCGTGACTTAGTTGTTCGATTTCGTAGGATTGTTGATTGGGACTACAAGCATAGAAGGTAATTACTCCGGGCTGTTTTTCTGTACCAATACCAATTCCATTCCTAGCCCCAGTATCGCGGCAAGCATCTAAAAACATTACTACATTATCGGCACCCCATCGCCGCAATCTTTCCGTAATCCAACTAACAGACAAAGCACTATCTTCTATATCTCCTGGGTCGCTATCGGATAACATGAGATAGTCGTAATTGTCATAGCGCTTACCATGTCCGGCAAAGAAAAACCACAGATTGTCCCCTGCTTGCAATAGAGGTTTTTCAAACTGTGCTCTAAAAAAACGCCGCAAACGACCATAAGTCGGCTGAGTAGAAATGGGAGGATTAGTTTGGCGAATAGGTGGTGAATCTTCGGTAAATAGGAAAATTTGGTCGAATTTGGCTTCCTGTTTAAACCAAGCCGCCATCACCTCAGCATCCCGCTGAGCATATTTGAGCGGTTGCAGATTATCGTAGTGATTTATGCCAATGGCGATCGCCCAATTTTTACCCATCTAATATGCCGATTATTTCCGCTTAAATTTAAAAGTCATCGCTCCTTTACCTCCAGCTTTTCCGCTACCAAAACCAATCAAGCCGATTTGTCCTTCCCCATTGATTTCTACAGATAACTCCACTTCATCAAGCTGCATTTTGGAATTAACAGTTTCTGCTTCGTCGAGAGTTTCGCTCATTGCTTGGAGAAACTTTCTCATTTCTCCTTTGAGTTTACTTACCTCAACTTTGCGTTTGGTAATAATTACTTCACCTTGTCTTTTTTTTACCACTATTTCCTCAGTGGTTTCAGTACTGCCGAGTAATCCTCCCACATCACCACTCCCTCTTGAACCACCAGGGGTTGATGCTTCTGATACTTCTTCGGTAATAATCCAGATTCCGTCCTGGGTAGAAATTTCTGATGACATAAAATTGTTATTTAAACTACTTCTTATTTTAAATACGCCTTTTTTTTTGCCTTAATATTACCATTTAGATAAGATTTCGGTATCTTACTCAGTAAAACGATATAAATCATTGAGATATAAAGCACCGTAAATAATACATGACATATTCCAAACCACCATTCTGGCGAGATATCCGTTTTTGGCGCATTGCAATCCAGGTTATTGCTGTAATTTTAGCGATAACGATTGTAAGTATTTTATTTGTCAATGTCAGTCGTAATTTACAGCAGTTAGGTATCCAATTCGGGTTTGATTTTCTGCAACAGGAAGCGTCTTTCGATATCGGGGAAACTCCCGTCGCTTATCAACCTACCGACGCTTATACCCGTGCTTTATGGGTGGGTTTAATCAATACATTACGAGTTGCTGTAGCGGGGATTATCCTGACTACCATTGTAGGTATCGCTGCCGGAATCGCCAGACTTTCCGATAACTGGTTGGTACGAAACATTGCCTTAATTTATGTAGAAATATTTCGCAACACGCCATTATTGTTGCAATTATTATTTTGGTATTCTGCGGTTTTTCTCAGTTTCCCCAATGTAGAGAATAAAATTTCCCTGGGGGGATTAATTTATCTCAGCCAAGATGGTTTAGAAATTTTAGGGATAAAATTTTCTTCTGAATTCGCTGCTTTATTAATCGGACTAACTTTTTATACTGGTGCATTCATTGCCGAAATTGTCAGAGGTGGAATTCAATCGGTATCAAAAGGACAATGGGAAGCCGCTCGCTCCTTGGGTTTAAAACCGGGATTAATCATGCGATTGGTAATATTTCCCCAAGCCTTGCGGGTAATTATTCCACCTTTGACAAGTCAGTATTTAAACTTAACCAAAAACTCCAGTTTGGCGATTGCCATTGGCTATCCCGATATTTATTTTGTTGCTTCAACTACTTTTAATAATACCGGGAAAGCTGTAGAAGTAATGTTATTAATCATGCTTGCCTATCTTACCTTTAGTTTAACTATTTCCTTAGTGATGAATTTGTTTAATAAAACCGTACAGATTAAGGAAAGATAAGTAATGGGGGATTGGGCATTGGATTAATTATTCAATTTCTAACTATTAAATCCGAATCTAAAATCTACAATCTAAAATCTAAAATTCAGTTATGGATTGGCTTCGTAAAAATTTATTCAGCACTTGGTACAACAGCTTATTAACAATAATTTGCTTAGTATTTATATTCTTCGTTGGATGGTATCTATTTGATTGGATAATCAACGATGCGAAATGGACGGTAATTGAAGCTAATTGGCGTTTATTTTTCGTTGGCAGATATCCACAATCTTTATATTGGCGAATCTGGATTGCAGGTACAATTGCTTCTACATTAACGTTTTTAACTTTCGGTATATCTTTAGCAAGTCAAAAGTTTCCAAAAATTGCGGCAATAATTTCAGGTTTTATCTTCGGTATTTTATTGGCTGTCTTGCCGATAGATTCAAATTCCCGTTTGTGGTTGCTCGGCATGGGAATTTCAGCATTTGCCGGTTGTTGCTTGGGGTGGAAATTCGCCAAAATTATAGTGCCTTGGTTAACTTTTTCATGGTTGCTGTCTTTCCCCTTGATTTTATGGTTAATTGGCGGTGGATTGGGTTTGCGTTCGGTATCGAGTTCTGATTGGAATGGTTTGCTGTTAACTTTATTAATGGCAGCCTTCGGTATTGAACTATCTTTCCCCATCGGAGTTTTACTAGCTTTAGGGCGTACCAGCGATTTACCCGTAGTGCGTTGGTTTTCCATCCTTTATATTGAAATCATTCGGGGATTGCCATTAATTGGAATTTTATTTTTGGCTCAAGTCATGCTGCCATTGTTTTTACCAATACGTTTAGATCAAGTTTTGCGGGGTGTAGCTGGATTAATATTGTTCAGTGCTGCCTATATGGCAGAAAATGTTAGAGGTGGGTTGCAATCAATACCGCGAGGACAAATTGAAGCTGCCAAGGTATTAGGGTTAAATCCAGTTTTAGTATTATTGTTAATCGTATTACCGCAAGCTTTGCGCGTTGTAATTCCTGTCATAGTAGGTCAATTTATCGGACTTTTCAAAGATACTTCATTATTATCTTTAGTAGGATTACTCGAACTCAGGGGAATTACAATTTCCATCTTAGCGCAACCACAATTTTTAGGTCGTTATGCAGAAGTTTACTTATTTATCGGATTAATTTATTGGATATTTTGTTACGCCATGTCCCTTGCATCTCGTAAATTGGAGGTTAAAAGTTAGGAGTTAGGAGTTAGGAGTTAAGAATTAGGAGTTAGTGGTTATTTGTTAGTGTTTACTCATTACTTATCCTCATTACTCATCCCCATGCCCAATGCCCAATGCCCCAATATTATAAATCATGTCAGAAAAACCAATTATCATCGCTGAAGAAGTCCATAAATGGTATGGTAAATTCCATGTTCTCCAAGGTGTCAGTTTAACTGTTTCACTTGGTGAAGTTGTAGTATTTATGGGACCATCAGGTTCTGGTAAATCAACTTTTATCCGCACTTTTAACGCCTTAGAAGAATACCAAAAAGGAAAAATCGAAATTGATGGTGTTACTCTCAGTAACGATTTGCGAAATATTGAAACTATTCGCCGTGAAGTGGGAATGGTATTTCAACAATTTAATTTATTTCCTCATTTAAGCGTAATCAAAAATATTACCTTAGCGCCAATTTGGGTACGTAAATTACCTCAAGTTAAAGCCGAAGAATTAGCAATACAACTATTGGAAAGAGTGGGAATTCTCGAACAAGCGCAGAAATATCCCGGACAATTATCAGGAGGGCAACAACAACGAGTTGCGATTGCTCGTGCTTTGGCAATGCAACCTAAAATAATGTTATTCGATGAACCAACGTCAGCTTTAGATCCAGAAATGGTAAGAGAAGTACTCGACGTGATGCGAAATCTTGCCAGAGAAGGCATGACAATGGTAGTAGTTACTCATGAAGTGGGATTCGCTCGTGAAGTTGCCGATAGAGTCGTTTTAATGGATAGCGGTACTCTGGTAGAAGTAGCAACGCCCGATAACTTTTTTGCCAATCCCAAAGAAGAACGAACTCGTAAATTTTTATCTCAAATTCTTTGATTATTTAAAATCTAAAACTTATGAAAATATCATATTAATTTTGAGCTTCATTTATAAATCAAATAAGAGATGATGCATGTTTTGAAAAATTGTTTGCAAGGAAAAAACTTTTTAGATTCAATTCCTCATATTAATAATTTAATTGCCTCAAACTATGCAGTAGAGTATAAATTTGTAATTTGTGAAGCTCTTGAAAATATGCTGGTACTTGTATTAACTGAAGAGGAAAAACAAAAAATAATGCAAGAGAAAAATATTTCATTTTCAAGATGGGAGTGATATTATATATAACTCCTAATTTATAATTTATTTTTTATAGATAATCTTCTAGTGAGAAGATAGTAATTAAATGGCGATCGCCTATAATAACCCAGTGAATTACACTTAATTAAAATCAATTAACAAAAGTCATATTTTAGACATTGCCTAATAAGGTAACAATTGTTAATCTCTACATTAGTTACATCACTGAGATAATCCAGAATATGCACTCATCAAAATCATTCAGAAATGGGAGGTTAAAATCCAGACGAAAGTTCCGATTTAAAATACTAGTAATTTTACTTGTTATTTGCACAAGTCTTGGTTTTCTCACTTCTTTACAGCAATTATTAGCCAATCAACCAAGCAACTATGCAATTCACTCGCAACAAAACTTTAATCAACCTCAATACTATCCTTTAACACAAACCGTTAACCCAAAACTTTATCAACCAATTGCTAACTGGGTGGGGAGATTAATTCTGCCTCAAACATCAGAAATCACAGATAATTCCGACTGGGTATGGTTTGAAATTCAACAGGCACCTCCCGAAGCAGAAAACCTCATCGGCAAAACAGTGCGCTTAGAATGGAAAAATCAACCGCAGCTAAAATCCTATATCAAAGCAGTCACCCGAGACGTTAATTTCACACCTGCAACTTTCAAAAGCCAAAAACAGGGAATCATTCATCCCCAACGTTTAAATAATCGTTTCCAAATTAAACCGCTACAATCCCTTGCAGGTGCAAGACCAAAAGATGATGTTACTGTTAGTTTAGATAATGCAGAAGTTTTAGAAATTAATAATCAACAAGTTTTAGCAATCGAAGAAGAACCCGTTTTAGCAACTGGACGCTTTTACGCTTTAGTAGATATTGAATCAAACAACAAAGAATTTTTCAAAGTTCGTCATTACAATCCAGAAACACGCGACTTTGACGGTGAAGAAGAAACTATTTACATACCCCGACAAGTTGTAGATACGCGGGATATTACTCCATCAACAACAAATAAATTAGCAGAATCTACAGTAACTAAAGGCTGGTATATTTACGGAGCTAAGAATAAACAAGGTATATTTGTAGTTCAAGCATTAGCGCCCCATTCTTTATTCCCACTGCAACCCGATGCAATAATATTGGAGACGGAAACTGCTCAAAATTATCTGAGCATATAGTGGCAGATAAAATCTGAAGATAAAGGTAAGCTGACAAGAACTTTAATTGACACCACTGCAACCGAATCTAAATATCTATTTGATAAATGGCAAGAAGGGGATAAAACCATTGTATTAAACCTTTTCGGCGGCATCGGTGGGCAAAAAGCCGAACCCTTAGGCGTACCAAAAACTATTACCGGGCATTTTGCATTTGGCGTTGCTGAAATAGTACGCAGCCCCTTCACCAAAGAATTAGAATTTGATATTATATATCACCAAGTTTACGCTCATAATTCCGATGGAGTCATTTCTGGAAGCCATAGTTGGGCAAACGACATGGGTGACTTGCGATCGGGATGGCTGTTTACTCGTCCAGTTATCGATATTATCGTCAAATTTGCGCCAGTTACTCAAGATTACAACTTTAACGACATCACCATCTCGCCATTAAATGAATTTGTACGCCAATTACAAATCATGATGGCACGGTATCGAGTGGGAGACGGTACCGGAAGCGCTACCGTTACCCCGGCAACTTCCTGCATTCAAGACTCCTCTCAAGCACTTTATGCCGCGATAAAAATTATCAAGCAGCAAGTCAAATCAAATCCAACAATTCAAAACTGGTTGCAAAACCATCCTAACGATTTGCAAGCTTTACGCTTTCATCAACTCAACCCCTTGGGGTCAAGCTGAGGAAGACACCTGCTGCCCTTGGGAATAGTGCGCGCCGATTGGGAAAGCGGTGTAGATATTTTAGCGGGAATTGGTGACACTAAAAAACCTTTTACAGACCCAAGTATTTGGGCTGGATTGACAAGCTGGCGCACAATGATGCCCAGACAAGCACAAGATGAGTTTGCCACATTATTCTTGAAACAAAAAGCAAAACTGTGGTTTCTGCAAACTTATCAAGTAGGGGGATGGAACCCAGAAATTATTCCTTTAGCACCCACACCATTATTCGGACAAATAAAACTTCCTTTTACCAACGTGTCTATAATTTCAATTCTTCTCAAACGCATCTTAGCTTGCATATCCATTCCCACCGTGCATGATTGGTTAATTGCAGTCTTGGCGATATTGACTTATGCAGCCATCGCCTTACCATTAGGCTTTTCCAGAAGATTTTTACATTTACAAATATGGATGGGTAAGCCCATTGACTACTCTCTCTTCACATTACGCTGCTTACTAACACCCGCCATTACAGAAGAATTATTTTTCCGAATTCTTTTCCTTCCCCATCCCACAGAAGTAGTCAACTGGCAAAGATGGAGTTTATGGGCAGGATTAAGTTTGCTGATATTTGTTATTTACCATCCATTAAATGCCAAAACCTTTTATCGCGATGGAGATCCCACCTTTTTTCAACCAATTTTTCTCTTCTTGGCAACTCTCTTAGGGCTGATTTGCACCATAACTTATGCTCTTACAGGCAATCTATGGATAATCATCTTCATCCACTGGCTGGTAGTAGTACTTTGGTTATTAATCTTTGGGGTAATGCATAAATTAGATGGTAACTTCGGGAAGTAGAGGGGCAGGGGGAGAAGAAATTATCGCCGTAATCTGATAAGCGGGAAGGGAATAGGCTGATGTGCAGCTTTCATTGTATAAGCCAAGAAAGCAAAATAATTGTAGTGTGAGCCATAACCAGCCCGCGTCTTCTATACAAATTAGACGTGGATTCAGCTTATCAAAATTCATCTCCTCATAATTCCTAAGTAAGTAAGTCGGCGTTAAAAAATCAAGGTATGTCATTGCGAGTGGAGCAAAGCGAAACAAAGCATTGTCCCTACTCACCACTCACTCTAATTACTATTTTCAATGCCCGCCGACTTAACTCCTTCTCATCTACTAATATAATATTCTGATTCAAATATTTACAAGAATATTAAAAAAATATTAATAATATTAACTTTTGTAAAATACGTGGCATTTCCTTAAATAGGTAATAGACTAAAGTCGTAGTAAAAAAAGCAGATTGATTGGAGTGTAATCTAGCTTTAAATAAGAGTGAAGACTCAGTTGATTTGAGAAAAATTATATCTGAAGGTACTAGATATTTAGACAATAGTAGATGCACGTCAAGTACGTGAAGTGAATTTTGAATTTTGTGCCATCAACAAATTAAAAATCGGGAACTTTATTGAAGATTTGTATTTCTGTATTAAACAGAACAGTTTCTGACTAGATGGTAAGTTTAAATAATTAATATCAAAAGCATTTTCAGCGATAACTATCTCAATGCTTTTGAAAGATTTTGGTGAGATTACTAGGAACAATCTGAGGGGAAAGAAGAAATAGTCATGTTACAAGCAATCAATCAATTTACAGAATTAAACAATCAACCGAAAAGTCAAAAGCGGTTAATTAAAAGCAAGTTTGACTTTTTAAAACCTATCCGTAAATGGCTGGATACTCTAGAAATTAACAATCGAGAGTTAGCACATTTTATTGCCAAACTAATTCCAGCAAACTGTCCATTTGAACGAGATATCGTATTCTTTGGTAGAAAAATGGCTCATATTCCACCTTTATGTAAAATTAATCCGCTTTACGAGCAATTTGTGGGTTTGCGTTTTCGCGCTTTATGTTATTTAGTAGACCAGTGCGGTGAGGATATTCAATCTTACTGCTAAACAGTACTTTTAATCATATAAGGTAGCAGTTGAAATATTGGAAATCGAAATTGAGCGTCAACCTGATTTAAAAACCTCTGAATTTACTAAGTGTTTTTAAATGGATAATTTGGCAAAAAGCAGCATTAAAATTTCCTTTGGGTTATGACGCTCAAGTAATTTGGGATAATTTTGAGTGGTTAGTAGCTATAGGAATATTCCGCAGAAGTTTAGCAAATATGTAGGGTGCTGTTAGCGCGAAGCGTAACGCACAATTGTGACTATATTTTTTCAGAATCAAACAAGAATCCTATGGAAATTAGGAAAAATATTTGCCAATATCAATACCTGATAGATAATACTTAATCTGGCAATAAATAATAGAAAAATATCCGAATAACTATTGGGTCTCAAAGTAATTATATATATTCAGAATTTAATATTCAGAGTTTTTATAAAATGTAATTTCAATTCTCGTAAATATATTTATTCACATCTTGCACCATTGTCGTTAAGTCCGAATACTCGCCTTAAAATCAATCTTGGCTACCTATACAAAGTACGTTAAAACGTACTGAAAGCCATACCCAGTCATCTTTAGACGACTTTATTTTTGAGCCTGGGAATTTATTCCAAGGCGATTGTTGAGAATGGTGCAAGATGTAAGATAAATAGAACTTACGGAAAAATAACGCGATCGCATCATCTTACCCCTAAAAGCGCAGTCTGGTTCAAAATAGATAGTAAGCTGATGTGCAACGTTTATTGTATAAGCCAAGAAAGTAAAATTATGGTAATGCGGGCTATAATCAGCCCGCGTCTTGTATACAAATTAGACGCGGATTCAGCTTATCCACATCACAAGCAAAATCATTAAGTAATGTTACTGCACCTAAGTACCTGGCAAGAAGTTGAAAGCTATCTACAGCAATCTCAAGGTATTATTTTTCCTATAGGCTCCACCGAACAACATGGTCCAACGGGATTAATCGGTACGGATGCAATATGTGCAGAATCTATAGCCCGTGGTGTTGGCGAATCAACCCAAGCCATAGTAGCACCAACAATCAACGTCGGAATGGCACTGCATCACACCGCCTTCCCCGGCACCATTAGCTTGCGCCCCAGCACTATGATTCAAGTTATTAAAGAACATGTAACTTGTTTGGCAAAAGCTGGTTTTACCAAGTTTTACTTTATCAACGGACATGGGGGAAATATGGCAACCCTCAAAGCTGCTTTTTCCGAAACATATTTTGATTTAGCAGATTTAAATATCCTCAACGCTGACAAAGTAAAGTGCAAAGTCGGGAACTGGTTCATGTGCAGTTCCGTATATAAATTAGCTAAAGAATTATATGGAGATGAAGAAGGTTCTCACGCTACTCCTTCCGAAGTAGCTCTAACCCAGTATGTATATCCAGAATCGATCAAACAAGCAACTTT
>ERZ1740062.1195-NODE-1195-length-11030-cov-21.194533_pt1 | contig 11030 bp, 7 predicted proteins | sample MGYA00581741_ERZ1740062 | MGnify/ENA primary metagenome ERZ1740062 (study PRJEB43018, sample SAMN04849747) | marine metagenome | isolation source: floating plastic debris | place: Pacific Ocean | collected 2008-09-01 | study: EMG produced TPA metagenomics... | reverse complement strand
CTGTTTACAGGGGAGATAATTGGCTCAAAATACATCAAAAGTCGAAATATGTCAACGACGTTATGTCGTCAATAAGTGACAAAGCAAGGTAGAATGTTCAGGTTTTCGACAAGATAAATTCAAAATAGGGCTTTTGCAATATTTACACGCTATGATAACTTTGCCAGCCTGAACGGGTACCACATGGCTACAGCTCCAATTACAACAGTCCTTTTTACACTATGTCCGATAAAATGACGCAACGTCATGGAATTGATCCAAAACTGAGATAATCAAGATCAGCAGGCCAAGAGCTTTCAAATGAGGTATAACTTGTCAAAATTGAACAACTGGAACTACCAAACCTTAAGGCAAGGAGTGATTACTCCTTGCTAAAGGGAAAAGCCATGGGACATGGGAAAGCAACACCAAGATGAATTTTGTTCAATTTAGAACCAAATTTTGCTGTCTTGTTTGATATTTTATCAATCTCCATGATAAAGAGATATCTGTCTGCTAATCAACTTCATTTTCCTGGAGGGGAGCAAGCGCTCATTTTTTGCTTACAGCCTTATGATTTATAGATAAGACCCTACCCCCTGCATAAAATTGAAACATTCGATCTGTGTCAGTCCACATTCCCTTACGTAGTTTTCAAGAAAAAAACGAAATAAACACTCGTGTGTCACCTCAGGCAATAAAAAAATATCTCACTGCCTCATATGGATAACACCAGTGAACCTGAGACACAACCGCCGGGATCATGATCATTCATCATGGCTGATGATAAGTCTATTTTATCGCTATATTTATACCCAGGATTATTCTCACAGACATTGAGGTCAATGGCTATGGTTAATCTGCTTACTTTTTCTTCATTTTTTCTCATTTATGGTAGTTCGGGGTTTGGGTTCAGGGTTTGGGGTTTTCGGGGCGGGGGTTTTTAGTTGCCTGTGGTCTGCGCCATCCTGGGTTTTTCGGGGTTAGGGCTATCAAAATATGCAATGAGAAATAACCCTGGTAATAAAAATGGTGCCTTTTTCTCATTTCATTTTCAATTTAATGCCTACCCACCTCATGGCCAACCACACATTTTTGTGAAACATATCTATTGTCTCAGTTTGGCTTGCCATACTGTACCTCTAAACAAACATGATGAAGGCCTCCAGCTTTGTTCTTGTCAAGAAATGACTGTATGGGACTCTTATCTCCGTACGGCAGCAAAAGCTACAAAACAATACAAAGGCTCATTAATACATACCGGTATTGTACTCTCCCTGGTACTGGGAGATTGTTTCTGAAAATCCAACTTATCCAACTTAACCAAAATTTGGTGTTGCTATGCGATAAAATGAATATAATGTCAGTGGTCGCAACTACCAGACATTTTGAGCACCTAAAATCATTGGTTTCAACAAGGATTGCAGCAAAAGAGATAACAGTTAAAAACTTATTTGATCAAACTTTACTAGTTACAAACCTCAATCTTTGTGTTGTCTAACTCGACAAAAACAGTGTACACTCCATGTTCTGGCAATGCCTACAAAACAAAACAACACATGACACAACACAAGCAATAAAGTGGGGGCATCCAAAAGACAACACAACCAAATAATATGTAATCATAAAAGTACAGTTAATCCCAGAAGTAGTGACAACCATAATTATGTAGTCTTAGCACGTGGACAAGCGATTGCTTCATATACATTACGTACTTGTCAGCCTCATCGTTTTACTGATGGTCATCGCTAAACCTGACAGCTTATAAAATTTTTTTGTACATTTGTACAGAGGGTGTAAGATTAACTGAAAAGGTAAGGCGATCAATTTATTTTGAGTTTAGAATTGTCTTCTCTGGCGCACAGGCAGGTTTCGATTCAGTGAAGAGAGCTACCGGAATAGATTCTACTATCAGATCATTACATGACAAGTCTAAAGGCAGCGATGTTACACTATTTGATTTGGACCTACTTCGGGTAGGTTTATCACAGATCCAGTGACCATAGACATGTCAAATGTAAGTATAATAAAAAACTCAGCATTCCAACTGCCTCGCTTGTTGATGGACTCCATAATAACAACTTGTCCAGCTATGCCCGGTTGAACTGGTGGTGTTATGAACCACTCTAAAGTATGCCCTAAAGTCGCGCTTTATAGTCGCGCGGCTAAATGGTGAATCACGCCATATCAAGATAGAAAAATTAATATTAATTCTAGCCACATTTATTGTTTAGACACATTACACCGTTTAGTCACCATGGCTAAAAACGAATCCATTTAAATTGCATGGTCTCACTTATTAAGTCCCATTTCTATGTCAAAAGGAAATGACTCTCAATATTTAGTCAGTGACTGAATTCACATTATTTTAGTTGCGCTTACCATTTAGCCGCGCGACTATAAACCGAGACTTAACGGTACTAGAAAATATCGTACCCATGCCCAGAGTGAACAATGAATAAGTATTACCTAACATATGCACTGACACGGGAGGGGGGGGGAGATGTCAGTATGGTCAGATTAGTCAGTGGTTTTACTTCAAGTACAAGGTACATAATTTTTATGCCAACTTCATGCACTCACCACTTTATCAGATACTTTGGCTCCAAGTACATCTCTATACAGACTTGCTGCTTTCTCGATGTCTGGAACAGCTATAGCCACATGATTCAACTTCCCAATCCTCCATATCTGTGAGCTCTATAAAAGACGAACATAGAGATGAGATAGCATCATACAAAAGGGTAGGCGAATCAAAGACAACTTCAGATCCGGACAAGTGCCTGTACTAAGTCATGAGTCGGTGCCCCTAAACACCCGGGCCATACTGCAGAGGGGCGAAATATGAAACACAAGGATAGACGACAGTCCGTCCATCCAATGAACTTCCCCTTCTCAGGAAAAGGGGAAGTTCATTGGTCCATCAAATCCGCTGTTACTTGTGGGTATGGAAGACCAGACTTTAGGGGACAAGGAGAGCACTGGCCAGCACAGCAGTGGTGTTATAAATAAATCAAATTTAATTTGAAAATTTTGAATTAATAAATAATCAATTCGATGCAAACAGAGGAACAGTTAAGACTGGAAATATATACTCAACTGATTGTGGTTAGCCCCCGTATGTTGTGGGTGGAGTGTTTTACCTGACAGTGACAAACACAACAAGTTTGAAACTATAATTCCCATTAAATAAAACACAGAGACTCCAGTTGTTCCCACTCACTTTGCTGGCAGATGATACCATTCTTCTGAGAAAAGTTGATGCCATAGTTGAGTAACCAGTGAGTGAGCTGAAAAACGACTGTGAGATTAGACTCCTCCGAAATATGTCTAGAGTCTCTCACTGTGCAGAGCCTACACCACAATTGAAAAGGAAGAGCAGCCAAAGCAAGGAGCAAATCCTTGCCCAAAGCAGGCACAAAGTTTGCAAAATTGTTGTTTTCTGTTCTTCCCTGAGATCTCTTTTTTAATCATCAATTCTTCAGGCTGAAACAAGGAAGAGATCAATGTAGACCAAATTTTTGATATGTGAGCTTTTAAAAAGGGAAGGTCACGACACAGCCCCATTGTCATTTAATTCATTTTGTGGTACTACAGCTACACTGGAAATTCCAGTTCAAGGTTAAGCAACTCCAAACTTCTAAAAAGTCCCTGCAGTTCATATACATGTATATAGAAATTTTTCATTGAGGATTTCTAAAAGTTGACACTTAAAAACACATGGTTCCAAAAGTTCAAAAGCTTATAGGCTGCGACTTGGACTGAATTGTTTCAGTAATTCAAGTCTCAACCTGCAGTGTTACGATTGAATTTCCAAGTAGAAGGATCCGTAGGATCTAGCCAGGCTGTAAAAGTTACTGTGATTTGAGAATTGGAGGTTTTGACATTTTGGGCAAAGGTATTAGCATTTACCAGTAAGTATTTATAGTCACCGCAAGTATAAAATACCTGGTACAACCAATGATTCCCTGGTACAGCACATGCGCTCTTCTTGTTTTGGATTTTAGCAGGTCAGTGGAAGTAACCTAAATCTCATGGTCCTGATAAAGAACTGGCTGTAATCAACTGATGTGTAACGCACATAGCATATGCATGACAAGGCCGCTAAACAGTCGCCATGTATGAAAAAAGACCACAGTCAAATGCTCATTTGAAATAATTAACCATGTAATAGGCGGAGAGCAAAAACATTTGTGTATCCATCAATTTATTGGTTGACAAAGTGATAAAATACTTTATATAAGATTTTGTGGATAGAACATGGTGATATATGTGCAGTACTAAAAATAATGATAAATAGGGCTAACTTCTTATAGAGGAAATAACATTTTCCCAATTCTTAACTTTTGCCATTTTCACACTCTTCTCTTAGCAATAGGCACTTTGTACTCACTCATAAAACTTTCTTCCCTCAATAATTGGCTGGACAAGACAAAATCAATATTACAATCTAAATAAAACCTTTCTAAAGTTGATCAAAGGTAATTTAGAGATCACCCACTCATGCACGCGCCCTTGGCAACTCAAATCTAGTCCAAAAAACACCCATGGAATGATCGGATTACCACTGCCTCGGTTTCCCTTTCCAGAAAATCTCAAAACTAAAATAAAATAGTGCATAGATGATCAAAATGAGTGATGAATTTTTACACATACAAGTTACGATTTAGAACGGTGTTCAAGAAAAGCACAGTACGAGGCAGTATAGTATTTAAGACAGCAGGGTCTGTTGAAAAACAAATTAAATGTGGCAGACAAAAACATTGACAATCACAACATTATTGATGTCATAACATAACAGATCTAAGGGAGACCCTAATGATTTTAAAAGAGGATTTAGGCTATACAGGATCAGATATTTGACATCCGATGGTCTAAAATGCAGCCATGAAAATTCCAGTACAAGTATAACCTTTCCAGTATTCCATGCAGCGCTCCAACTCTTTTTAAAAGACAATGGGCAGTTTGCTCTGACAATTCAGTACCCCAATAATAGCTTCATCAATACTATCTGAGCATCAAATTTAAACTGAATCTCAATTAAATTATTAAACCGCCATTGTCATTCCAGATATTATTCACTATGGCAGTTACAGAGTGTTCTAGGCGTTCATGTTTTGATATCCGGCTCTAGTTTTCCTTCTACCGATACAGTAACCGATGAGGACAATAACTACCATACCAGCCAGCGCTGCTCCGACAGCGATAGGTACTATAGCATCTGTTGGCTTGTAGACTGGTTCACAATCATTCACTAAAAAACAAAACAAAAGCTTGATCAGCAATGCATCATCATGCATCATGATGTAAAGAGTAAGTAAGTAGCACACGGACACAGCTAAATGTAGGCTGGAATCAGAAGAGTGAAGACAGGTGCATTTATTTAAAAAAAAGCCCACATGAGTCAATGCAAAGCACATCACTGTCCACAGTTAGCAAGCAATTTTCATCACTCCATGTTCTATGATTCATCAATAAATTGTTCAACATGACCATTAAAGATAAACAACGAGCGTTCTGGGGCACATGGCTATTAACTTGCAGGAACCTACAAGGTCTCAGAGCTCAGACTTGAAAAGTGTTTGCAACCGTGATGCCTGAATTAGGTATTTGAAATCCAAGAAAAGGTGATACATCACACAAAAATTGCACATGCCCTGTTCTCAAATTCCTTTGGTACTTGAGGCTATGATAACAGGCTGTGTGGTATAGTGGTCAGAAGAATGGGTACTATTGGCTACCCTGGCATTCCTGACTCGTTGGCTGTCATAGTTCAACAATTTGTCAATTTTTATGTTTTTTCTCATAAATATTTTACTTTCCCCTTTTCAGCGTTATTTTCCCACTGTTGAAGAGTTGACTACTCCTGAGCCCATGGATACCATGAACGATGAGCTTATGAATAAAAGAGAGCCCATAACATCCAGGGCGCTTCATTCATTTATTTATGAAAGCTTGTAATGGGTTATGCTTCATTAATCTCATGTGACCTAATTACAAATGTGACCAAGTGTGAAATAATGTCTCGTGATTGGAGCATCAAAGTAGCTGGTTATATATTACATTTACCTACTGCAATTACTAATTTACAAACTAAGATGCTGGTGTTTTATAGCCATCGTTGTCTGATTAACATCCAAGCGAAGAAGGCAATACAATGTAATCTCATAGTTAGAATTAAATACATGACTGATTATGTTCAGAGACAGATAGACCTGTGGTAGCACTTCCATCCCATTATAAGAACACAAGGAAAGAGAATAAGTTGTGGTACTATCATAACATAGTCACAGGGCAAGGTAATATCAATTGCCTGCCTAGGAATACCTGAAAGGCACTAGATTTGAGCAAGGACGCGTGGTATTTGGCCTTACCACTTTGCTAAAACCCTCCCTGTGAGCGACAGGACTAAATGCATTTCACATTCTAACCAGCCAGAGTGACAGTTAAATGATAAAGATAGGTAAAGTCAATGATGCATAGTCAGGCATATCTAAAATACTGCACTAATGGAATAAGGCATCTTCATATTGGAATTGTCTTCTTATTTATTGGAAAACTTATTAGAAACTTTCTGCATTATAATTCCCAAATGATGAACCAAAAAAGGAGCAAATTTTGTCCTAGATTTACTTCAACTTCCTTTGGGAATGGCGCCAACTCATTGCTCAAGCATCAACACAAGCAAGCATAAAATGGGATTAATCATTCTCTCCTAGATTATCCTTTTTATAGGCTTGGTGCAAGCGACAGAGTCGTCGCTGAACACAGTATGAGTATACAGCACTAAGCGCACGCTAGCAAAATATCATATTTTATCTAATTTAATCCTGTCACAAATCACATGATATTCCATTCAACAAGTCTGGAGTTGCTTTGCCCCAACAGGTAGCATTAATGGAATATTCTGCTCATTTTTTGGCCATTTGGACAGGAGAGTACACACAATTTATAATAATCTTGTGATAAACCATCATTTTCTTTGGACATCCTTTAACTGCGTACAACTCTGCATTTAATCTATTGAGTTGTAAATGGTGATTGGGCAATGCCTTTCTCACTCTCATATCCAAATTCCCACAATGGTGTTATATATAGAATCTGAGCAAAGGATCTCCAGCATTGCTATCAAATCCTTGCAAAACCAGCGCCAAAAAGCCCTGAAAATCCTCACAATCTTCTAATTGGAATATCCCCAGGTACATACACAGTCAACACCAAGATCAATAACAAACCTGTTGTGCTGAATGATGGAGTTTTCCTCTTATCATCCTTGAATGCCTCCAGTCTCAGATGCGACAAGGTGATAGTTACGTTATCCATCTTTAGCTGAGTCTGTTTCGAGCAATTATACGATGATCCCAGCTCAGTGGTGAAATTCACAAACGCTCCTGTGAAGTTAACCTTCCAGTCTACAACAAACAACCAGATATAAAATTGAGGACAACAAACAACAAGATATAAAATTGAGGACTTGTCAATAAATAGCTGCATTCTCAGATGATGGTGATTGGAGCTTGATATTGGCAAGCTCTCTTAAAACATTAAAACCCTCTAAGATGTTTTACGGTGCAGGCTCTAGGCATACCATATAAATATATTTTTTGATATTATCAATCTAAACATTTTACTTCCAACAGTTCGCTGTAGCAGTGTAATGTTGGAAGCTGTAACCTATCAACCAGGGCAGGTAAGCCAATGCGTTCCAATGTTATATAATGTAATCACATCAGGTCAGAATTCAGACTACACATAGTTTTAGACTTTCAGCCATTCATGTGAAAACCATTGATGCCCAAAGGAAATATGATAGTAATGGGAAAAACTAATGGTGATCAATGTGAAAATCCAATGGTGCACAGCACAGCGTAAAGGAGGATTAAACTCCATAGCTTGCCAACAGAATAAATCTTCACTACCATAATTATATACAGTAAGTTGAAATGATTGATTAGCATCACAATTATGTGGACTGGCTGACGAAACTAGCATACATGAGCAGGTGCTGTGACTGAATGAAAACACTGTGAAGAAAAACCGATAGCACGAGGCAAACATGCCCGTGAGGGGATGGGTCAATAAAGAGGTTCACTATCGAAATAACACATATCTTTTAGTCTATTTTATTTACGGGTCCACTTTTTTCACTGAACAAGCATAAGCCTTGTGAATTTTTCTAGTGGTTATTTGTTTTCAGTGACTCATTAGTTTTCTTATAAGATAACTTATTACTGCACAGTTAGATGGAAATCAATGATTTTTGGTGACGTTGTGTCATTGTAAGTGTGTAAGTGAACTTCAATATTTTTGTTTGATGGCATGCCCTAGAGCAAGTCTTCAACTACCTGATAGAGAATTTTCAGCATGTTTTGTGAAATAACTAGTTGGTAACACCATGCCAAAGAAATCTCCTAAAAATTTCAGACGAGTTGTCTCCCCTGTATATATCTGTGAATTTCTTGAAAACCCCCCCGGGGATTCCTGTTTTCATGGTTTAAAATGAATCCTGGTAGATTGGGGCACCATATATCACAAATCCAGCCGTGGCATATTTCATGACAATTTCGACCCCCAGATGCCAGACTAATCAACGTGAGTGAGACTGCAAACATTCAAGTCTAGATTCTTCATCACAATAATTGACAACTTTGTTGGACAAGACATGGACACTGAGTAGTGATGGACACTCATGAATGGGCCTTATGATCGAAAAATACAATCTACTATCCATCTATTCCAACAAAACAATGCCTCAAAGTAAATGGATGGTCAAACAAAGCTTCTCAATCAAAGTTTAATCCCAGTGCATCTGTTTACATTTATCCTCTCATGACTCCAAAGTTCACAAATCTGGTCAAATACTGTGATCACATGATTGTTACTTGAAAGAACTGAAGATGCCTACATTAACTGCCCACATGCCTGTATTTCTAATCTTGTAAGTGGCTGATCAGCTAGTACTTGTTATGGCATCATTGTTTTACGATGTTACATGCTATTAGCTTTGACACTATAAACTCTGAGTTGACATGTTTTAAAAACTTGACATGAGTCATTATCAAGTCACATGAGGAAGTCAACATTACCACTTCTGGAGTCTGACAAAAAATCAACAACTATAAGCCAACTGACTAAACACCAAGTTATACTCAATGCTGGAGAAATCTGTCCCACTAGGCTTTTCCATTGAAGGAGGCCAAAAGAAATGAGAGTCCAACACTCTCAGTATGATCCCAAAACTAATAAGGTATGATAACAACATTCCGACAATGCAATTTTTCACTGGATTTCCAAGAAATACTCAGTAGTCGAAATCATATATTACGCTATCATTGACTGAGTGTGTCCAGGATTTCCAAAATAATGCATTAAGGGATAGGCCTACTCATTAACATACCCCATTGATAGATTATAAACATTCACAAAAAAAAATTTATTTCAAAATTACTGCTAGCTATATTTACTGGTTCGGACTATTAGGCAAGATAATGGCAACTAACCAATCAAGGGTTTGGACCAATCCACCAAAACTTCTTGACAAAATCCTATACTTACTCCAAATCTCAGCAATTCTGATGGCTTAATGGCTTAACAGGAGTCAATTTCATACACCCTACACTTCACAATTATTATGGTGATACTAAACCCTCAAATATCTGAACCAGTGAATGCCTTCTAAATCCTACAACCTGCCGTGAAAGCTACGCTGCTAGTAGTACAAAAGACGCGGGACTAGTTAGTATGAGCTAGCATCATTATTGCAATAGTTAGCCTACAATGGAATGACTGACACCTTCCAAACTACTCGGTTTTTCCTAGCAATTAAGTCAAGAAAATTGGATGCACTCATGGTTTTAGTGATTTTAGACTACGAAAAGCTCCGTTATTTTTGGTTAGGTCAGGCCTATATGTACATGTTGGACAGTCACAATGATTAGCCTGAGACCTACCCCTGAACACTGCAAATTGTTGGAGCTAGTGGTACCCACTGCCTCCACCCTCTTTGCAGTCTAAGCTCTTAGACTATGCATTGAATCAAAAAGTATACAGGGTTAATAGGGCTTGTTAACAACATTCCCACGATGCAATTTTTCACTGGAATTTCCAGATATACTCAGTCAAAATCATATATGCTATCATTGACTGAGTGTGTCTGGGAATTCCAAAATAATGCATTGTGGGATACTCATTAACATGCCCTATTGACCACTCACCGTCTTTGCCGATGTTACCGATGAGTGATACATTTCTCAATTTATATGTGTCAGTTCCATCTGTTTTATTGAAGAAGAATGTCAGCTCCAGATCTTTACGACCCTCCTTCCAGCCGAGTATCAGAGTATCTTGCATCTTACCACATGTCCCATCTGAAGTTGTGTTATCTCCGATTGGTATCTTAGAAGTTACATTTTGTGTCTGCAATGTAAGCAAAATACATTAGTAGTAGTAGAATGGTTTTTATCTCCATGGATAAGGAACTCCATGTATTTACAATGTGTGAGGTCTGGTTTACTGATGTGTTCAACAATTACGGTGATAATATAGGGCAACAGTGTAAGATTATTGGTGACAAAATACATAGTTACTTGAGAGAGAGAGAGAGGCAAGAATATAATGGGTTGAATACTAACTACATTAAAACTATGTCCAGGGTAAAAAAAAAAACAAATAGCTAGTTGGTCACAATGAGAAGAATAATGCCTTATAACTGGTGATTGAGGGCTTTCAGTTTTCTAACCATCGCCACAGTCTGAGGCCTCAGCCTAGAAGAACAGGTTTTTTAGATGACTGTGATAGTGATATCAAACATCCTTAAAAACATTCATCTACAGCTCAGAGACAACCTTAATGATGGAACAGTCAACATATTTTGACAAAGCACATAGATTTATGCTGTCAACCATTTGCTATTGGGAAGCGAGGCTACTCCGGACCACTTACTAATCAAGGCGTGTTTTGATTGCTGAATGACTCTCTTGAACAGTGACGCTAATTCGAGATATACCCTACATCCAGAAAAGTTAGCTAGCAAAAAGTTTGGCTATTTGGCC
>ERZ1740062.1194-NODE-1194-length-11033-cov-4.299508_pt1 | contig 11033 bp, 7 predicted proteins | sample MGYA00581741_ERZ1740062 | MGnify/ENA primary metagenome ERZ1740062 (study PRJEB43018, sample SAMN04849747) | marine metagenome | isolation source: floating plastic debris | place: Pacific Ocean | collected 2008-09-01 | study: EMG produced TPA metagenomics... | reverse complement strand
GGGAAGATAGTTTACCTTAGTAGCCTGCCTGGGCTAACCAAGGAAGAGTAAAGAGCAATGCTCAACTATGGCGATTTACTACTCATAACTCATAACTCATAACTCATAACTCCCTAACCTCACCCAGTAATTTTGGTTTGGTCAAGTACTAGATTAGCCAAATAAAACATTTGTTACATTAATTACCATATTCTTTAAATCATTTGTTATTAGCTAAACACAATCATTTATTTTTTTTAATATTTATTTGTTCAACCGATTTTTTGTAGCATTTTTTGTACTTTAGATGTAAAAATCAAAAAAAATACTTTTACTTAACTACTGACAAATCAGAACCTGCTGTTAAAATCCAGTTAAATTAAAGTTAAGCATTTTACCCGACTTCCATGAGAGAAACAGTCCTAGATGTTCGCAATCTGCAAGTTGAATTTTCCGACGATGGCAACGTTGTCAAAGCAGTAAATGGAATCTCTTTTCAATTGCATAGAGGAGAGACTTTAGGAATAGTAGGGGAGTCGGGGAGTGGTAAATCGGTAACATCTCTTGCTGTGATGGGTTTGTTACAGAATCCAGGTAAAATTAGTGGCGGTGAAATTTGGTTTCGTCCCCAGGAAAATGGCGAAGCATTGAATTTAGTGGATTTACCGCCAAAAGAAATGCAATTGCATCGGGGTGGCGATATTGCCATGATTTTCAAAGAACCGATGACTTCGCTCAACCCAGTTTATAACATTGGTTTTCTGTTAACAGAAGCAATTTTACGACATCAGAATATTTCTAAAATAGAAGCGCGTCAAAAAGCAATCGATAGTTTGCAAGAAGTTAAGCTGCTTCCTAGTGACGAGCAAATTCGTCAGAATTTAATTGAAGCATCACCAAAAACTTTAGATGAGGCAAGGCTTCCACAGCTAGTACAACAGCATAAAGAAGCAATATTAGAACGTTTCCCCCATCAACTTTCTGGGGGACAGTTACAACGGGTAATGATTGCAATGGCAATTTCATGCAACCCATTGTTACTAATTGCTGACGAACCCACTACTGCTTTAGACGTAACTGTGCAAGCGACAATAGTCGATTTGCTGGCAGAATTGCAGCAGCAGCGTAACATGGCGATGATTTTTATTACCCATGACTTGGGATTAATTGCGGAAATTGCCGATCGAGTAGCGGTGATGTATAAAGGCAGGGTTGTCGAACAAGGAAGCGCGGCGCAAATTTTTACAAACCCGGAACATCCCTATACCAAAGGTTTGCTTGCTTGTCGTCCAACATTAGATAGTCATCCCCAAAAATTGCTGACAGTTTCTGACTATATGAGCGTAGATGAAACATCTACCGGAGATATAGTAATTCAGGCGAAACAACCGGCAGAACCCCCAGAAGTAACTTCCGCAGAAATTGCTCGGAGAATAGCAACATTAGAACAGCAAGTACCGCTGTTGCAAATTCGTAACTTAAGCGTCGGTTATCCCGTGAAGGGAATGTTTGGCGGTACCAAACGTCACTTTATGGCAGTAAATAACGTTTCCTTCGAGGTAAAGAAAGGGGAAACCTTGGGATTAGTGGGAGAATCCGGTTGCGGAAAAACAACACTAGGTAGAAGTTTATTGCGATTGGTAGAACCTTTGAGTGGTGAAGTACTTTTTGAAGGAAGAGATATTACCAAACTCAAAGGGAAAGCATTGCAAAAACTGCGTAGAGAAATGCAAATTGTCTTTCAAAATCCATTCAGTGCCTTAGACTCCCGCATGAAGGTAGGAGAAGCGGTGATGGAACCTTTGGTAATTCATTCCATCGGCAAAAATAAAAAAGAACGAGAACAAAGGGCAGTTTATTTGTTAGACAGAGTAGGAGTGAGTGCCGATGCAATGAACCGGTATCCGCACCAATTTTCGGGAGGGCAGCGCCAGCGGGGTTGTATTGCGCGCTCCTTAGCATTAAATCCCAAGTTTATTATTTGTGACGAATCCGTTTCCGCCTTAGACGTATCGGTACAAGCTCAAGTATTAAATCTTCTTAAAGAATTACAAGATGAATTTGAATTAACCTACATCTTTATTTCTCACGATTTGAGCGTAGTTAAATTTATTAGCGACAGAATTATAGTTATGAATCGCGGTGAAATAGTAGAAAGTGGCAATGCACAAGAAATTTACCGCCAACCAAAAGAAGAATATACTCAAAAATTAATTGCATCAATTCCTACAGGTAGTCCCGAAAGGATGCGAAATCAATCAGTTAAGAGTTAATTAATATCCGGATTCAACAATGCCAATATAATGGTATTTGAAGTGTTTAAATTAACCCCTGGTTAAGGGCTTGCCAGGGAGTTTTTAGCATTTTTTATTTTTAACCTAGTACTGTTGCGCGGAAGTCAAAAGTCAAAAAGCTGATAATTTAGTGTTTTCAACATTTTTAAATGGTTGCTCTATTTACGCCGCGCTGTACTAGTGTTCGATTGCATAAATTCTGACTGGTTCGTTTTCTTCGTAACGTTGGGAGACGTAGCACTGCTACGTCTCTACATACCATCAGAACAAACTTAATGTACCTCATTAAGATGAAATATGCTGTATTTTCCGTGGGATCAACTACTCCTTTCCCGACAGAAGATTTCTTGTAAAGTAAAGCAACTATTACGAAATAAAATGACTCAACCCCAACAAAACCAGGAAGAATACCATCAAGTTGCTATTGATTCAGAAAAACAAGAACTTGTCCAACTCAACCAAGAATTAAGCGCCAGCCTTGAAGAACAAGCTGTTTTAGAAGAAGAATTGCGTCAGCAAAACGAAGAATTGCTTCTCGCTAATTACAAGGCAAGGTTACAGCAACAGCGTTATGAAAATTTGTTCGAGTTTGCGCCGGATGCCTATTTAGTCACTGATGCAAATGGAATTATTCAAGAAGCTAACCTTGCAGCCAGTAATTTGTTTTGCTTAGCTCAAAAATATTTGATAGGTAAACCAATATTTACTTTTATTCTCGAACCAGAGCGCAAAATCTTTCGTACTCAAGTGAAGTGGGAGCAACGGGTGGAGAATTGGGAATGTTCCATGCAGCCACGAGAAGGCACCCCTTTTTATGCCACAATTACGATGACTGGCATTCACGATCTAGAAGGCAAGCTCGTGGGCAAGCGCTTGGTGATTCGCGATATCACCGAACGCAAGCAGGCAGAGGAAAAAATTAAAGAACAAGCTGCTTTACTTGATATTACGACAGATGCAATTATAGTTTGTAATTTGGAGAAGCAAGTACTGTTTTGGAATCGGGGAACAGAAAGTTTGTATGAATGCCTTGCTTCGGAAGCTAAAAACCAGAATATTCAATATTTTTTAGAGAATAAAAATTCGCTTTTACTTGAATTGGCTTTTATTAATGTTGTAAAAAATAATTGTTGGCAGGGTGAGTTACAACAAGTCACAAAAAGTGGAAAGGAAATAGTTGTCTATAGTCGTTGGATATTAATGCGCGACGAACAAGACAACCCACAATCAATTTTGATAGTCAACACCGACATAACTGAGAAAAAACAACTCGAAGCACAATATTATCGAGCGCAGCGTCTGGAAAGCCTCGGCACCCTAGCCAGCGGTATCGCTCACGATTTGAATAATATATTAACTCCCATTGTTTCGGGTACTCAACTACTGCAACTTCAATTTCCCCATGTGGACAAGGAAAGTCTATCTATTCTCAAAATGCTTGAAGATAACTCCCTTCATGGTGCCGAACTTGTTAAGCAAATTACATCTTTTGCCAGGGGACATCAAGGAAATCGCGTTCCCATCTACTTAACACAGCTAATAAAGGAAATTGAGCAGATTGTTGAAAGTACATTTCCTGAATCAATTGAATTTAGTACAGAAATACCAAGTTCGCTCTGGATGTTGCAAGCACAAGCAATCCAGATACATCAATTATTGATTAATCTATGTGTCAATGCTCGCGATGCCATGCCAGAGGGAGGTAAGCTCAGCATTACAGCCGAAAATAGATTCATCGATGAAACTTACAGCAGCATCAATCCGGAGGCAACAGTAGGTGATTACGTAGCGATAACCGTTGCCGATAGCGGATGTGGCATACCAAAAGAAATATTAGAGCGAATTTTTGAACCGTTTTTCACTACAAAGGAAATAGGAAAAGGCACTGGATTGGGGCTTGCTACGACGATTGGCATCGTCAAAAACCACGGTGGTTTTATCAAGGTTTCCAGTCAAGTGGGTAAAGGTAGTCAGTTTCAAATATATTTGCCCGCCACTCAGCAGCAAGAAATAAGACAAACTGCTGATTCCAAAGTAAGTAACGGTAACGGGGAACTCATTCTGGTAGTGGACGATGAAAAATACATTCGGAAAATGACCAAAAACGTCCTAGAATCACATGATTACAGAATGCTTGCTGCTAGTAATGGTGTTGATGCTTTATCATCTTACATTCAACACAGAGATGAAATTAGCTTGGTATTGATCGATGTACAGATGCCTTTGGTAGATGGTTCCCAAGTTATTAAGGTATTGAAACGAATGCGCCCCAAGATAAAAATCATTGCTATCAGAGGACAAGACTCCAATCGCCAGTTGTTAGAAGCAAATGGTATCAAGGTAGAGGCATTTTTATCAAAGCCTTATACCCTTGAGGAATTATTAGAAGCGATAAAAAATGTTTTACATGGGGATTGCCTTACTCCTGGGAATGAGTAATAACCAACAACTAACTCCTAATCCAAAATCTCAAATCCAAAATCAAATAACTGCTAGGCTAGTATTAGCAGCCTGGAGTAACTTGCCTCCCTGCAATTAGGAGGGCATATCAAATACAAAAGAGATATTATCGTTATTGGTGCGTCAGCAGGTGGAGTAGAAGCACTTTCTTATTTGGTTAATTATTTACCATCGAATTTAAATGCTGCTCTACTGATAGTTTTGCACGTACCCACTTACGCTACCAGCGTTCTACCGCAGATTCTTAATCGTGCTGGGAAATTACCAGCTTCCCATCCTCAAGATAACGAAGAAATTGTTACAGGACACATTTATATTGCTCCACCTGACTATCATTTATTAGTCAAAACCGGATTTATAAACTTGGTGCGGGGACCTAAAGAAAACAATCATCGCCCTGCGATCGATCCATTATTCCACAGTGCGGCGTTGGCTTACGGGCGGCGAGTTATAGGTGTCGTACTTACGGGAATGCTAGATGATGGTACTGCGGGACTCCTAGAGATAAAAATGCACGGTGGCATGGCAGTTGTGCAAAACCCGGAAGAAGCTATGTATAAAGGAATGCCGCGCAGCGCAGTTGAGAATATAGAAGATATAGATTACATTGTGTCTTTGTCGGAAATTCCTGACGTTTTAGCAAAACTAACTAATACCCCTGTCGAAGCTAAAGCAGATAATCCCGTTTCCAATCCAATTAAAAGAAATGAAGCAGATTTGTTAGATATAGATGGTGAAACTTTAAACAATAACAATCGGGTGTTTAAACCTTCAACTTTAGCCTGCCCCGATTGTGGTAGTACGCTTTGGGAATTAGAACAAGGAAATTTATTGCGTTTCCGATGCAATATTGGTCACGCTTTCTCGTTAGAAAGTTTGCGAGCAAAACAGTCCGATGTTTTGGAAAATTCATTGTGGTGTACCCTGCGAGCGTTGGAAGATAAAGCTTCTTTAAGCAAGCGCATGGCGAAAAAAATGCGCGATCGCAATCAAATTATTACCGCAGAACGATTTGAAAAACAAGCACAACATACTCTTGCTCATGCCAATTTTATTCGGGAAACCTTGATCGAGATAAACGCGAATACGGCTGACAAATCTTTTGATGATAGTGAGTAAACACTCATTTCTATTGTGTTTTATTTTTGCAAATAAATATTTAAATCGTAATTAATTGAGAGATTAACCAACAGATAAAGCAGTATAATTATTTGTAACAAATAAATTTGATATCAGATTTTACTTCCACTTATTTTTATATCTATATACTTGGGCCAGGGTATTATTTTGAGCAATACAGAAACAAACCCCGAATTGGAAAGTTTATTAGGATATATTAAAAACAACCGTGGTTTTGATTTTAGCGGCTACAAGCGTAGTAGTTTAAGCCGTCGCATTTGCAAGCGGATGCAATCAGTTAATGTGGAAAATTTCAGCGATTATCTCGATTACTTAGAAGTACATCCGAATGAGTTTATCGAGTTGTTCAACACAATTTTAATTAACGTTACCTGTTTTTTCCGAGAAGTAAAATCTTGGGAATATATCACCAATGAAATTATTCCGAATATTATCAATAACAAGCGACCTAACAGGTCAATTCGGATATGGAGTGCTGGATGCGCTTCTGGAGAAGAAACCTACACTATAGCGATGTTACTAGCAGAAGCTCTGGGTATGGAAGAATACTCGCTGCGAGTGAAAGTCTTTGCCACAGATGTCGATATGGAAGCTCTCAACTACGCTCGCCAAGCGAATTATAGTCACAAACAAGTCGAAAATTTACCCTCAGAATTATTAGAAAAGTATTTTGAATCCATAAATAATCACTTTGTAATTCAGAAAGAACTGCGTCGCGGGGTTATTTTCGGTCGCCACGATTTAGTACAGGATGCGCCTATATCTAGAATAGATCTACTGATATGCCGTAACACTTTAATGTATTTCAATAGCGAAACCCAAAGTAAAATTATTGACCGCTTTCACTTTGCTTTGAATAACAACGGTTTTTTGTTTTTGGGTAAAGCTGAAATGTTATTTAGCCGCAACAATTTATTTTCACCACTAGATTTACGGCAAAGAGTGTTTACCAAAGTTGCTAATAGCAATTTTCGCCAAATATTGATGGGAATGAGTAACGATAGCCAAAAAACACTTGTTCCCGACATAATCGATCGCAACAACATTTATGAAGCTGTATTTGAAATAGATCCAGTCGCTCAAATAGTCATAGACTTGGATAATACCCTAATCTTAGCTAATTCAGAAGCCCGTACTTTATTTAAAATTAATCCCAAAGATATCGGTCGTCCGTTACAAGATTTAGAAATTTCCTATCGTCCCATAGAATTGCGATCGCGAATCGACCAAGTTCGCAGCAATAAATGTGCCGTTTCTTTGAAAGATATTGAATGGTTAAATTCCGACCGCGAAACTAAATATCTAGACGTGGATATCATGCCCTTGGTTCGCGACAGTACAAATGAGCTACTGGGCGTAAAAATTATTTTTAGTAACGTGACTCGTTTCAAACAATTGCAAAAAGAATTACTCAACGCTAACCAAGAATTAGAAACTGCTTATGAAGAAATTCAATCTACCAACGAAGAATTAGAAACCACCAATGAAGAACTGCAATCTACCGTTGAGGAACTAGAAACCACCAACGAAGAACTGCAATCTACTAACGAAGAACTGGAAACGATGAACGAAGAACTGCAATCTACCAATGAAGAATTGGAGACAATGAACGAAGAAATACGGCAAGGTAGCAGTGAACTCAATCGGGTTAACAGTTTTTTAGAATCTATTTTGACCAGTATGCGCTCTGGTGTAGTTGTTGTTAGTCCCGAATTGCACATCTTGATTTGGAATTATAAAGCTGAAGATTTATGGGGATTGCGATATGAAGAAGTTTTTTCCAAGCACTTAATGAGTTTAGATATCGGTTTACCCGTTCAAAACCTCAGACAACCACTCCGAGAAATTCTTGATGGTGAGATGGATGACTGTGAATTGAAGTTAAATGCAAGAAACCGTAGGGGCAAGACAATTAATTGTCAAATAAGATTTACACCATTAATAAATTCAAAATCAGATATTCAAGGAGTAATTTTGTTAATGGAAGAATGCGAACAAAATTAATTATTGAATCGATAAAATTGTGAAAATCGGCATTAACAGAGATATTATTATGAGTTTGGCTTTGGGTTAAAAAATTTTAATTACAAAATAGGGATATTTCGTGAATATTAACCAATTCGTCCGTGAAATAGAAAAAATACGTCAACGAGCAAACTCCCTAAAAAGCCGCTTTAGTGATACACCTCAGCAGCAAACAAAATTGTTTTCCGAAACTTTCGAGCAATTAAATACCAGTTTAGAAGAACTTTGCGTCACAGAAGAAGAATTACGCGAACAGAACGAGCAATTAATAAAATCTCAGCACGATTTAAATAAAGAACGGCAACGCTATCAGGAATTATTCGATTTTGCTCCCGATGGTTATCTTGTCACAGATATTAATGGTAAAATCCTCGAAGCTAACCAAACAGTAACAGAACTACTTGCAATTGAAAAAGTTAAACTAGTTGGTAAGCTGATAATTTCCTTTGTTCCTCAACAAGCACGTCGAGAATTTCGCCATCAACTGCGCCGTTTATCCGAACAAACACGACTCAAGGACTGGGAAATTGATTTACAAAATCAGCATAACATTTTGTTTAATTGTGAAATCAGCGTCAGTAGCATAAGCGATAATAAAGGTAACTGCATTGGTATGCGCTGGTTGTTACGCGATATTACTGCTCGTAAATTAGCAGAACAAAAAATGCGCTTTGTGGAACTACAAAATTTACAACTACGAGAAGCTGCAAATGTAAAATCGCAGATTCTCGCGGTTCTATCCCATGAATTACGTACACCTTTAAACATCGTTATAGGCTTATCCGATGTACTCTTATGGCGAAATAAAAATGAGTTTACGCCTCAGTCATTAACCATAATCGACAAAATTAGAAGCAATGGCAAAAAGCTATTAACATTGATCGGTAATATGTTAGATTTTGTCAAATTAGAAGAAGGTAAGTTAAGTATAAAAGGACAAGGATGTAATATAAAAGAATTAGTTACAATAACGGTAGAAGAATTAAGTTTTTTTGCACAACAAAAACATATCAGCTTAGATGTTAATACAAACATCACAAATAGTAAAATTGTTAATGACCCTATTCGGATTCAACAAATATTAACTAATTTAATTTTCAACGCCATCAAATTTACTGAGACTGGTGGTGTAATGGTTGAAATACAAGAAATAAACGAAGATAAAATTATTATCAAAGTTAAAGATACAGGTATTGGGATTTCAGAAATTGATTTACGACATATTTTTGAAGCATTTCGGCAAGCAAATCAGACTAAAATTCGCTATCAGCAAGGAACGGGATTAGGATTAGTAATAGTCAAGGATTTACTAGAGTTAATGGGGGGAAATATTACCGTAGAAAGTAAACTTGGTGAAGGTTCAACTTTTAGTGTAGAGTTCCCGAGAATTGTTAATTAAGTTAAATGATTCTGCTATTCTCAACTTAGCAGAACGAGCGCGGGGATTATTTGCAATTTCTTCTTCTTGGGCGATAATCGGCTTTTTTGTTAATACTTTTAACGATGGCGAATCTTTAAAGCTATGTTTTACTATCCTATCTTCCAAACTGTGAAAGCTGATAATGGCAATTTTTCCACCTTCTACCAGTGCATTTGCTGCTTTTGCGAGTAAAGTTTCTAAAGATTTTAATTCATCATTTACCACAATTCGTAAAGCTTGAAAAGCCCGAGTCGCCGGGTGAATTCTGCCGTAACGATATTTTCGAGGAACGCTGTAAGATATGGCTTCAGCTAACTCAGATGTAGTATGAAAGGGACGATTTTCAACAATACGCCTTGCAATGCATCGCGATAATCTTTCCTCACCATATTTATAGAAAATATTCGCTAATTCTACTTCATCCCAATGATTGATTACTTCGGCAGCAGTTAAAGTTTGTCTTCTATCCATCCGCATATCAAGTTCAGCTTCGTAGCGAAAACTAAAACCTCTTTCGGGATTATCCAAATGGTAAGAACTAACTCCTAAATCTGCAATAATTCCGTCAAAAGTAGCTGAAGGAAACTCATATGCAGCGAAATTGCTATGAATAAATTCTACACGACTTCCATATTCAGCTAAATTATTTTTTGCTGCTGTTAAAGCATCTTCATCTTGGTCGATCGCAGTTATTTGACTATTGGGTGCAGCGGCTAAAATTAAACGAGAATGTCCCCCACCACCAACAGTTAAATCTAAATAATGTCCCCCTTCGCTTATCGCCAAACCTGTAATTATTTCCTTTCCTAAAACGGGAATATGTAAAAAAGTAGGTGCTTCTGCATTAGATGGTGTTGGCGATTGGTTAATCATGATAAATTGTTGCGATGATTTTGGACGGAGTTTCCGATGCCCGTACCACAAGAATTATATATTTAGAAGACTTCCAAAAAATAATTTATCCTAATGAAGTAGTGTAAGTGACAAGTTTGCGCCTAATATCTAATTGTATATTTTTTCTTGCTCTTGCAGTACTCTTTTGTCGTTCCTAACTACCAACAACACAAACGATATTAGCTAAGATGATACACAGTCCCTTAAAATTTGTTGTATCTTTTCAAAATAAGAACTGCAATAACTAACCGAAAAAAACGCCCCTCCACCAAAAGGTAACTCATGCAAACAAGTACTCTGCTTCTTTCTAAAGAACTTCCCAATCTGCAATACTCTTCGACACAAGAGCAGTTTGATGACACTTGGGCAGCACCTTTGTCCACTCTCTTGGGTTTGGGACGTGCTGCGGGCGCTGATTTTATCGAATTCTTTTTAGAGCGTGTCAACTATATCAGTTGCTTAGCTGAAGAAGACACTATTACTAGTATTACCCCACGTCTTTCCACAGGTGCAGGGGTAAGAGTCTTTCGCGGTAAAGCTGATTGCTATGTCAGCACAAATGATATTTCATTTAATGGTTTGAAAGCTGCCTTGGAAAAGGCTTTGGCGATTGTCGGCTTACAACTGCCCTCACCGAATGCTTTTATCGCGGAAATTAATTTGGAGTTGCTCAGAGACTACGCTACGAAGAGAGGTAAAAATGCGTGGCTGCCTTTGTGTACTTCCATGCGAGAAATGGGAGATGTATTGCTTGATAGTACTACTCAATTAAAGCAAAAAGCGAATCATTTCAGCCAAGAAGCATTTGGTATGGTATCTGT
>ERZ1740062.1192-NODE-1192-length-11046-cov-3.305705_pt1 | contig 11046 bp, 12 predicted proteins | sample MGYA00581741_ERZ1740062 | MGnify/ENA primary metagenome ERZ1740062 (study PRJEB43018, sample SAMN04849747) | marine metagenome | isolation source: floating plastic debris | place: Pacific Ocean | collected 2008-09-01 | study: EMG produced TPA metagenomics... | reverse complement strand
GGCGAGGGCGGTTTGCTGCGCGCATCTGACCTGCTCAATGACGATGATGAGGAGAACTGGGTTCGGGGGAACATTCTGTTGGATACGGTCGAGGAGCTGGAGTTGATTGGCCCATCTGTGCCCCCGACGGACCTTCTCGTTCGGCTTTTTCACGAAGAAAGCCCGCGCGTTTTTGATGCACAATCTGTGCGATTTGGCTGCACCTGTTCCGAAGAGCGTGTGCGCCAAAGCCTGAGCATTTATTCAGCCAAGGACATCCGCACGATGATTACCTCTGAGGGCGTGGTGACTGCGGATTGCCAGTTCTGCGGCGCCCACTACCGGCTGGATCCCAAGACGCTTGGCTTTGACGCGGTGCAAGGGGATGATGACCGCTGAGATTGAAACCCGGCTAAAGGACGCGCTGGGCCGGGTGTCTCATGCGTCGTCGGATTACGATCTCAACCCGGACATCGCTTTGCCCGAAGGGCGCAAGTTACGGCCAGCGGGTGTATTGGTGCCGATCACCTTGATGGACGGCGAAGCTCGGCTCTACCTCACAAAGCGGTCTTCGGCGCTGAAGCACCATCCCGGGCAGATTGCCTTTCCAGGAGGCAAGCAAGACCCCGAAGATGCCACGATCATTGATACCGCCCTTCGCGAGGCGCGTGAAGAGATCGGCCTGCTTGAATCCCAAGTTCGCGTGGTGGGAACCGTGCCATTTCATGAGACGGTGACATCGTTCAAAGTGATCCCGGTGGTGGGGTTGATCGAGAGTGATTTCACCCCTCTTGCGGAGCCTGGCGAAGTTGAGGAGGTATTTCACGTGCCATTGGATCACGTGCTCAAGCCTGAAAACTTTGTTGTCCAGTCACGCCGATGGAGAGGGATGCGCCGGCATTATTACACAGTGCCTTTTGGCCCCTATTACATTTGGGGCGCCACCGCCCGGATCCTTAGAGCGCTGACAGATGGGTGGCACGGGTCATGAAGGTGACAGGGGATTGGATTGACGCGCCGTCGTCACAGGCGGCCCTGACCATGCTGACCGGTGCGGGGCACGCGGCGTTTTTTGTTGGCGGGTGCGTGCGCAATGGGCTCATGGATCATCCGGTGTCAGACATCGACATCGCCACAGATGCGCTGCCGGACGAGGTGATCAAGATCGCGGCGGCGGCGGGCCAGCGCGCTGTTCCAACGGGGATTGAACACGGAACCATCACCGTTGTGGTGGATGATGTTCCTCACGAAGTCACAACCTTTCGCAAGGATGTGGCCACAGACGGCCGTCGGGCGACGGTCGCGTTTTCTAAGAACATCGCTGATGATGCGCGCCGCCGTGATTTTACGATGAACGCGCTTTATGCCGATGCGGGTGGCGCGGTCATGGACCCTTTGGGTGGGATCGAAGATTTGCACGCCCGGCGCGTGCGTTTCATCGAGGATGCACCCACGCGCATCAAAGAGGATTATCTGCGCATCCTCCGTTTCTTTCGATTTCACGCGTGGTTTGGGGACGCCAATGAGGGTTTGGACGCGGAAGGTTTGGCCGCCTGTGCCGCGCTATCCGATGGCCTTGAGCAGCTTTCCAAAGAGCGCATCGGCGCAGAGATGACCAAGCTTTTGTCCGCGCCTGACCCGGCGCCATCGGTGGCGGCCATGCGAAGTGCAGGCGTATTGGCACAAGTTTTGCCGGGTGCCGAAGATCGCTTGCTTGCGGCCTTGGTGCATTTAGAGGATGTCCAGCCGCCGAATTTTCTTCGGCGGCTCGCCATCCTGGGCGGGCAGCAGGTCGATGAACATCTGCGACTTTCCAAGGCGGATACGCGTAGGCATAGCGTGCTGACGCATGAAATGGAGGAGATGTCGACTGCCAAGGAGCTGGGATATCGTCATGGGGTTGCTCTTGGCACCGACATTTTGTTGTTGCGTGCAGTGATGTCGAACCACGTTGTAAGTCAAGAAGATCGCGAACACCTTGTCGTAGGGGAGGCTGCAACCTTCCCAATTTCAGCCGGGGATCTGATGCCTCATTATGAGGGGCCCGCCCTAGGCCAAAAACTCAAAGATTTGGAACAATTATGGATCGCATCCGGTTTTACGCTGACGAAATCTGACATGCTGTCATAATCGCGTCATTTGACTTTTTAACGGTAATGAGCGACAAGCCCCCTATCCACTCAGCAAGGGGAATACACGATGAATCGCGGGATCAGGAATACCTAAGCGCATAGCGCGCCTTAGCCATCATGACCCGCGCGTCGAAAGTCGCGTGACTTTCCGGCCTTCTGCATCAGGATTCCCGCAATGTTCAAATTTTTTGAAAACCTCGTCGACCCCTATGTCGCTTATGAAGAGACCAACACACCGCCGACGCGGTTATGGCCCTTCATGCGTGATTACATGGTGCCGTTCAAAAAGGTGTTTGCTGTCACGGCGGTGATGTCGGTGGTGGTGGCGTCGGTCGAAGTTTGGCTGATTTACTACATGGGTCTGGTCGTCGACAGGTTGAGCGGTGATCCCGAGACTGTGATCCAACAGTATGGACTGGAGTTTATTCTCGTTGCGCTCTTCATCCTTTTCTTGCGCCCTTTGGTGCAGGCGATTGACGTGGCGCTTTTGAACAATGCGGTGCTGCCGAACTTTGGCACGCTTATCCGTTGGCGCGCGCACAAGCATGTTCTGCGCCAATCGGTGGGATGGTTTGAAAATGATTTTGCAGGTCGGATCGCCAACCGCATTATGCAGACCCCGCCTGCGGCTGGTGATGCGGTTTTCCAGGTTTTTGACGCCGTTGCGTTCTCGATCGCCTATGTACTTGGTGCAGTGATTTTGCTCACAGTTGCCGAGCCGCGTCTGGCTGTGCCGCTTCTCATTTGGCTGGTGCTTTATGGCATTCTCGTCCGGTGGACACTGACGCGCGTTGGGCCGGCGTCAAAGGCATCCTCCGATGCGCGGTCCCTCGTTACTGGCCGAGTGGTGGACGCTTACACGAATATCCACTCGGTAAAGCTTTTTGCCCATCACGACAGTGAATTGGACTACGCCAAAGATGCGATTGAGAACGCGCGCAAGACCTTTCAGAAGGAAATGCGCATCTTCACGATCATGGATTTGGCGCTCGTAACGCTAAACGGTCTGCTGATTGTGGGTGTGGTTGGCTGGGCGTTCCTGCGTTGGATGCAGGGCACAGCCAGCGTTGGGGCCGTGGCTGCCGCAACTGCGCTGACGCTTCGGCTTAATGCGATGACCGGCTGGATCATGTGGGCCTTGTCCACGTTTTTCCGCGAATTGGGCGTTGTGGCCGAGGGGATGGAGACCATCGCGCAGCCGATTGATCTTGTGGATGACAAAGATGCCAAGCCCCTGCAAATGGCGACAGGGCAGATCAAAGTCGATCAGGTGTCGCATCATTACGGTCGTGATGCTGGCGGCCTTGATCAGATTTCACTGACCATCAATCCCGGCGAAAAGGTTGGGCTGGTGGGTCGCTCCGGCGCGGGGAAATCGACCCTCGTGAAGCTGCTTTTGCGGTTTTATGACATTGAGGAAGGTCAGATCCTGATCGACGGCCAAAATATCAACAAAGTCACTCAAGAAAGCCTGCGTCAGCAAATAGGGATGGTCCAGCAAGATAGCTCTTTGCTGCACCGTTCTGTGCGTGACAATATCCTCTATGGTGCGCCGGATGCGACAGAGGAACAGATGCTCGCGGCCGCGCGCAAAGCTGAGGCGCATGACTTCATTCTGGATCTCGAAGATCCACAGGGGCGCAAAGGCTATGATGCGCATGTCGGCGAACGGGGCGTGAAGCTTTCTGGTGGTCAACGGCAGCGTATCACCCTAGCCCGGGTGATCTTGAAGGCCGCGCCTATCCTTTTGTTGGATGAGGCCACAAGCGCCCTTGATAGCGAAGTGGAAGCCGCCATTCAGCAGACCCTTTACGGCATGATGGAAGGCAAGACCGTGATCGCAATCGCTCACCGTCTGTCGACCATTGCGCAGATGGATCGGATCATCGTGATGGATGGAGGTAAGATCGTCGAAGACGGCACACACTCGCAGTTGCTCGCGCAACGCGGGCTTTACGCCGGGTTTTGGGAGCGGCAATCAGGCGGGTTTTTGCAGGCTGAACAGGCCGCCGAGTGAGCACAGCTGTGCTCATTTCCTCATTTGCTCACACTTGCTTGACCACGCTGATTTTAATGGAAAATCCACCGGTTTTTAGGTAAAACGCAAAAAAACCGGGACGGGTAGAAATGCGGGCAATCAGGATAGTTGCGATACTGCTTTTGGCGATCACCATCGCCGGTTGCAGCAAATCAAAGTTTCGAACCTATGATGGGCCAGAGGTGACACGTGTGATTGTCGCCAAAGAAGAGCGTCGATTGTGGTTGATGCATCATGACAAAGTGCTGAAATCGTATCCTATGGAGCTCGGATTTGCGCCCACGGGTCACAAGCAGTTCGAAGGTGATGGTAAGACGCCAGAGGGCACTTATTTCATTGATCGCCGCAATCCCAACAGCTCATTCCACCTTTCGTTGGGCATTTCCTATCCCAATGAGCGGGACAAAGCTTTCGCTGAAAAGCACGGCAAAAGTCCGGGCGGGGAGATATTCATTCATGGGCGACCAAACGGAGAGCCAAAGAAGGATGATCCGGATTGGACCTGGGGATGCATTTCAGTGAAGAACCGTCACATGGAGTGGATTTATGCCATGGTCGATAACGGTACGCCGATCACCATTTCACCGTAAAACGCAGTTTACGATGTGCCTGGGGCTGAAAACCGGCTGGATCCGGTGACAAGGGTCCACCAGATTTTACCGTTCGCTTCCTGAAACCACGAAAACCCGAGGTCCGTTGCATCAGGCGACAGGATCACGCGTCGCGTGTTTTCATCTTCCATCCATGCGGCCAAGGTTTCCAGCTCTGTCTCGTAGGTTTCGGAGATGTTTTCGCCCACCAATGTGCCTGTGTATCCCACCCGTCTCACCCGATCGATTGGAGATGACCCATCAGACCCGAAGTGCCATGGACGGTTCTGTAAAGACATGTCCTGTGCGTGTGTCGCCGCTGCAGCGTTCAGCTGCGCGTTCAGCGAAAGTGGCGCTGCTCCGGCGGCTTGACGCAGAGTATTTACCGAATCAAGCATTCTGAACTGTAGTTTTGCCGTCTGACCCTGGCGAATATTGTAAACTTTCGGCAACGGTTTGCCATCTGGACCAAGTTGTGGCGTAGGAGGAGCGACACAAGCCGTAAGACAAAGCATAGCAATGACAAAAAGACAAAATACCCGAGTCATAGCGCGCTCATTTCCTTCAAAACCAGCCTTTCATTACCGTGCAAGGCGCAAATATTCAAATCAGCTTGTCACGACAGACGCAATATGACTTTTGTTTGATTTGCGATTGCGGCTTTGGCGCAATATAAATCGCCTATTGGAAACACAGTTTTCCACGGAGAGGACACATGAAGAAGATTTCGACTTCCCTGAGCCGACGCTCTTTCCTTGCCGGCACTGCCGCCACGCTTGCCGCGCCAGCCATTGCGCAAGACCTCAACAGCGCGACGCAGATCGAAATGGAACAGGATATTTCGCAATCTGTGCGACGCAATATTTCCAGCTTCCGCGCGCTTGATTGGCAACCGTATTTTTCAAACCTGAGAAATGGTGCGATCCTTGTGGATACGCAGTCTCGTGCGTTGCATTACTGGAATGAAAACGGCGGTGACTATCGTTTGTATCCGACCAGCGTGCCCATGACAGAGGAAATGACCCGCCGTGGACGCCCCAGAGTGCTGAGAAAAGTGGTGTTACAGTCTTGGCGCACGACGCCGTCAATGCTGGAACGCAACCCGGATTGGCCGCCCTATGTGGGCCCAGGCCCAGACAATCCGCTTGGGACACATGCGCTTTATCTCAGCTGGACCTACTACCGCATCCACGGAACCCACGACACGCGTAAAATTGGTCGTCGGTCGTCAAATGGCTGCATTGGGCTTTACAATGAGCATATCGCCGATCTGTTTGCCAAAACCAACGTCGGCACTCAGGTGCTGCTCATCTAGGTTTGACCGAATATCGAATTGCGCGGGAGGTCTGATCGGCCTCCCGTTTTTTTGCTACTTAAGCCAGCCCTGAAGATTTGCCTCGATAATGCCGCTCAGAGCCTCAATATGCGCATCGTTATCGTTAAGGCAGGGAATGTAGTTGAATTCCTCGCCGCCGGCTTCTTCAAAACTTTCTTTGATTTCTTCATTGATCTCTTCGAGCGTCTCGATGCAATCCGCCGAAAATGCAGGTGCGATCACGGCGATGTTCTTCTTGCCGTCTTCTTTGGCCAACCGCGCGACTTCCTCAACCGTGTAGGGTCGGAGCCATTCTTCGGGCCCAAAAACAGACTGAAATGTCGTGGTGATCTCAGACGGGTCCCAACCTAGCTTTTCCTGCAAAAGCCGTGTCGTCTTGCGACATTGGCAGGGAGAGGGATCGCCCTGTTGAAGATAGCGCTGTGGCATCCCGTGATAGGACACCACCAGCATGTCAGGCCGCGTTTTCATCTCTGCGTATGCGGCCTCAACCGACTGGGCGAGTGCGTCAATGTACTGTTCATCATCGTAGTAAGGCGGCACAACACGCGCGATGGGTTGCCAGGTTTCTTCCATTAACGCGCGGAAGAACTGGTCATTGGCCGTGGCTGAGGTAGCGCCGGCATAATGCGGATAAAGCGGGAAAAAGAGGATCTGGCGGCATCCGGCCTCTGTCATCTCGCGGACCTTGGATTTGGTCGACGGATTGCCGTAGCGCATGCAAAAATCGACCATGATTTGATCGCCATATCGGTTCTGCAGGGTTTGGCGCAGTTTGTTCGTCTGATCTCGCGTGATCGTCATCAATGGGCTTTCGCCCTGATCTTCATTCCAGATGGATTTGTACGCTTCGCCGCTTGTAAAGGGCCGCTTGGAAAGGATCACCAGTTGCAAAAGCGGCTGCCACAGCCACGGGCTGTAGTCGATCACGCGGCGATCAGAGAGGAACTCATTGAGATAACGCCGCATCGACCAGTAATCGTAGTTGTCCGGTGTGCCCAGATTGGCAATTAATACGCCGGTCTTTGCCTTTGGCAGCTTTGGGTGGCTTTCATCGGCAAAAGCGGGTCTGCGGGCCGGATTGCTGGCGTCGGGCATAAGCGGGCTCTCTCGCTGGTAACGTATGTGCAGAGATATGAGGGTTTGCGCCCACGTCAATCTCGCAAGGTCATCTCTTTGGTGCCAGGCGCGTCTGTGCGGCAGTTGCGTTGCAGGTGACACGGGTCTTTGGGCCTAAGCAGCTTAGGTGTCAACAAAAAGAGACACGGACTTAGCGACGGTTGGGTGACTCGAAAGGGATTGTTAACGAATTTTAGGCAAATTTTAACCAGTCCATTCAAAGCGAGCCTATCATGTCTTCGGTTTTGCAATCTGCCTTGCGGTTGATTTATCCGCCCCGCTGTCTGACCTGATCAGAGCAGGTAGAGGATGAATTCGGACTATGCGGATCCTGTTGGCGCGATACGCCGTTCATCTCCGGGCTTGTGTGCGATGCATGTGGTGTACCCCTCCCGGGTGAGGACACTGGCGAGCCCGAGATCTGCGATCAATGTTTGCGGATTGCGCGGCCCTGGGTGCAAGGGCGCGCAGCCCTCCTTTACAGGGACTTGGGCCGCAAATTGGTTTTGTCGCTCAAACATGGGGATCGAACCGATCTTGCCAAGCCGGCCGCGCATTGGTTGGCGCGTGCCGCGAAACCGATGTTGCGCCCCGACATGCTTATTGCGCCGGTGCCGCTTCATTGGTCTCGGATGCTTAAGCGGCGATTCAATCAGTCCGCGGTTTTGGCGGAGGCCTTGGCCAAACATCTCGATTTGTCCTATTGTCCGGATCTTCTTGTCCGATCACGCCGCACGCCGTCATTGGATGGGCTGGGCTTTGACGCACGGTTTCAGGCCACCGATGGCGCGATCAAACCAAACCCGTTGCGCGCAGACATGGCCAAAGGCCAACCTGTTCTCTTGGTCGATGATGTGATGACGGCGGGAGCGACCTTGTCTGCCTGTACGCAGGCCGCCTACGCTGCAGGTGCAAGTGAGGTTTGTGTTCTGGTACTGGCGCGCGCGGCCAAAGATACCTAAGTAAAGGCTCAAGACGAAGATCGTTTTGAGGCTGACCATGCAACCCGTCGAAATCTATACCTCGCCGCTTTGCGGCTTTTGCCATGCGGCCAAACGGCTGTTGAACCAGAAAGGCGTCAGCTTTTCCGAGATCAATGTGCTGGCCAATCCGAACCGAAAGCAGGAAATGATCCAGCGCGCCAATGGGGGCCGAACCGTGCCGCAGATTTTTATTGGCGACACGCATGTCGGTGGCTGTGATGATCTTTACGCGTTAGAGCAAGCAGGCAAACTGGATCCGTTGCTCGCCGCATGAAGATTGCGCTGATCCAACTGACAAGCAGCGACGACCCGCAAAATAACATAGAGACCGTCAGCACGTATTTTGATCAGGCTGCACGCCTTGGTGCCGATTTCATTCTCACGCCGGAAGTAACCAATTGCGTCTCGACCAGCCGGGCGCGGCAGGATGAGGTTTTGCGCCATGAGCATGATGATCCGACGTTAAAAGCCCTGCGTGAAAAGGTACAAAAAACAGGTATCATGACGCTGGTGGGCTCGCTGGCATTGAAAACTGAAGACGCAGATGGGCGGTTTGCCAACAGGTCTTTCCTGCTTGATCCGCAAGGAGAGATTGCAGCGCGATACGACAAGATCCACATGTTTGACGTGACTGTTTCTGAGACTGAAACATATCAGGAGTCGCGCGGCTATCGGCCCGGTGCGCGCGGCGTTTTGGCGGAAACGGACCTCGTAAAGATCGGCCTGACCATCTGCTACGATATTCGGTTTCCCAATCTCTATCGCGCGCTGGCTCAGCAAGGCGCGGATATCCTTACAGTGCCCTCTGCGTTTTCGCCCGTCACCGGAGCGGCACATTGGGAAACCCTTCTGCGAGCCCGCGCCATTGAGACAGGCGCATTCATTCTTGCCCCGGCTCAGACAGGGCTCCACGCGGCTAAAACCGGAACACCGCGCAAGACGTATGGGCACAGCATGGTCATTTCGCCTTGGGGTGAGGTGCTCGCAGACGCAGGAGAGGACCCGGGCGTTATATGCGTGGACATTAACCTCTTCGAGGTGGAAACTGCGCGCGGTCGCATCCCGTCCTTGCGGCAGGAAAACTGGTTCGAAGGCCCGTGAATGACAGACACGCCGAGCGGCATCCTTGCGGTTTCGTTGTTTAGCGAGATCCTGACCAATGAACAGCTGGTGCGCAATCGTCTGGGGCGGGTGCTGCCGAAGGGCATGGAGATCTCACATTTTTCGGTGCTTAACTATCTCGCTCGAATGGGTGAAGAGCGTACACCGGCACAATTGGCCAAAACTTTTTACGTGACACGCGGCGCTATGACGAACACCTTGGGCAAGCTTGAATGGGCAGGCTACATCCATGTTCGCCCTGATTGGGATGACGCGCGGCGCAAGATGGTCACGATCAGTCCGGCAGGGCGTCAGGCCCGTGATGCCGCCATCTCTGCCATTGCGCCTTTGATCAGTGAAGTGGTTGAAGAATTGGGTGAGGATCGCGTTCGTGCCACGCTGCCTGTGCTGCGGGAGTTGCGCGGAAAGCTTGGAGAAAGTGGCTAAGGCAAGGATTTGTGGTTGCGCATCACCCGTCCCGGACTTGATCCGGGACCTCTGAGATGGAATGGAATGAGGCCCAGGATCAAGTCCGGGGCGCGTCGAGACAAGAGTGTTTGTAAAAACTTATAGATCGGCGCGCAAATCCTTGCCGAGCTCTACAAGCGCTTTCAGGTCATCCGGATCCGTTGTTGTGTTGGGGCGGCGAAGGGTGATGCCTTTGTCATTGCGTATGATAACCGGCACGTTGGCGCTTTTGTTCGTCGCGCGATACTCAGTTAGGGTCACATTACGGCGAAACGTGTCCATGGCGCGTTCTTGCCCCGGCGTCGACATCACGACACCCCCGGGATCGCCAGCTGTGGTCTTGTCGATGGTCAGGCTGAACTTGGTTTGCCCCAATGCGTAAAGCGTGCCTTTCAAAGCGGCCTTAACTATTTGCTCGCCCATCGTGCCGCTGTTCAGCATCGCTGCTGTTTTTTCCGGAATTGGCATGCCCAACACAGCTTCACCATCGGTTAAGGCACCTTGAGGGGTGTGCCATTCCATGCGCCGCTCGCTTCGGCCACCATCCGATCCGCCGCCTATAAAAATGACTTGCAGTTTCCAGTCATCATTGGGGTCGGTGAACGTGTCAGCTGATCCATAGCCCCCGGCCAAGGGTTCATTCGAAAACACCCATCCAAGCTCTTGGGCGATCGCCGCGTAGTCCGCTTGTTTCTCAGAATGCCGGCGCAGCGCCCAGATGGTGAGACCAGAGCCAATCGCACTCGCTGCGATCAAAACAAAGATAAACCAATTGTCCACAATGACCCTCTTTCAAACTGAAGAGAGTTCAACAGTTTCGCAGGCTTAACGCAAGCCTATCCCGGTTTCACACTGGCCGTCACGTAGTTGACCCGGAAATCGCTGTCAGACAAAGACCAAGTCCAGCAAACGGGATTAAAAACCATTCCCTTCTTGTCCACCGGCTCCATCCCCGCTTTGCTGAGCAGGTTAAAAAGCTTATCTGGAGTTATGAATTTGGTCCAATCATGCGTGCCTTTGGGCAGCCACTGCAAGATGTATTCCGCGCCCACGATCACGGCGGCGTAGCTTTTGGCGTTGCGATTGAGCGTCGAACAAATCAAGAGACCGCCCGGTCTCAAAAGGCGCTGGCAAGCGGTCAAAAAGGCCAAGGGATCGGCCACATGCTCTATCACTTCCATGTTGACCACGACATCGAACTGTTCGCCGTCATCGGCTAAGGCCTCTGCCGTGGTGTTGCGATAGTCGATGGTCAGACCCGATTGCTCGGCATGAAGCTTTGCGACCGGTATGTTTTCTT
>ERZ1740062.1191-NODE-1191-length-11057-cov-10.318942_pt1 | contig 11057 bp, 9 predicted proteins | sample MGYA00581741_ERZ1740062 | MGnify/ENA primary metagenome ERZ1740062 (study PRJEB43018, sample SAMN04849747) | marine metagenome | isolation source: floating plastic debris | place: Pacific Ocean | collected 2008-09-01 | study: EMG produced TPA metagenomics... | reverse complement strand
TTTGAGATAATTTTTGCACTCTTGTTGTTTCTATTTAATTAAAGTTGAATTGAATGCCCCATTGTGAGGCCCATGAGGATTAATTTCACTATGTAAATACTGTCCAGAGGCCCAAAACTGTCAGGATGTAACTAAGTGAAAGTTTGTCATGTTGGTAACAGCGAGTTGGCCCAACACATGACTTGCGCACACCGACCCGCTCAACATGACTCTATCTGTTTTAAAAGGAATCCGCATAGTGTGACCCTAGTCCGTTTTAAAGGAAATCCAAACTGTCAAAAAAATTCCGGTTTTGATGTTGCGCTTAACTATTCAGGATCATGACTGACGGGCGTTAGCTGCACTGCTATAACCAATTCAATTTGCATAGCACACAATGTGTTTCAAAAGAGAAAGAAACTCAGGAGCACTCACATACGGCTTCACTGGATGGCCTGAATAAACTTGATCAACTTTTTTCTTCGTCCTTGTTTTCGTGATCATAACCAAAAATTATGTGTGGTGCAATACGGAATTTGAGTTTGCTTAGAAAAAAACTGATTTTGAAAGTTTGGAATCCACTTAATCTTTTCTATGTTAATATTTGTGGAAATTTCATGATGACACGGACTGATAACATCTGAGCTTTTCATAAAATGTAAAAATTGTGTAGTCTTTTTGCCTTCTTAATTTTCACAAGCTATGACAATAGACCAATACATTGGCCTCTTTTTTTTTGTTATTTCTCCCACATGAAAAAAGAAGCCAATATATTGCTTTTCTAGGACAACAGTTCACACAGGCATGAGCAATGTGTCTGATCAAAGCTCAAAAACTCTTGTACTTCTGTTTACAGATAACACATTTTCAACATGTTCAAGGAACCAGCAAATTATTGTGGAGAATTATGGATCAGTACAAATGATTGCAATCAACAGACCCGAGAAAAGAAATGCAGTTGATCCGCCTACTGCTAAAGAACTTTTTAATGCATTCAAAGAATTTGATGAAGACGATTCTATGACAGCTGCAGTGTTGTATGGAAAAGGTAAATTAATTCATTCAACATATTTGATATACTACTTATTTTGAAGAATGGTATGGATTGTGCTTACATTCCTCAACCAACTGCAGATGAATAATGCATTACATTCAATGAACGGTGTGGAAAGTAGTCAGTAGCTTTAAATACACATACCAAGGAGTGAGAATGTACGGTCGAGGCGCTGTTGCTTTAAGTTATCTATCTTTTTGCAGCTCAAGCAAATTTTCAAGCTCATTTATGTTAATTTTTTTCTATATCTATTATTATTTTCTATTTTCTATATCGTAGATTCAGATAAAATCGGACCACTCCCAAAAAGGTGGTCAATCTATGCGAGATTTATCAGATTTGCCTGCATGTTTGTTTGTAATTTTGTGTTGTTGAATGTTTACAGGAGGTATGTTTTGCTCTGGTATGGATCTGTCAGTGGTTGCTCAGGCTAATGAGACTGGCTATATGGATTGGTGTGATGCTGAGCAGAGGGGACCCATGGTTGGTTGTGGTATGGTTTCTATATACTTTAGTGTCGACCTTGGTATCTGCGTCTATCTAAATATTGTAGCTACATGTAGTATAAACCATAAAATTCCCTTATTCAGATTTTATACGTAAATAAAATTAATTGATTGCATGATGGAATCTGGCTGACCCACAAAGTAATAGAGGTCAAATAAAGTCGCAATATTTGGTAGACAGTATAGCTTAGCAATGGATAGCCAATGGAAATATACCTAGCAAGATATTGTGGAATTATTTCAGTCACATTAAATCTTTTTTGGCATATAAATATGCGACATATATGGATTAGAATTAGAATACTACACATTATATGGTGTTATTGTTGTTTTTCAGGGGCCTACTCGATATCTGTGCAGTAAGCCTGTCATAGCGGCTGTTGAGGGATACGCTGTTGCCGGCGGTATGGAACTTGCTCTATGGTGTGATATGAGAGTCATGGATGAAACTGCTGTGATGGGAATATTCTGTAGGAGATTTGGTAAGTTAAGTGTTTGGTTGGCAAAATTATCAGAGGGCAAACTTAGCGATACTCATAGACTTAAAAATTTTGAACAGGATGAAAGCGTGCACAGCAAATACACGAGGGGTTAAATTGACAGACCTGGCTTGCTCGGCATTATCATGAATTTTGAAATTCATTTACATAAGCTACAGTATGTGTGATAATTTGGCTCCTAGCAGAATTTGTCAATAAAAATTACTTCCGTCTGGGGCTGGGCTCTATAGCCAATCGTTGCGGGTATAAGCTGTGTTTTAATTTGTTAGAAAAGTTATGACACGATACCGTACAAAGAATGTTGTAACACTCAATTAGTTAGATTTCTGTCAACACATGATATTTTCTCATTCGTCTTTACCAGGAGTACCGTTGATTGATGGTGGCACATTGAGACTACCAGCTTTGATTGGCTTGTCTCGAGCAATGGATCTCATTCTCACAGGCAGGGAAATTAGAGCGAAAGAAGCTCTGGAGTGGGGGCTAGCCAATCGTGTGTGTGATACAGGATCTGGTGGGTAATGTATGCTAAACAAAGCTTATTGTGCTGGATCAATGACAAAACTTATTTCTCATCGGCTGGATTTTTAAACATTTACGAGTTGTCTGACCATTGATACTAGAAGGGCAACTCACATTGAAAGTATCATGGTGATGAAGACGATGTGATTGGCAAATTTTCTATTTTTGATACTTTCAATTCATGTTTTCTCTGATGAATGTAAAAAAGCTGATGCTCTATTATAATTAGTAATTCTGCGCAAGCAATGTTGGCTTCACCTTTGTTTGTACTGACAACATAGCCAGTCCTAAGAGTGCCAAGCGCAGGGCGGCTACGATTGCCTCTCGGATGATTGCCTTGCGCTCGGAACTCTTGCTGGCTTACTGTGAGCTTGTAAACACAATACCTTCTGTTACCTTTTGAACAAGCAGTTGAATTTTATATTATTACAGCAGTGGGCAGAGCAGTGAATTTGGCAATGGAGATCAGCAAGTTTCCTCAGATGTGCATGAAAACTGATCGTGCTTCAGCTTACTACGGGGCATTCAATGCCAAAAGCTTTGAAGATGCATTAAAAGCAGAGTGGAACCGAGGCAAACCAGTTGTAGAGGCTGAGGCTATCCATGGTGGGAAAATTAAATCTCTGTCACTGTTGTTTGATCAATTCCATTTTTTGGGGACATTTTCTTCAATCAGACTGATTTTTTGTGATATCACTGGCACAGTTTTTAGAGCACACAACTCTGTAAAGATGCTGGATGAGGTATCGAGGTTGTAAGTCCATCAGATATAAGGATTTGTTTGGAAGCTTGAGGTAACATATTGAATCTGCATCACATTTAAAGTATAATGTTATTGAAGTGCTATAATTGGTGAGTTTTAACTTTAGTAAATAGATGAGTTATATGCTATGAACTGTGATGTTACTTTGTTATCCAGGTGCTGGAAGGTTTGTGTCTGGAATTGGAAAACACGGCAGCTTCAATCTTCATAAAGTACAGAAAGATCCAACAGACAACGATGATAGCTCATGATAGAGTAGCAAGAAAATCAAATGTCCTAATCAATCCCGGTATATAACAGTTCATGCTTATGCTATCTATGCCAAATTATGTGCCATAGACCCTAGTTTAAGACCACAACCTGTTGTCCCGAGCCCTAATATTCGGCCTGGACCGGCCGCGACCACTGGACTGCCGCGATATTAGGGCCCAGAACCACAGTTTATGGTCTTAAACTACATAGACCCTTGTATCATGGTTTTTTTGCATTCATGCATTTTTCCATCAAGTAAATAAGATTTCTTTTCATCTAATATGACCCTGAAATTCAAGATTATATTTCATGCATCTGAATATAAGCTTTGCTATCAGTACCATATACAAAATGTGTGCATGATAAGTCTTCTAGGCTCCCATATAAAGACCATAATCGGTCAATGATATACTTCAATTCTGTAGTTACCTGTATATGAATAAAGAAGCAACGTTTGGGTGTGATCTCTGTCGTTCATAGATTTTTTGCTTCAAACTTGATTTGCGTGATAAATACGCGAGTCTATACTTGAATCATTTAGCTACCGTGGACCCATACAAAATAAATGTCAAACCAGTTTTATGAAATATATTATGTATTTCAGAAATAACCACCTCACATCAAAAATTGTGGCAGCAGGTGGCAGCCAAAAGTTATAGTTTGATGAATACATGAAAATGAATGTCTTGTAATAAACTTCAAAATTGCATTGATTATTTTAACAACTCAGTCCACAGCAGTGCAGTTCTACGCACATTTTTATGAAGGCTCAAAAAAATATTTCTTAACAAAAAGCTGGTGAACTGCACAAATTATTGAAGCAGAATATGTGTCTTAGCACACACTGTACACATTCCGAAATACATGTGATGGAAAAAGGAGCAACTATATAATATCTTCCAGTTGATCCGCCTAGAACTGATTGATGAATAATAATAAGCAGCACTGATAAATTCTATTACTGTATGCTGTATGATAAATCATCATAGTCTGGTCTGAAAGACAAACCAATCTCATGGAGGTTTTGAGCATAGTTGATGAGAATTGGTGACATCGATCAACCCATATATCTCACGTAGCCTGACCGTTCATATATCCATTGGCCATGGGTGGTGCTTCAAGGTATTTCACCGATTTCTTTTTCGCCTGTTCCTTTAATTCAAACACCTCCTGTATTGCATTACGGAAACAGTGGAAGTTGTAGTCTATCAAACCTGCAAACAGAGATAATGTGTAAAAATCATATTTGAACCACAATACATGAAGCATTATTCTCTATCTCAAAAACAGATATGCAAAATACAACATGTTTAAGATTATCCTACATCCTACAATGTATTATTATGGATTTTCCCAGCATACTCAGTCCATGATAGCTCATAAGGTTTTAACTCAGGATTTCTGAGATTTCCAGTTCAGAATTGCATTGCAATAATGTTGTAAACATGCCCTGTTGATCAGCTTCCAGTTAGTTAACGGTCAACAACATGACTACAACAGTATGTTATCTTTCAGTAATTTGGACGGTCATTGACTCTACCTTGTTTGTCAAAGCTTTCTTCCCTCAGAATGCAAACTAATGCCAGACATCGGTTGACCTCTCGTAGGTATAGTACTGTGCCGTTATTCAGTTTGATCGTTGATGATGATTTGTTGTCGAATGCTGTGGCTTCATCCTCCAAGTTTCTGTAATCATAACAGAACAATTTTTCCATATTGGATAGCATTTTGATACCATCATAAACCATGTAGCATGATTTAGCTGTCATGACAACTTTCTGCATGATTTAAATTCTAGAAAAAGACTTGGATCAGTCTGTAAAAACTCCAAGCATGATTTCATAATTATCAATGCAGTTTTTTGAATGAAATTCACAGAAATATTCAGTCAAAATCCTATATAATCTATGATCGACTGAGTATGTCTGGGAATTCCAAAATAATTTTAAGTGGCGGAGATGCCCGAATCTCTCGTGACTAGCAGTAGGCTGCATAGTCGGATGTGTAAACTCACCCATATATACATGAGACGTCTATAACCACATCGATCATATCGCAGCACAACTCATATGATTGCATATCCACTGGCATACAGTCTGTAGCTATATAAATCTTACTCACTACATCAAATAGGAATGCCTTCTCTATACATGAATTCTGAAAGACAAAAATAACACAAAAGGAAGCTAAGGAAACCGATCAAGATTTCTGGATACTGCTTGTGTAACTTAAACGGTGGGAATACTCGTGGATATTTCTCCAAAATTTTGGGTTTTTGTAATGGGAATAATGATAGTGTTACAACTTGCCAATTGGATTTACAAGGGTTAGTAATAGGAAAACTATAAGCTCTACAGAGAGTACACAATGGACATCAACGAGTTTTTTTGTTTCTCGCTTATCATTAAAAATTAGTTCTTCGGTCTTCAAGTACACTTGATCCAAGTAAAAATATAGCTAATGTAAGCCCAGCACCATCCAATTCAGGCGTTTATTTGCTTATTTACAAAGGCTACAAACCATTTGGCTCTGCACAACTCCTAGTAAAAGAATACTTGTGCGGAGCTCACTGACAACTTAAATTTGTGAAATTGAGCATTCTGTTTAGGCTTTGTATGACGTTCGACAATTAAATTCTCATGACTTTAATTTAAACTCTGGAAGCTTTAATTCTAATATTCCTATTTATTATCTCCTATCACATATTCCTTCATTCTCACCTGTATTAATATGTTGAGTAGGTTCTCGAGAGCGGGTAATTGTGGGACTAGTTTCTGTACAACTTTGCTGAATGCCTCAAATATTGAGTGGTCATATATACTTGTAAGGTAAAAGCTGAAAGATGAAGTTTCAAATTATTTGCTTATAACATATCAGCTTAGCTGCTTCAAAATGTGAATGTAGAAGTATGGGCTGATTAACTGAACAATTTAGTCAAATTTTGTTAAGCCAGAAACCAACTCAGGCTATATATAATGACTATTATGACAACTTTGCTCTACCGTTTGTATATGAAAATACACCTACATGTATGAGCATAGTATGATAGCAAAAAATATGAATGTGCTGTGCCTTGATATTATCGATAATTCCTTAAAGGTTATCAGGTGTGTGGAAGGCTTCAGACATCTGCTCTACTGTGACAACGTATTTGGAATATGCAGTTTTTCTTTTTTTCAGTGTGAGCTCATCATTCTACATAATATAATACTTAATAGTGTTGGCACGTACCTAAATGTGATATCAAGTCCCGCGTCTTGCAGGTCTTCATTGGCTCTTTGATGTATGTCTCTTTGCTTGTCCATTTTGTCATCATCAGACAAACCATCCACTTTGTGAATGAACACCTCAAATTTGATGGAAGGGTTTACTTTGTAGGCTCTAGTGGTTGTCTGTCTTAGTCGGCTCAATGCTTCTATGTAATCGTCCTGAAATATAAACAATATCAGATGAACCAATATGGTGCTCGCTTGATTGGAAAGAGTAGATGTAGATATAATCCTATAATGTACTCTTTGTCATAGGTGTATCGATTCCATTTCATTATTTGTCAGAAATGAATATTCTGCTAGTCAATGGAAAACCAGTAAGATTAATACAAAACCATTGTCAGCTTTGATCAAATCTTCTAGGTCTTACAGCCATGTTGCAAACATTAATATCCGTCAAGTCGCATAATCTTTGGCAGGACATGGTTATATTTTGATAATGAAATTAGTGTGATGTACTGGAGTAATAACAAAGTACAGCAGTCCATGAATGAATTTGCTGTACATAGGTTACTCTCAACCACCATACAAGTCACATGTTTTTCCGTGTGACCACCCAATAGCACCCAATAGCATGTGACCATCTACACAAGAGAGAGCAATTCCAAAGTATGTCGCTAGCCACCTCCAGCAGCTGTTCTAGATTGCAAGAGGGGGAACTCCAATTCAACAAGCAATTTTGCTAGTGTTATGCGCATGCTGCCTTGCCATTCAACACTGGAATAGTCTTTTGGACATTGATATATCATCTCAACACATCACTATTGTCAATCATTGTTTACTCAAATAACAATCGATCCAGGATTACACATCGAGGGCAAAGTTCAGTTAAACAGTACTTGTCTTCTATACATTTTGGCATTGATCACTTTGCAAGTGTATCGGGATTGCTTGATTACCTTGTTTTTTTGACATGACATGATATACTGTTATAACATAGACCAAAAGCTGTACCAGGGACCTTAGCTTCTAGTGTACGACTGGGCACGGCATATATTGACTCCACTTCATGGGCTATGATTGTGCACTAAACCATACATGGTGTAAGACCTTTGAGAAAGGGGAGGATACGTGATTTTTTCTAAAAAGTATCATGTCACTCCACCAGAATCAAAGCTTAACCATGCTGTTAACCGCCAGTCTCATGGCATGTGCCATGATGTTTTAACAAAATTTTGAGGGTTTACTTTCAGACAAAATCTATAATTTTACAACAGGTCCAGAGGATTATCTATTGTGAACTCGATTTTTTTGCCTCACATCAGAGAGTAATGGGATACCTTCAGCTTTCATGTTCCTTTCTTTGACACTAACCTGTGCATCAATGACGAATATTAAAGCACCGCAACCTCCAAATATATATTCTGAGTCAAAAGTTTGGTCGAAAAAGTCTATCTGTCCAGGGAAGTCCCATATTTGAAACTGTATAAACGAGTTATTACTTATATCTACAAATAGCAAACAAAGCGGGTTAAGGGGTCGCAGCACAGCACTTCTAACAGGCACAAACCTGAGCATCGATGACAAATATTAAGGCGCCACAGCCTCCAAATATACAATCTGAGTCAAAGGTCGGATCAAAGAAGTCTATGTGTCCGGGTAGATCCCAGATTGAGAATTGTATGAATGAATTTGATGTGAACTCTGTAACAAAACAGCAAACAGGTCAAGTATGTATCAGTCTCAGCAAAAAGCTAAGAAACATTTAACATTTATACATATCATGAATATTTTGATGAAACTGATGCTTTTCAAAACTCTCTGAACTATTTATCAACTGAACTCTGAACCATGATAATCATAAATGTTTTAATGTGAATGGTGACTGCATAAACATGCAATTGCACAACTAAATGTACAGAGGGCACAGAATGGAATGATTCCCAAAACTTATACCACAATTTATGTATTTACCTTCTTTTACTATCTTTGGTGTACTGTCGAGAAAGAGTGTTTCATTTGGTGACATTTTTGTGAAGACAACTTTCTGTATCGAAGACTTGCCACTCCTAAATATAGGAAGAGAAGGGGCATAAGTTATGTATCAGCTACAGATTCCATGTACCCTGTACAAGGCAGCCAAATAGTTCAATTACTTATTCAATTTTTTTCTTTGCTAAGCTGGCATAAGCTACATAAATCTGCACAGCTTTTATTTTAGCTACTTTTTCCCAGTAGTGCAATTAGTAAATGCTTTGAGTGCCAATACTATCTGCTGATCAATACTTTTTGCTAGCAGGATGGTAAATTTCATCCACCGTTTCGTTTTGACTCAAGGGGGTATTATTGTGATGAGGATAGATTGTTCAGATTAACATCTGAAGACAAAACAACATAAGTGAGGTATACTGTTCAGTAAGAATAGCAGGAACAAATACCACCATGATATTCATCCTTAGACATTGAGGAAATCTCAGTGTCTACGCATTCATCACTGACTCATTGTGACAATACTTAAAACAGAGTGGAAAATCAAAAGCACAATGCTGCTCTGTGGATGACTGCATGTTGCCTACCTTTTGAGGCCCATTAGGAGAATTCTGGGTTTACTATCGGAAGGCACAGAGGGGTCAGGAAATGGGTCATGGTCTGCATCCTCATCTGTTCCATATCCCAATTTTCTAGAAAATGAACCCGCTACCTGCTGGTTATAGCTGAAGGATTCGTCTGTATCCCGATTATAACTACTCTGTTAAAACAAACAATCATTATTTAAGCTGATGGAAGCTACAGAAAAAAAAACACAAAAAAGTTGGCGTTAGATGACATAATCTATGTGGATATTATAACAAGCATTTTATTTGCAAACCATGGTCCGAGCCATTTCATAGAGGCTTAGATTGTATAGCTAACTCAATTTGGTTAATTACTTTCTTAACGCTTACCATCTTAGTTCTTGTGTTAGCAATGTCGCATATTCTCCTTTCCTTTCCAGAAAGATTTCAACCAGCCGGATGTGCTGCCAAAGGAATGAATAAAGATCATTTACTGCAATTTAATCAAGTAAATTTGAGTGTAAACTGGTTAGCCGTAGGCTATAGTGATTAAACATTCCCCAACATGTTTTCAGGCTAGGGTATGCCTTCTGCTTAATCTCATTGGCTCTGATGCTGTAGATATCTTTTGTATAAACCGCTCATTTGTTTAATCGATAACCTGGACAGGAAGCCCATTGGTTAATTTTATCCAGTTAATACACAAAATGTAAGCCTTTCCAAATTCAGGTTTCTTCAGTGAACTTGTAGTATGAGAGGGTAAAAACAGCACTGCGCCTATGCAATACATAACATAGTGTCTATGAAATGAGCATCGCTTAAACAGGGACCACATTTTTATGCATGATATTGGCTATTGCTACACAAAGTTTAGTTCCTAAACCTAGACTAGACATTTGTGCGAGTGTTAAGCTAAGTTTTCCAATTGCTGCAGACAGTTTATAAATTCTCGTTGAAAAGGATATAAACATACACATATAAACAATTATCTCACCACTTAAACCATAAGTAATTGTTACTCTTCTGTTTCCTTACCAAACCTCATACCTGATTTGGAGTAATATTCCTCCAGTCCTTGCCACTTCCCACTTCCTAGGCCTGCTGCTACCTTATGTTTAGGACTATCTGTACCTGCAACTGATTGCTGATGGCTCTTTAGTTAAGGTTGATTGAAACTCCCACCTACTAGACTACCTACTAACTGCTAGTAGTATGTAAGTTAGCAGCAGTGACTAAAATAGTTGATCAGTCAAATCATCAGAACAAGTAAGTTGAGTGTTTTAGACACAATGACAATCTTCCACTTGTTCAATTGGTGTTTGGTCAATAAACTCTCTGATGTATATGACTCCACGTGTGCTAAAGAATGTGATGGTGTCAGCTATCATTAAATGGATAGGGTCACTTTGAAAAGTACACTGACTGATTGAGTGTAAGCCCAAAAAAAGTCAGCCAACTACTAGAAAATCAAGAATGGTAATTATTGGCAGGAAGCCAATTTTGCCTTTCAGCTTGTAAGCAGGCTGGTCACTATGATCCCCTCAATTTTTAATCAATTGTGACATTAGGTTCTTAGGTTAAACTACAGTCACATGATCATTTGACTCTGAGCTCATATGAAAACATGGTTTTACTTGATAGTTTGAGCGAAAACTTGAGCTTTGTATTGAATATTGAGCAAGGAGTAGTTTCGTTTTCAATCCAGGAACAGTCTGAC
>ERZ1740062.1190-NODE-1190-length-11063-cov-6.410701_pt1 | contig 11063 bp, 11 predicted proteins | sample MGYA00581741_ERZ1740062 | MGnify/ENA primary metagenome ERZ1740062 (study PRJEB43018, sample SAMN04849747) | marine metagenome | isolation source: floating plastic debris | place: Pacific Ocean | collected 2008-09-01 | study: EMG produced TPA metagenomics... | reverse complement strand
GACTGCAATTTTCTGCAATTGGGAACCACAAAATCTTAGATCCCAAGATTCAGCTGCAAGACAATTTTAGCGTCCTAAGACGGTCTTAAGACAACGCTGCAATTCTGAACCGGGCTTAAGAGTTTTCACAATGGTTTACTTCAGATTGTTATGCTCTGGACATGCTAAATGAAAAGCTGACTGATCAGTGTTTTCAGCATCGAAAGAAACGCACATTTTCTATTGCTTTCAAGAATTGGTTAGTTTACCTGTCTTCAAGTACATAGATATGCATGCAGTACATCGATATATTCTTTTTCATGCAGATAAAATGGACATGATCTACTATCAAAAGTATATCAGACACTTGGCCTCAACAATGAGTGCAATCGATTCACCAATATAAAGCAAAATCAGCATCTGGGAGCCCTTAAATCAACTAGTCTACAATAGAGGTTTGTTTGAACTAGTAGGTTGATGTTTTTAACGCTACCGCAGTACTTGCATACACTATTATATTGGTTTTTTATTGGAGATAAAAAAGCATTACTCATTTGTCTGGCGCTCACATGATTAATATCTCATAACTGCAACAGTTTCCTAATACATGCATTATAAAACGTCAATCATTTACCACAGTGATTTAGAAAAAGAAATTGCACATTTAGTTGTGTTAGAGCGCTTGAGTTATAATCGTATCCAATTATTAGTAACCATGGTGTGGTATAACCATAGGCATATAATAACTTATTATATGCCTATGGTTATAACGCAGAGGTAAGTTAGTGCATGAATGGCAATAGCTCTGTCTTTTTGTCTTTTGAAACTACTTTGTATCTTTGTTTGATCAAGGTCCAAGAAATAACAAATTGAGGTTTAGATTGAATTTATTCGAATCCCACTGTATCTTATATCGACATGTATAACAATATCAACATTACATTTAAGCTCAGTGACATGCTCTTCATTTTTTCCGCAGGAATGAAATTCTGATGATTTGAAAGAAACACATCAGAGACCCAGGTGGAGTCGCCTATCACTCCTTGCCCAACCAATCATATTTTTATTATATTTCTTTGTATTATGTATTTTATCCATAATGTTTGTATACCACAGAAATAAAGTAGCTTGTGTAAACTGATGAAAGCTCCGTTTTAAGGCAATCTGATAGTTTTCTTGATCCACTTTAGACTCACTTACTGGTTTGAGCGGAACACAAACTACCGTAATTTTGTACATCACAACAGCGCACAAGACCGTTTAGATTTTTTTTGGCAGACTTAAAATATTTGAGGGAAACATTGTATATTTTACAAATTTGAAAATCTTTGAAGCTAAAAATCATGCGTCTGCTTGTCCGATTCTCCCAATCCACCCAAACCAGTCTCCATGGCTGACGTTAGATCATATGAGACTTCATCTGAAAATAGATGAGCGCTACAATTTTTTTGTAGCTTATCTCTAGGTCACTAAAAAGTACTGCTAACGGTTGCAATGTGGGTATTAGTCCATAGGACCGCAGATGTGGTGTAAGTGCTCAAACTGTCTTACGTGTGATGGTGGTAGTGGCGCCGACTTTTGTAGAAATAGTTCTAGAATAGTACTAGTTTACATGTATGAACATAACAAAATTAAAAGGCATGTCTTGTGTAGTAAACAAAAAGATAAACAAAATCTGTCTCAATCCATGTGCTACACATATATAAATGCATCACTGGAAAATCATGATCCAACTTATTGAAACTCAAAGCGTATTTCTTAGTTCTCACACCACTGAGTCATGATCAATTATAGGATCAGATTTATTGAAAGGAAAGTTAGCTTTTCTATTATTATCATAATCACCACGCAGCATAACTAGCCTGGGCTACAGCATAACTCATTGACATTGCACCACCGATCTGAAATAAATCAGTCTAACCAGTGTATTTCTGCTGGCGAATAAAAAGAGAGAAAGAACAAAAGAGCCCAAATATTATTTAAAAATCGCAATAGTGTGTGTACGTCTTAGAAGCGGTTTGCTTCTTTTTCCACACTAAAAACCCACAGAATGAATACAAGTTTTGGTTTGGGTATAAATTTCTAGCATGTCCCTATATCAATTTAAGTTTCTCTCCAATTCTATTTTTAACGGAGACTTAGACATGAGATATTAAACGTCACTACCACATTAAAAAAACTAAATCATGATAATAAGTGATCGACTTCTTTTTGCTGACGTTAGAAATTGAAATTATGTTTCTCAATCTTACATCAGCCATTGCTATTCATGGAAACCTAAAGCTAAATCAGCACTCAAAAGACTTAGAAGGGTTACTACAGGCATATGCATTTAGATCACCAACATCGATATGTACTACTATATCCACCTCAGTGATCACTGATAAGTACAATGCAGTACCATGGTATGAAGCAATAGATAAAAAGTGAAGATAATGGTACACATTTTCCTCAAAAAGAATGTTCTTGAATCAGTGGAACACGGATGTTCTAGCAAGCACAATGGTCCGATTGAACCTGTCTTAATAATGTGTGGCCGAACTTCTCTATCATTCTAATGGCTGTAAATCTCAACACTAAATATATGTATGGAAGAAGAAATGGCGGCGAAGCGACACTAACTGTCGATCAGAAGGAGAGATAACTCCTGTGGTTGTAGCCTTGACTGTCCTACCCCCATTCATGGTACTTGTTCCCTTTTTCATCCTCTGAGGTGGGTGATTTTTTTCGGTTCAAGGTTCGGTAGCTGCTTGCCACACCTGCTCTTAATTCCAGCCAAAAATATAACTGACGGTTTAATAGAACATTACACAAGTAACCACCACCACCTAACAATCTGTCCAATTTGAGATTTTGTGGTTGTAGTTTGCACTGGTCAGCTCGAATTATATTCAACAAGCTAACATTATCACACTATATCTATGGTTTTTATGTATCTTTACGTCATCACTCAACCTTTGTATCAACAGTCTTATCATTATTATGTATTTTAACAGTCTTATCTTATTTTTTCTGGTTACAGTGCACTGCACTTGTATTTCTCCTAGGAACTCCTTGATTTCTCACCAGAATAAATATGTGCTTGATCTCTCACCAGAATATATGTGCCATATATAAGTCTAAAGGCTAGGTAGGCTAGGTAAGAGGCAATTATTATGATTAAAAAACATCGCATTCTTCGAATTCGATGCGTATGATTGAATTGAATTGATATAATATGCTATAATTGCACTGAGTCTTCACTTTCAGTTCATTAATTTTCCAGAAAATTCTTTTTTAGAGCTTTATTCAAAGAAATTCCAACTCAACACCTCCGTTAATAAATAGTGCAATGTACCTTTTATATAATCTTTTTCATCACTGGTTAGAGCGCCAATACGCTGTTAATTCTGTCACAATCTGAGCGCAAAAAAAATCAGCGATTTCAGCTAACAACAAATGCGCGCATATTGGATAAAGGAATTACGATATGCCTGGGATTCCAATATTCCTAACTACATAGAAATCCCCTTTTAATAATGGCCAGATAAACAACACAATATGTATCGCCACAGAATAAGCAGCTCTACTCTACAATCTCCTATTGAAGTGATAATCAACAGAATTGAAAAACTGAGTACCAAAGGTGAAAAGGGGATGGCAGTATTTTTGTGTTTCTGATGAAAAGCCCCTGTGGCTGTGAGTCTGTTGAACAAGTTGTTCATCCTCGTTGGTTTCCAATTGCACCTCTTCAAAATGCAATGATCTCTAATTCCAAACCACCGGCAAAACCCAAGCAAGATTGTCATTGATGGCAAGGGCTCATGTCTGCAAGGGCTCATGTCTCCAAGATAAGGGATTTTTACACTCTGCAAATGAATGTTTAATTTATTCCCTATTTATCATCTTCACTATGTTTGAAAATAACATAAATGTAAACAAAAATTTACAGTGCAATACACATATTTTATAGTTTATGTTATACGCTGAATATTGGTTTATCTCTAATCCCACCATGTCTTTGGCTAATGTCTCAGTTGTAACCAGACAGAACCTAACAGAGGCTGAGGAACTAGTTTTGCATCAAAAGTCTTTGAAACTGTATTCTTCTCCTTGTGGATTTGATGTATAACAATATCAACATTACATTTAAGCTCAGTGACATGCTCTTCATTTTTTCCGCAGGAATGAAATTCTGATGATTTGAAAGAAACACATCAGAGACCCAGGTGGAGTCGCCTATCACTCCTTGCCCAACCAATCATATTTTTATTATATTTCTTTGTATTATGTATTTTATCCATAATGTTTGTATACCACAGAAATAAAGTAGCTTGTGTAAACTGATGAAAGCTCCGTTTTAAGGCAATCTGATAGTTTTCTTGATCCACTTTAGACTCACTTACTGGTTTGAGCGGAACACAAACTACCGTAATTTTGTACATCACAACAGCGCACAAGACCGTTTAGATTTTTTTTGGCAGACTTAAAATATTTGAGGGAAACATTGTATATTTTACAAATTTGAAAATCTTTGAAGCTAAAAATCATGCGTCTGCTTGTCCGATTCTCCCAATCCACCCAAACCAGTCTCCATGGCTGACGTTAGATCATATGAGACTTCATCTGAAAATAGATGAGCGCTACAATTTTTTTGTAGCTTATCTCTAGGTCACTAAAAAGTACTGCTAACGGTTGCAATGTGGGTATTAGTCCATAGGACCGCAGATGTGGTGTAAGTGCTCAAACTGTCTTACGTGTGATGGTGGTAGTGGCGCCGACTTTTGTAGAAATAGTTCTAGAATAGTACTAGTTTACATGTATGAACATAACAAAATTAAAAGGCATGTCTTGTGTAGTAAACAAAAAGATAAACAAAATCTGTCTCAATCCATGTGCTACACATATATAAATGCATCACTGGAAAATCATGATCCAACTTATTGAAACTCAAAGCGTATTTCTTAGTTCTCACACCACTGAGTCATGATCAATTATAGGATCAGATTTATTGAAAGGAAAGTTAGCTTTTCTATTATTATCATAATCACCACGCAGCATAACTAGCCTGGGCTACAGCATAACTCATTGACATTGCACCACCGATCTGAAATAAATCAGTCTAACCAGTGTATTTCTGCTGGCGAATAAAAAGAGAGAAAGAACAAAAGAGCCCAAATATTATTTAAAAATCGCAATAGTGTGTGTACGTCTTAGAAGCGGTTTGCTTCTTTTTCCACACTAAAAACCCACAGAATGAATACAAGTTTTGGTTTGGGTATAAATTTCTAGCATGTCCCTATATCAATTTAAGTTTCTCTCCAATTCTATTTTTAACGGAGACTTAGACATGAGATATTAAACGTCACTACCACATTAAAAAAACTAAATCATGATAATAAGTGATCGACTTCTTTTTGCTGACGTTAGAAATTGAAATTATGTTTCTCAATCTTACATCAGCCATTGCTATTCATGGAAACCTAAAGCTAAATCAGCACTCAAAAGACTTAGAAGGGTTACTACAGGCATATGCATTTAGATCACCAACATCGATATGTACTACTATATCCACCTCAGTGATCACTGATAAGTACAATGCAGTACCATGGTATGAAGCAATAGATAAAAAGTGAAGATAATGGTACACATTTTCCTCAAAAAGAATGTTCTTGAATCAGTGGAACACGGATGTTCTAGCAAGCACAATGGTCCGATTGAACCTGTCTTAATAATGTGTGGCCGAACTTCTCTATCATTCTAATGGCTGTAAATCTCAACACTAAATATATGTATGGAAGAAGAAATGGCGGCGAAGCGACACTAACTGTCGATCAGAAGGAGAGATAACTCCTGTGGTTGTAGCCTTGACTGTCCTACCCCCATTCATGGTACTTGTTCCCTTTTTCATCCTCTGAGGTGGGTGATTTTTTTCGGTTCAAGGTTCGGTAGCTGCTTGCCACACCTGCTCTTAATTCCAGCCAAAAATATAACTGACGGTTTAATAGAACATTACACAAGTAACCACCACCACCTAACAATCTGTCCAATTTGAGATTTTGTGGTTGTAGTTTGCACTGGTCAGCTCGAATTATATTCAACAAGCTAACATTATCACACTATATCTATGGTTTTTATGTATCTTTACGTCATCACTCAACCTTTGTATCAACAGTCTTATCATTATTATGTATTTTAACAGTCTTATCTTATTTTTTCTGGTTACAGTGCACTGCACTTGTATTTCTCCTAGGAACTCCTTGATTTCTCACCAGAATAAATATGTGCTTGATCTCTCACCAGAATATATGTGCCATATATAAGTCTAAAGGCTAGGTAGGCTAGGTAAGAGGCAATTATTATGATTAAAAAACATCGCATTCTTCGAATTCGATGCGTATGATTGAATTGAATTGATATAATATGCTATAATTGCACTGAGTCTTCACTTTCAGTTCATTAATTTTCCAGAAAATTCTTTTTTAGAGCTTTATTCAAAGAAATTCCAACTCAACACCTCCGTTAATAAATAGTGCAATGTACCTTTTATATAATCTTTTTCATCACTGGTTAGAGCGCCAATACGCTGTTAATTCTGTCACAATCTGAGCGCAAAAAAAATCAGCGATTTCAGCTAACAACAAATGCGCGCATATTGGATAAAGGAATTACGATATGCCTGGGATTCCAATATTCCTAACTACATAGAAATCCCCTTTTAATAATGGCCAGATAAACAACACAATATGTATCGCCACAGAATAAGCAGCTCTACTCTACAATCTCCTATTGAAGTGATAATCAACAGAATTGAAAAACTGAGTACCAAAGGTGAAAAGGGGATGGCAGTATTTTTGTGTTTCTGATGAAAAGCCCCTGTGGCTGTGAGTCTGTTGAACAAGTTGTTCATCCTCGTTGGTTTCCAATTGCACCTCTTCAAAATGCAATGATCTCTAATTCCAAACCACCGGCAAAACCCAAGCAAGATTGTCATTGATGGCAAGGGCTCATGTCTGCAAGGGCTCATGTCTCCAAGATAAGGGATTTTTACACTCTGCAAATGAATGTTTAATTTATTCCCTATTTATCATCTTCACTATGTTTGAAAATAACATAAATGTAAACAAAAATTTACAGTGCAATACACATATTTTATAGTTTATGTTATACGCTGAATATTGGTTTATCTCTAATCCCACCATGTCTTTGGCTAATGTCTCAGTTGTAACCAGACAGAACCTAACAGAGGCTGAGGAACTAGTTTTGCATCAAAAGTCTTTGAAACTGTATTCTTCTCCTTGTGGATTTGAATCTCCCATACTCCCTAAAGCCGATTCCATTGCTGATGTTAAATCGTCCGACAGTTTATCTGTGAAAAAAATTCGTGATCAGTTATGTTTCTTCAAAAAAAAATACAGTGGCATCACATGAGCAACTTTTTATACACAACTACCTGTTTAGGGTAAAAATGTAACGCAGTTATTGGTGACAGATTGAATATACACCCATTGTATACACCTCTATAAAATCGATATGGTGTGCAGCCATGTCTCAGCTGGCAATTGAAATTCAATGGTATCTCTTACATCCTGACAAATATTATTGGCACCGGTACCACGGACTGCTGTATTCTTGACCAAGTATGGGTTAGTTATTAGTGTCTCACCAGCCCGTTTTCTCTGTTTCTTCATTTTCTTGAACTCTTTTTTCCTGGCCTTGTTAAGCTGCATATCATCAGGTGTAACAGGTGATCTCGCTGCCTGCGCTATACTGAGTCGAGTTTTACGTCGAGGTGTCGGGTCAGGCATCACTACATCCTCCAATACAGCAGCTTTCTTCTTACCCTGATCATACGTCATAACATGGCAGCTGATAATTATTGAGAAAGCTAATAATACTCAGCAAGTGATATAAACTTTCGGACCATAGATTGTAATTGACAGCAATTTCAGAAACAAACAAAATACATGTATCTAAATAAATCTGAACTTTGATTACAAGAGCATGATTTGCAGAGCTTTGGTGAAAAGCCGGGACAAAAACCTGCAGGCGTTATTGTATGAGACAGACCTTCGCAGAATTTCGGGTTAAAGTAGGAATTGCGAGTCCTTTCTTTACACTTTATTATTTGAATGTGTACTGCTTGTCATAGATTACTGTACTGGATGTCTCAAAAGTATCTTATGAGTTCATTAATGACTTATTTCTTGTCTACAAATTTCAAGCTTTCTACTTCAGCTATCAGTGATCGAGATAACAAAACTCCAATTCTTTATATATGAAATCCCGAATCTAACTCCTAATATGTGATAACTATTTTTGTTATAAATGGATGAGACAGAATCACCTTAGATCAGTTGCATACGCAAAACCCTATTTTTAACTCTATTGTGTTACAGCTTCATTCAGCAATATTGATTTAGGGGTTCAAAGATGACGAAACTGTTGTTTCTGCATTGTATATCACTAGCTGGAATTCCAGTGTTAGGGGACTTTTTGACCGAACTACAATAAGTGGAAAGTCCTGGGAATCCTTGTGATCTTAAAATAAGATTGTCATTAGGTAATGACCGACAAGCCAAAGATATTACCTCGGACAAGCTAGGATGGATTATTATTCCAATAGCTGATTTTTATGGAATACATTTGATGAAATATGTACATTTAGTTTGATAGGGCACTTTTAGGGATGATCTCAGTAGAAAAAACAAGATCTGTCTGGTTGGCACCAATTCAAATTATCTTTATTAGAAAATTTATACCAGTGTAAGGCGGTAGCGGCCATAATAACAAGGACCGGACCGCCTAGATATTAGGGCTGCTACCAACAGTTGAACACCCAAAACTCGAAAACCTATGAGTTTGTAACAGAGTAATGCCTGTATGTATGTATACCTTTTGTACTGCTGGGGTGTCATCAGTTACCATCTCCTCTTCCTGCTCATCCTCCTCCTCCTCCGAAGACATCGCTGCTTCAGCATCTCCGCTGGTGGCGTCTGCTCCCTCTGTAAATCCACCACTGTCCACAACCATAGCATTACTGATGTGAGACTTCAAACCTACAGTGCAAAAGTAGGATTGGCAAATATGACACGCCCAGTGAAAGCCTTGGACTGCAAACGAGCATATATTAGGGGCCAAAGGATGTGTAAAGCCTCTAATAATAGACGGTTCTCCGAAGCCTTGAATTACAAAGGGATTTTGAGAGTTGTCTCCTTTGTTTCGGACTTCGGTACTCTATGAAATATGAAGGATGGAGGAGATTGTTTCAGATTCATGATCCTCAGCTCTGAAAACTAGTAACCAGAGAGGTAATAAAGTATTTAATATATAAAGTTAACCTTAACCTTATGTTGGAAAAATTCACACTTAGGATTCCAAGAACTTACCACACCCAAGAGTATTTACAAACTGATGCACCTGAGAATGGGTTTCAGGATGCTAAAGATGCTTAAGTGACGAGGTAAAGCCTCAACTCAATCCTTAACCTAATAGCCAATCAACAAATCTTACACACATACACACTCAATATCACACATTAATCCCGTGGCTTGACTGATTGGCGATGAGGGGCGGTATGGGTTCAATTCCCTTTTGTTCCGAGTTCTGGTCGAACGTCGTACTTGTGGTTAATGGTGTTGACTTCGAAGCGGCGACGAAGTTCATTTTTGCTTTTAAAATGTACTGTGTTCCTTAAATAGGACCAGGTAAAACCGGCTATTGTATGAACTATCTGAAAACGTGATCTCGGCAACGACTTTTTTACTTGGAACGAGTTACATCTTTACTAATGAATACAGGTGTCGGTTTGGGTAGAATTTTCTAGCATGTCCCTATATCAATGAAATTTTCTCTCCAATTCTATTTCTAACAGAGACTGAGATATGAAACTTTACTACTTCACGATAATAAAAAAAACTGTAGCTCCGAATTTTGGAAATAGTCACTAAATAGTTATGATTAGTGATTGAATTTTTTTTGCTGACGCGAACAATTGAAATTATGTTTCCCAATCTTACATCAGCTATTGCTGTTCATTGAGACCTGAAGCTGAATCAAAGGACTTCATTACAGGCACATGCATTTGAATCATCGATAAATACAATTCAGGTACAATGGTATGAATGTTCTTGAATCAGTAGAACACGGCAGTTCTACAAGTCTAAAGGCATTATCAATAGATAAGACTAAGGGGCAAGTTTCACCATTGATCATGTTCAAAAACATTGTATTCCTTGAAGCGCAAGATATTGCTTTTGAGTTGATAGACACTATAGTTATACTGAGTCTGGGTCATTTACTTTCTAGAACATTCTTCTTAGAGCTTTAATGAATTAAATTTCAATCCAACACCTGCAGCGTACCTTTGATATCATCTTTTTCATCACTGGTTAGAGCTTCAATATCAAACTCAGCTGATAATTGTGTCACAATCTGTGCACTGAGATGTGAAGGTAATGTGTGCTGCTCGGGTGGCTGAGTGTAGTATGTTATCTTACCGCTATAAGTAGTAGAGCAAAAAAATCGTTGTCAAGTTGTCATAAAATGACTGACTGGTAGGATCGATTATGTGACAACATCACTATTAGTAAAAACAAAATGCTGCTTCTTCGCCTTCAAGGGCATTGATTTAATGGTCTGGTCAGCAATATACGCCACCTCAATCATGCAATACAGGCCCCTTGTGGACCACCGCATGAAAAAAATCACAGCAGTAAAAGTTTTCAATGAAACGCAGTAACCACTACAGACCCAGTCACAGGTACACAAATAGGAAGATAACTCCAATCGAAAACCATGAAGTGTTAGCAGGGAGGGTGTATTATGTAGCTCCTTCATTAGATTTGCAAGCCTCGTAAAAGCTCTATAAATAATTTGTCTGTTTTTTTGTAAAAACAAACACTTATCACTAACCAGTTCCAGTCTTGTAACACAAGTCTGGCAGCTTTAACTGTGTCTGGTAATCCTCCCTTCTTTAACATTCCGAATCGCTTTGCTAACAGCACAAGAAACTCTGCACAATCTTTGTACATTTGTATCTGAAAAGAAAAGAAGATTTCACATGCTTGAGAGCTAAAATTGGGCTCCACATTACTAGAGAATAG
>ERZ1740062.1189-NODE-1189-length-11067-cov-5.206774_pt1 | contig 11067 bp, 7 predicted proteins | sample MGYA00581741_ERZ1740062 | MGnify/ENA primary metagenome ERZ1740062 (study PRJEB43018, sample SAMN04849747) | marine metagenome | isolation source: floating plastic debris | place: Pacific Ocean | collected 2008-09-01 | study: EMG produced TPA metagenomics... | reverse complement strand
TTCGCGCTGCGCGCGGCTATTTTGTTCCCAGGTAGGTCCCAAGTTACAATCCGCCTCTGCAAGGTAGTAAGTCATACCTTCATATATTGTAGAGTCCTTACAGTATAGTCAGCCCATTCCTCACAGTTCGTTAGTGTTACTGTAATCTCCTTGAAATCCATTGATGTGTTCACGTTATCAGGCCAGTACTGGAAGCACTTGACCTATAAAAACATGATCAAAAGTACATATTTATCTAAGGAACTCAGAGTATACAGAGGAAAACAGTCTCAGAAGCGAGCAGTTTTCACTACCATTACCTCAATATCGCTTTTGCAAATATGGATATGGTAGCTATGCCTTTAGACTTGTTGACTTTTTTCATTTTGCGTTACCAAAATAACAATTTTGACAAATAATATATGGACCCGAAAACGGTCACCCTGCATTGGGAAGTAAAGGTACAGGCGTATCATAATTATTGTGGTAGGTTATTGTACATGATTATTCCCTGGTCTCTGACTTAAAGAGTTTAGTTGCAGTTACCTTAGTCATTTCAAACACTTTAGTCACCATCACAATTCCACTAGGATTCTGCTCCCAAATCATCAACCAAAAGTCATCAACAGTTCTCTCGGTTGGCCCTAAAAATCACGGACAAAAGCAAGTATTGTTGCCTCAGGTGCAACATTGTGTATTTTTTAGGGTGTGAGGAGAATATGTGAGAGGATTTCACTTCAAATTTGAGGAAATATGCAGTGACTTTCTTCAGGATGGTCGCAAAAAAGATTACGAGCTTCACAAAACACACCCAACTCACACATACAAGAAATGGGTTATTTCTCTATGCACCCTGATCATTGTTAAGCTATTCGAATACATACAAGGCGGTCCAGCCATTAAATAGGGTAACAACATGCCATAATTAAATTACAATCAGTGATTATAATAGAATAAGCCAATAACATTAATAAACAACATTTTCTCAGATTCGCATGGCTCACCCATTGCAGCAATATATCCGGGAAACTTTTTGTAGCCCTAAAAAAATAAAAGAAAATCATCATTAAATGCAAATTTAAATTTATTTTTGTTTGATGAATACATATGAAGAAAGGGATGACCAATAGTTTGAGGGGGTCCAACAGTCATGTTCGGAGCATATGTGGCCTGACTACTGCCTGCACTTGACTGTCGGAGCCTTCAAAACTAGACATTGCTAGTCATCACACTATTGATATCCCTCCTCAAACCTTTATAGATCACAACAAAAAATAATATATGTTGCCAGATAATATTGGCGAGTCAACACCATTAATGGAACTCAAAGTTGCGATAATTTTAAATCATGATTTATAATCAACATTGAGCTTACAGCCACGTGAGAAGCATTGATGTAATCTGTTCCAGGAGCATTTGTTGTCAACTTTACTCTGTGATCATCACCTGCAAGTAAAAAGTTAGCAAACAATGTTTGCTTTTAAATGTGCAGAAGTGACAATTTCTAGAATAGCTTTCAGTATTTTTTCACACATCTTATAAACACTGTTGAGTTTCCTTCACCTTGCCATGTATACTATACCTGCTATACAATGTTAGCTAATTTACCTGGATATAACTCTTTGTATCGACTCTTGCCATCATTCTCAGGAAGATATGCTACAGTACGGACTGGTAATGGCATATTATCCAACACCTGTGAAACAAAGGGAAAACATGTGTGAGAATGATGGGATATATTTCTATGATGAGAATCTAAGCAGCACACCCTTGACAGGTGATACCACCGATAATGCCCTGTCTCTTGTGTCATTACAGTTGTTCAGCTGGATAATTATCATTTTATGTTTCTGTTATAAAGGTGTCTGCTGATGACTTTAAAACTTACATCGAACTCCTCACTGATTTTATCAGAATTGTTCCTGATAAAGGATGCCAGCTCCATTGGGTCCAATCCATCTTTTTTCTTTATGCTCTGCTTGTTTACATACACCGGCGCACCTGGTGGAGTGGGCTTAACAACACCTACTGGCTTTTTCTCATTGTGTGATTCTAAAATTGCACAATGAACATGTATGTAAAAGTGTTTAAGTAGTTATATGAATGCAAATGAGATGTACATGAACATGAATATATTATTATTTTTATACCATACTGTAAAGTTTAAGCTCAGGTTTTTGTGTTCAAAACCCTTATAAAGACAGTGTACAGGCTTAGGCAGTAACCAGTGATTAAAACCTGTTTCTTTTTAATAACAAGGCTGACAAATATAATTGAATGACAAAGAATCTCCTACAAACCCGCATCAAAGCAAATAGAGATCGCTTCTTTATTACAGCTCCCGAATGGTGTTAACACACAGCTGCAGCCTGTCCCTTGATAATGTTGCACATGCTTTTACAAATGACGAAGGACTTTCTTATAGGTTTATGAAAGCAATGTGACATAGTGCATATCCCTGGAAGTTGAGCAGTAACTGAACCTCTGTGGCTATACGTAAACAGTGTTATACCTATGCAACTGTTCCCAGTGGGCACAGTGACCACAACCACCAATTTACAACCAGTTTCGGAAAAACCCGGCTGAAGATGCCCAGAAAAGGAATTTGAGCGTTATTTTTGACAAGTTTAGATACTTGACTTAGTGACATTGAAATATTTTGGAATAATGTTTAAAAAAATTAGAAAAGTCTCCATTTTCTCATAAGTTGAACACATGATTGCAACCAGTTTAACACGAGCTTGAGCCCATTGGTTTGTGGATATACTGCAGTAGTATTTTTATAGCCCATAGAGGATTGATATGGGCTGGGAAATCTGCAATATCTTCTGAAAAATTGAACTAACCTTGTTTTCTTCACATTGTAGACAATGTTGAACACTCTGAGTGTTATAATATTCTCATGGTCAAAGTTGATGAAAAGTAAACTACCCATACCACGATGATCATATTTTAAATGAAAAATATCTGAAAGATTCTGCTCAATGGCCGGTGACCACCAGGTGGCAGTTTCCCAATTCTGGACATATTAAAAGCTGTCCCCTCTTGATCTGAACATACAAGTCCTAAATTATGTTAAATATGTGCACAATAAGATAAACAGGTGACATTTATACAATTGATTTGCGAAATCTCATCTCCAGGTCGATCCTCTATGAAGTTAGGCCATCACACTTGTAAATCTCTACCTATAAAAGGCTAATTGCGTTGTTGTCCGAGCGTTGTCCGGTTGTCCGAAGCCATGACTAACAGTGGTTTAGCAGGGCAGTTGATTTAGCAAAAACAGGTGATGTCATAGCCAGCCAATAAAAGTTTTGTACTTTGATCATTGGAGTGAAATTTTTAGTTGACAGCTTTTCCGGTATAAACAGTACCTACATGTACAGTATTGATTTCTTCATCATTGAACAAATTGCATGAGATACCAAATGGATAATAGTAGCAGGCGATGAAGCAAACAATACGGATATTCTACGTAGGTAAAATGTTTAAATGAGTCACTGGAAAAATCAGTGATCATGTATTTGTATGGACTATAAGCTATTTATCACCAATAATGTTGTAGCGTTGCATTTTGCGCAGCCATACTTGCATGATATACCAAATGGATAATAGCGGATGATGGAGCAAACAATAAGGTGAAAATTTTTTCTTGGCATCTAAATGATTCATTGTAAACTTCTCACATAACTGCTATGTATTATATCGACTGTAAGCTAATTATCACCAACAACGTAGTAGTTTTTCACTGTGCGCATGCATGCTGGGTTTTTCCTAATGACGAAGTGATCACAAGAATGGTACTCTGAGCGTAGCGAGGAGGCCCAGGCTTGCTGCACTACAAAAGTTCTACAAATTATTAGTGACTAGCGCATTGCATTTACCTCTCTCCCATTTTCTCAAGTTCAGAGAAAAAGTGTGCATGTATATCATACCTGGTTTGCCAGCTGTAGGTGGAGTCACACTACCTTCTGCATCTAATCCCTCTGCAGGTGGGACCTCTTGGAGAGGAAGCTCTCTGTCAATAGACTTACTGCCTCCACCAGCTGCATTTCTTCTTCTATATTAAATACACTTTCTATGGTTAGCGCATAACAGATAGCGAAAAATGAATTGGAAAAGGATGGTAAATTTGTGGTACATACATGTATATGCAGCACAGAAATATCATTGCGATGAGTTGATCATTTTATTGTCATTTCACAGTAATAGTGATCATGAGAGAAAAGAGAGGAACATCACCTTCGAATGAGTATGATAACCAAAACCACTACAACAATGATGACCACTAATGGAGCGACAACATAAGCAGCTATTGTTGCAGATGGGGTGCCATCGTCCGGTGGGTGTGAGGCTGCCGTTGTGGTTACTTTTCTCATAACAGCTGGAACAGAGAGAAGACTACACACTGTTACTAAGACTTCATTGTGATTTAGATGCTCTGAGTTTAATGATGTGATGCGAAGTAAAGTAAGGCTTTCTTCCTGGGCCACAACACAACATGAAACAAATAGGAAAATGAAAAGCATACCTTTTCTAGTGACTGGGTCGGATGCTTGTATCACCTTCAAATATTCGTCCTGCATTAAAACACAAAAATCCCATTCAGCCCAGGTTGTTTCATACATGTATTATTGATAACATTAGCTAGCATATGCATTTAAGCCTGTATTGTAAATGTATGCATTCATATTACGAATAGAAATTCTAGAAAATTTTACAACATATTATTGAAGCAAAAGCTGCCTTGGTTAATCATGGCTGGTGAAAAGCTATATGCTAATAACGTCATTAAAACATCTCAAATTTCTGTTTACTTACAGGTATAGCACATACATGTGGTAACATTTGCGTTATCAGAACTTGTGTAGCTGCAGATCTAATGACCTTCAGCTAGCTTTATGAACAATTGATAGCTTAAATCAACGCAATACAAAATCCTTTAGCTTTCAGCTTCATTACTCACGTTGTACTACAATTTTCAACTCTTTCGTAATTTAGGTCAGTTGTGGATGGAGCATCACTCTATTGAGATGCTGCATCTCACCATATATTTTGTCTCGTACGGTTTTCCAACTAAATTTACATAGCTACAACCATGATATTGTGTAAGGAGCCAATGAGGCAATAGTATAATCCCTTTTCCCCCTTTACCATTATTTGAATTAATTGCTGTGTTAATACTACCTTGCTTTGTACTTTATGTCATGTTATTGTCTTTAATGAAATTGTCATTTCTTTCTATTTTCACCAAAGTTGTAATGCAAATTTTTATGATTGCATTAATTTCTCCTTTCAGTTTTGCAACTGTGAATACAATGAGCTCAACCGTTATATCACTCCAAATCATTCATGGCCTGCAGCTACAGCTTGATTTTTGTGCCAAGGGAAAGCAACCATAATTATGATCACAAATCATAGATGCATCACTAATTTTCAAGGGTTGTTTTTGCCGCTCATCAACTTCAAAGTTAAGTAAAAGGGTAGACTTTTGTACAGGTCTAATTATGACGCAATGAGGAAAAAAAGTTTGAAGGGCCTGCATTGCCCTGCAACACTTTGGTCTCCTGAGAAATATTGTGCTGAGAGGGTGTAAATAGTGTGCTTTCCATTTGACCACCTTCTACTGGATTGTGCAAGGGGCTCAGGCCAATAAAAGAAATGAGCTAAAAGGAGTTGTCTCAGTGTCTGTCAGTTGCTAGCAAAGGATTTTTATAATTTTTGTATCTCTCATATGAGCCCTCAATTCTGATAATTTCCCCCTGGGATCAAGTCTACTATTTAACAAGCGAATTTCGTACATAGAATATACCTACCCCATACTTTACTGTGAATGCTTGTGTGATATTATAGGCATAACTTTCATTCAAACTTGGGATTGTTAAGTTCTCATATTTCTTCTGTTCACCCAGGTAAAATTCATAACCACTTTCTTCAACCTTTGTAGGATCTATAATTGCTGCAATGAAGCAATTTTGGGGATTTTGCTGAATATTTTTGGTGTTAGATTGGAGTATGTCGTATTCATAACTGCATTCAGTGATGTCCCGCTTTCCCCTGGCTGTTGTAGTAGGTAGTCTCTGTGCTATCACCAGATATGAACTGGAAAGAGAAAATTTATCTATTGTTTACTTACATGTAATTATTTATTTATTTATCCACATTCAATTCCAATTATATGTATCGAAATGAATTTAATTGTTGATAGGTCAGAATCTTGCTATTCTACTATCGTTTATATAAGCCATATTTTATAAAAGGTACCATGGTGAAAAGGTCTACAACTGGTATCTTGACATTATTCTTTAAGACGAACAGTACAAATTTTATACTTTTTGTTCCAAAAGGAGGGCCCAGCACCCATCTGAATTGAGTTTGAAAAGCTATTTTTGCAAGAAAAATTTAATATCACCTATAAACTTTCACCTGGGCTTGTTATTTTCTAGTTTCACAGGATAGATGCTGACACGTATACTTGGGTAGCTCTTCACCTCTTCAACTTCCAACGTTTTAATGTTTGTCTTAACAACTGTAAAAAAAATGTAACGAGATATCCTTTCAGTATCCTGTATAAGCGATGAATTACACATGAACATGTGTGGGTGTTAGAAAAGCACTATGTAGCTGCCTAGAATTTCAGAAGTTTGGAAATGAAAGGAATAGTTGAGGCTATGTTGTGTCAGGACATTTGTTTACATGTACTTGGCAATATGTGGTGGGGTGATTAGTAGGGACTTAGCATAAGAAGATGTCTGTATGAGCTCATACACAACAAAAGTGTTGCATCGATCAAAGACCTTAACTAACCTATCCTCAGGTAAAAAAAGCTGTGAAGCTTTAGACAATTATGGATTGTAAGAGGCCATATAAATATCATCCAGTCTGCGGCAGAAGTGTGATTAGCAGCCTGACATTTTCTTTCTTGAGCAAGTCAAGAAGAACGCAGGTGAACTCAACAAATTAAAAGTACCTCTAGATAAAAAAAGAATTGAATTGAAAAAATTAAGTTGAAAAAATAAAAAAAAACCTTTTAAATCCTTTACACTTTGCATTCTTCCCATGTCTATCAGTCTCAAAAATTGCCAAGGGCGTATTTGACGAACTTTCTGGCCCACTAGTTTTTGAGACTTTTTTTCAAGTTTTCAACAAAAATAGCCAAAATCACAGTGATGGAGTAGGGTTTAGCTCAAAAGTAGGCCAGATTAGGACTCACAAGGGTCAATTACCTATGTAGACTATCTTTTCGTCAGCATTTTGTTAAATTTGAAAATTTCAATCGGAATTGTCCCCCGAGAGTATGTGACTCGCGGGTGGCTAAATATACGCCCTTGCTAATTGCTTATATGCCCTGGACCATCCCTGGTCGTCCATCAAACTTACAATTTACGTTAGTGTAGTAGGTTTTGTTTATCTCTGGCCCAACTCCTTTCTCATTTTGAGGTGTGATCCTGCATTCGTATTTCGTGGCAGACTTCAGACGACATATATCTGCTCGTTCATTAGCTTTAACAACCTTATCAGGGGTTCTACCTTCTCCGATAGTAGCGCAGTTTACCTATTGGGCGAATAAAAGGATGGACTGTTTTGCCGTAAGAATTGCAATGTTTTTTTCACAATGTTTTTCAAAAGATCAACAGCCAATCAGTGGCTGAGATAGGGGCATAAGTATCGGGTTTACACAGATTGCGTATACACATTGAAATTATAAGTATGGTTGAGTTATCAAAGAATTTTACAGACATATATATCAGGGAAAATTTGTCTGACCAGTTCATTATCCAAACAAGTTTAAAGCACTGTTTCATTGAGAATGCTGATGAAGAAAAGCACGTTGGTCAAGTCAAACCTTTAGTGAGAGTTTCACCAAAATTGCCTCCAAACTCAAATCGGGTAGAATGCGGTATATAAACACATCGAGTTAGCCTGTTTGTGACGCATAGCAACATTGTTTACTGATCATCAAAATTAGAATTATAAGGAAGGATGTAACGATCCCAGGGTTTGAAATTTTGCCCATATAATAGCATTGCAATGAAATCCATGACCCGATTTCAAATTGCACGTCCTTACTATATTTCACATTAATGCGACACCAGTTCATGATTGCAGATAATTGCTGCCGTAACCCATGATTTGAGTGAAATCATGAGCAACTGACCCCTCTGTAGTGGAACAAGTAAGACCTACTGTGAATGTATAATTTGGCGCATTCAGTCTTACAGGAGCCTCCAATCCAACAGAGATACAATCTTTGCTTGTGGTGCTAGATTTCACTTGCGGTACCTCATCAGGCTCTATAGAAAAGAAATTACATTCACATTGAAATAGTCCGCGGCAGGATAATAGCAAATTCTAGATCAGCGATAATTAACATTAATATCGACACATGCAGAATAAGATACATGTACTTTTTGGCATCATCTCACGCAAGACAAAGCAATCACATTCACATTGATACGCCTTAACAGGTTCTAATGGTATGATTGACCACTCAATAAGGTATTGCTATTAATGCAACTGTGACCATTGATTAACTGAAAACCACTTAATATCCATGTAGTTTGTTTGTCACTCTGGGAATACGGATAGATATGCAGTTTGTGATAGAATAAGAAAAAGGGGCAAACGACGTTAAAAAAGTGAACTGAAGTCATACTAGCACTAGCTGTGAGAGCACATTTCTTTGCGTTTTCCTTTAAGCCTTCTGAGTTTGTTGCCTCCACTGTCACACAGTAGTTTGTGTACGGGTGCAGATGAGAAAACTGTACTGCTTGACCATAGTACAGTATGTCTGTGTTGCTATCAGTGCCACTGGACTCTGAGACAGTGGCCGTATATGTCACATTTCCTTCACAATGAGCTGATGAATTCTGATAAAATCATAAATAATAATTACAAGTGTACATTTGACCAGATTTGAGTGTGCATGACTCAGATGGAAGTTACAATGCTTGACTCTTAACATGGAGATCTGAGAGAATGAAATTTGAGTGCAAGTTGAACAGAGCTAACCATAAACCATACTAGAATCACTTGTCTATGTGTGGCAGGTCACAATACTGTATTTTAGTGCTAAAAGCATAACCATTCTCATTCATTCTGTTTGAAGAATGCTCAATGGATGAGTGCGAGGACGACATAAAAATTCCTACAACTGACGGAAAAACATGTAGTTGTGTATAAGCAGATTGTACCCTCTTTGCTAAAATCTTAATGATGCAAGCACTATAATTAAGATCATCTTTCTAAAATAGATGACATGGCACAGGTGATTATATCACGGCTACAATCACCCATAAATTTAGAAACCGCAATGGGAAGATGAATCTTAATACTTGAGTCACAACTTTTTTAATAATTCAATGTGAAGTCTACTAAATTATCAAATAACTCCGGCTATGATATGGTTTTTTCCACCAGAAGTTCTCTAATATGGTGTGAATGAAATGTTCAATTAGTTTGGCACTTAAATCTCACATCTGGCTGACCTTGAAATGTACTATTTTAATCTAGAGCTTGCTATTGAGCTAAATGTGTATCAATGATGTGAAGTGTAAGCTGCGCAATTCGTTGCTAAAAACAGCTTCTTAAGACATCATTGACTTTTGGAAATGAAAGTAAGGTTTGAATCAGGTTAGTAGGACTTCAGCATATTAGAGTCCATAGTCAGATTTTTCAGTAGTGGCTTGATGAGAGACATTTTAAATTTGGAAGGGAATGTAGCTAGTGTATTAAAGGACATGTTTAACAATGTAGTGTTATAAGGTACAATATCAGGCCGAATAGATCTAAACGCCTCAGTAGATAGAAGGCCCAGCTCTAAACAATTAACCTTGCGTAGCTTCATAACCTCATCGGAAGACAAACAAACAAACTCATCAAAAACTAGCCTAAGCCATAGGCCAACTTTGATAACAATATTGTTATCAAAGTTGGCCTATGCCTATGCCTATGCCTTAGCCCCAACTTTTGTTTTTTGTTGGGGCTAAGAATTAGTCTAAACAATATCAATTGTGCTTGGGAGAATTTGTAATCTTTTTCATGAAAAATGCGACCTGGTCAAGACTTGATCCCTCAACCTCTGAATCACTGTGAGATGCCCGCCGCGCTACTCACTTCGCCACAAGGGCTAGAGTCCTGTGCAAGAATTGGGTGGGATTAAATGCGGTGCAATTGAATTACTTGCCTTGTGTTATTGTTTTTGTTGGTTTTGGTTGGTTTGTTGGCCTAAGCCAATCTGAAATAAACTAGTCGACCATTTGGTCGACCTATATTCGACTATGTAAGGAACCTTCAACTTGGCAACTGTCCAATTTTGGCAGTTTGACTTATGCCAACCACGCACAACAAACAACACACAAACCAAATACATGCAGCTTGCTACAAGGTTGTGGGTTCAAGTCCCAGCTGCAGCAAAAAATTTTTTCAACTCAATGTTTAATCTGGGAATAGCTAAGGGTGCCAAGGTTGGCCTAAACCGTAGGCTAATCAAAAACAAGGGGGAGTACATGTAGATGATGTATGGTCAGCCATCGGATTGGTTTCCAGGTCTACAAATTCACGAGAGATTGTGTCAATCTTTTTGACAAACAATTCACAGAAGGTTTCAGTTAAGCCAGAATGGTATCATTCGGATAAATATAATGGAAGCGATCACCCCGAGTTTTAGTGAGCTCGTTAAACGATCAAAACAACTTTTTGGAGTTGTCACACTTACGAATTTTCCTTCAAACTTGTTTTGCTTGACACTTAAAGTTATGGGCCAATTTCCTCACTCTATTTCTTCGCGGATTATACAACTGCCTATGAATACTTACAAAACATATCCTCTTATGAGTCGGAAACATTCTTAACAACAATGCATTTATTTATGGGCCATCTAATAGAATCCGTGAGCAGATAACTTCATCACTGCGGACACAACATTATTACCACCCGTTCAATGGTAATATATATGACAACAAGCCTGGGCCTCCTCGCTTCGCTCGGAGTACCATTCTTGTGAATAGTTTGCCTAATTTTGTGAAATTAGCCTTTAAAAAGTTCAGGCTTGCTATAAAGATAATGTAACAAAAGAAACAGTTCCTG
>ERZ1740062.1188-NODE-1188-length-11068-cov-8.961137_pt1 | contig 11068 bp, 8 predicted proteins | sample MGYA00581741_ERZ1740062 | MGnify/ENA primary metagenome ERZ1740062 (study PRJEB43018, sample SAMN04849747) | marine metagenome | isolation source: floating plastic debris | place: Pacific Ocean | collected 2008-09-01 | study: EMG produced TPA metagenomics... | reverse complement strand
CCTCGCCCCCCCCCCTCCCCGCCTCCCCCCCCCTTCCCTCACAGGATTTCAACTAACGTCAGCAGCCATTGATGCCATTGCATCGCTAAGTCTGCAGGTATTCCTTGAACACCGAATCTGATTTGTGCAATGGATTCACCTATTCAGTGCTCCAAGATTACCGCAACACCAGTTTTTTGTATTTGTTTGACGCTGGGAACATGCTGACGGAACAGGCGGACCATATTATATCTGAATATAATAGGAATGTGTAACGGCTAACTCAACCTTTTGGCCCCCACTGCATTATCAACTCCTTGGTTGACAATATTGACGGTCTAAAATGGAGTTTGATGTTGAGCATTTTCCTAGTGTTGAGGTTTCTAGACTCTAGTGTGTGGTGTCTCATCAAGTCTCTAGTCTAAGTCTGTAATGTCTTGTGTCTCTTAGAAATACAAAAACCATTGGTTTTTTGATGATGTTGGAGCCCTGAATCAATTTTTGAAATCAGATTATGCATACGATGAACAATGCTGACTTAGTCAGGTGATATTGCGTCACCAGTCAGTGACTTCGCAAATCTGATGTTATATTCAAATAACCAGCATTTTAAAATACCCCTCGTGACACCTAACAAATGGCTAAAAACCATTTTGGTTTAGAGTGAACATTGTACTGCATGGACAGACCCTACAATCACCATAATTATGTTTCCTTCTGAGCGTTATAATTTTAATGAAAGATCATTGTTGTTAAATATTGGGTAAAGTTTAACAAGTTAAGAAAGCAACCTTACCACTTTTTGGTGCCTAGTGCCTACCTTCGTAACATCATATTTATGAGTATTAAAATTAAAATCTTCTGTATTTTCAGTCACAGAATGTCGATCATCACAATCCTCACTTGGTCAATTTGAGGAGGTAGATGGGAAGGTTATAAAGGGAAATGCTCGTATGAATTGCATCATAGACGTCATAGGAGAATCAATAGTCAGCAATACACCACACTTAGTTGTGGAAGTGACCGTGAAAAAGTTGGATAAGGGAGGAGTTGTATTTCAGAAGTCAAGGTAAGCCAATTTAATTTTTTTGCCATGAATTTTATGACTTTAAATTATTATTGTGGGGGGATTAAACCCGAAAATGTTAATTTCAACTGCTGACAGGACTATTGATAAAGGATCAATAGGCCAAAAAACACTAGCCTTGTCACGCGGCCCCTTGTTTTTGTTGTCTTTGGGGGCTTACCAATACACCATTGACATGTACAAGGCCCCCAAAACAACAAAAACAAGGGGCCGCGTGACAAGGCTAAAACAACACAACCATGCCACATAATATTACACGAAGAATCTTTTGTACCATGGTACAGTTTCATAATAAAAATGACCTATGCGGTCACTCCAAATTTAACGTGGGTATAAAGATTTATACCAACAAATAGTCCAATTGATTTTACATTTAAAATGAGTTTCTTCTGTACAGGTTAATTTTCTATTTTTGGCCGAAGCGAAGCGGAATGCCGATCCATTTTTCAATTACAAAAGTTGAATTTTTGGGAAAAGTTAAGAGTATTTTGATTTGTACAGAGGTTATAATGTCACAGTCAGCTATGTAAAAGGTTAGAGCGGGGTAAGTTGGGACATGTGGCAAGTTGGAACGCCGCAATTTTGGGGTTAAGGATGGGTGGCCAAGAAATTTGACATGACACACCAGTAACCCCATCATTAGCCATAGTCACTCATAAGAACAGTGGAAATATTTAAGTTTTGAGTTTCGGATTTTGACTATGATTAAGAAATGTCAGGATTCTGAAATTTTCCACTTACCACCTTTGCCTTGTCTTTTGTCAGTCTCAACTTGCCCCACTTTTCCATAGTTGATAATTTTATTTGATTTAAATAGCTGATTATATAGAAGCAGGTGGATATTGTTTTGTATTTTTGTTTGTTTGTTTCATACCAGCTTCTTATTGACCACCCTATTTGTTGGCCCCCGTAAGCTCGAAGCTTGTGTGGGGTGGTAACCCTATACCCATGTCTGCTAGAAATCAGCTACTTCTTCGAAGAGGCAGAGGGAGGTGTTAATACTGCATGTGGGTTGTGCAAAACAATAGTAGACCTCCTTTATTTTCAGTCCCGTTAGCCTACAAAAGGACCTGGCTTGGATGAATGGCTTGCCACACCAAATCAATTATGAACTCCCAGCTTAGGAAGTTGAATCCGGATCACAAGATCACAAGTCCAACTCCCTAACCGTTGGCGCACTCAAACTAGCCCAGAAACGATTACATTCTGAGATGTTTTTCAAACTGAATTTAGATTGCGTATAGTTTTAAAGGGCTTACACAGAGTTCAATACCAGGATTCATTGGTATCAATTTATTTCACTGTTATTTCAGACAGATTGTACATTTTAATCTGTATTGAGCCCCTTATCAATTGATCAACTTCTATGGAATGACTCCCCAGCCCCTTTGTTTTGTGTCGATGATATTCTTGTACATGGTAAATATTATGGGTTCTCAAAATCCTGGTCAGCAGGTTTCGTAATGGACCACGAAACCTGTCAACCAGGTAATGGATCACAAAATCTCTCCTGTTTCTGTTAACTACCTATACTTTTAGCGTGAGAGGAATTATATAGAAACAATGAACAGGAAATTTTCGATTTAATGGAATAGGGGATCTTATATTCATTTTTTTAATATTTGGAGATGCAACGAGAAAGTATCATCGAACTCGGCTCTTTACGGCAGCTTTTTGATGATAAGTGATGATATTATTCCCTAATAATTGACAAAAAACATTCATAGAACATGCGCATTCATTTATGCAATGAGCTTAAGTTTAGTCTATTGGTTTGTAGTACATTTGGAATGCTGTCCCAACTCGCCCCATACCCGTCCCAACTTAAACATCTTGCGTAATAAGTTGGGACGAATGACAAGCCCTGCCAAAATGAATTTTACCAAGTAATGCTGACTGTTAAATTTATGAGGTTTGGCACATTACTAGGCAACATATTAGACTATCCGAGGGCCAAAATAGAGCTTTTAAATATTTTGATATTGTTGTTGGAATAAAAAAATCTCAAAAGTGTCCCAACTTACCCCGCTCTCTCCTATGTAAATACGCACCATTTCTAGGATTTTACGGGTCAGGAGCTCAATACCGACCGCTTTAAGTGCATGTGTAGAGGTAGAGGTTCCTGTTGCTGCATCAGCATGAACCTGAGTGTCCGGACTTCAATGAGAAGTGTTCAGTCTGAAATTGTATGCTCTTGCCTTGTGTATTACACTAAGTAAAAGAATTTCAAAATCATACAGCTGGACTGAATAGAGGAGTACCAGTGGGTCGATCCACCCAGATTATGGAAGTCAGTTTCAGGCGAGGGCTGAATTCAGAAGTGGTCACATTTTCAACTAGACTCGCTGTTCAGCCCTCGCCCCTGTACAAAAGTGATGGAGAAAAAGCAAGATGGCAGCCTCCTATTTTTGTATCCTGCCATCTGATTGGCCCTAATGGATTTACTCCTCTATTCAGGTCCAGCTCTATGTTCAAAATGCATCTCAATCTCTTGAGGTGTGTGAAATCATGATATTTCAGCAGTACAATTTACGTGCAGCTTCAATACTGCTTAGCTGACATTGTGCAAAACGCAACGCAAAACGTATGGTAATGCCAAAGAATATAATATCCTCTCTGGTAACACTCTGCCTGCAGGATAATCTTTGGCGCTATAGATTATCTCTGCATCGTGGCAAAAGTGGCACTGCTGGTTCAAAAAGGGGACAACTCTTAGAGGTCAAGGTTGAGATATACAAACGACCAGTAATCCTAAAATGAAATTTGCTGGCTGGTCAATATTTACTGACTTAGGAACTTAGCCTAACTGAATCAATTCAGTCTCTACCATGCAGTGACAACCATATGTCTCAATGGTTGCTCCTGCGCAGTGTGCTCTGGTAATGCAGACATTGAGAAAGCATTTAATTGCAGAAGTCTCATAATATCACACATATCAGGAGAGTGAGACGCATTTTGAAATTCTTTTACCTAGTGTAATGCACCACGCAAGAGCATATAACTCCAGTCTGAACAATCCTCATTGTTATGCATTTTGGGCGCTCTCTATTTAAAACATTTCGATTTTCCAACAATAGGAAGGCATTAATAGCGAGGGCCAAAGACACAATTAAAGTTTAAGCACTTCGACATCATCAGCGTATATTTTAGCTTATATGTTATATAAGGGGGCCTAACCGGTATTCAGCGAAGATTGAAGATTGGGTGTTGTTAAGTCTGAAGATCGAAAATTTTATTATTCTTTCAAAGTGAAGTCTGAGGATTCCAAGTGAAGAGTGAAGATTTAGAATTGGCTGGTCTTAAATGTGAAGACAGGTCCCTTAAGTGTGAAGACTGTGAAAACAGGATTTCACGGTTACCCCCCCCCACTTGTTTGAGAACTTCTAAGAGCCAACCATCGCAAATTCGCTGCCAAACATTTTCATGGACAATCGAGTAAGATTCGTGGCTTTGGTTATTTTTTAACCATTTGATAGATACAAAGTCCTATACTTGGGTGCCCTGCTCTAAGATTAAACTGTTTCCTAACACCCAGATGGTAAAGGATGCTGCATGTGTGTACCTGTAACTGACTTGGCTATGTCAGTGATAGAATTCCTGGTATTCTTTGTATCCAATTGTGTTAAACGCCAAGAGTTCATGTACATATAATTATGACAAACAATCTATTTGAAATATTCTGCACTTAAGCATTCTTAAAACTTTGTGTTTCAGATGCCATCTGGCTATCGAGATGTTTTCTCAGATGAATGAACTTACGAAATATCTGAAACTGGTTACGTCCTGCAATATTACCTGCAGTTTATCCATGGCTGATTTTAAAACGTACTTGGACCTCAAACAGGACAATTATGTGGCAACTGGGAAGCAGAACATAATCACTGCTGTGGAGTTTAGCGGCCTACAAGCAGATGGCTCAGTTGTATTTAGTGACAAGGTATGATATGACAACAGGGAGGTCTTGTGTTACAATAATCTTCTTCAATATGGGGTAGATAGGCAGGAATACCATTATCCATCAGGATTTCAGAAGTTGGGATCAAGAGGTTTGGGTCGGGACCAAGGAAGATCATAAGAATATATGTATATATTCTTTGGTCGGGGCCCCCATGAAAGTAGAAATCAACCCTAGACGTTGTTACAGATGTGACTAGATGATTTAGATAGCTGGAGAAAAAAGTGTGATGAAGACAGAGCGTTTCTGCTTGAGATAATTCGATAATTCGATAGTGTACTGCTGACCTATCCCAAGCCAAAAGCTGGACAAATCCTTCTTTTTTGCTCCTAAGAGTGGCATACCAAGTTGCCCGGCAACCTTTATAAAAACCGGAAATGTATACGAGCAGAAAGCATTGAGATACAACTGAAGGGTGTGACATTCTTGCCAGATCCCTAATGTCACATCCGTACCTAGCGCCAGAGGATGCTATTTGGGTCGGTTTTTTAATATCGTGGGCACTGATGCATTTGAAACCATCATATACACATGTTCGTCAGGCTATTATTTACTAAAAGAAGTGCATCAGAATGAAGAGAAAAACATGTCACAAATGTTTTACATTCGTAACATTTTTCAAAACATCCATTACATACACCCATGTCAAGCAGTATAGAGCATGTTTTGTTATGCTGTACTAGGCTCCCAGACCAGTATTTGAAGACCAGTTCTATGTTCCTAACATAAATTGTCTGCCCTACAGAAGCTACTAAAGAATCAGATCTGTCTGATCTGTAACATTTTTAATTTATGGATTGAACCATTTTAGCAATTTTAGCAATTTAATTTGCAGGCGGCTTTGACAATGTGTACTCATGAAATGCATCTCGATATTTTAGATGCATGTTGACCAGGCAGGTCGCCAACTGCAAGATGAAGTCATAACATGTATGAACTCTAATAGAGCTGTCGGAGTTATGCCACCCAATCTCGTCCTTCAAGACAATCCTGCGAAGCTCACTGCTTTACTGGACTGCATGGAAGTAAGACCAGGTTCACAAATAACAGGAATAATTGTTTTTAGCACTGTTTTTCCATCTCAACAACACCCTCAAAACCCAGTCATTGGATGTAGCATTTGAGCTTTGGTTTATCATTTGCAACAGTGATATAAATAATGTCCAGATTTTGTCAGAGTTCCAGAATTAGACTTCTCCTGTTTTCTTTTAAGCAATCTTCTTAAAATATTGCTAATTCTCGTCCAGATACCAATGCTATTTTTCGATGATGTAACCCCCCACAATATGTACTCGAAAGTCGCTAAGAAATGTTTGAACCGCCCAGAATGATTCCTATAGATGGGATTATGACGGTTTAGTAGTGGAATTGGGACCTACATGTATATGCAAATTGTCAAAATTGGTGCTCTTACAAGCATAAGACTCAATTTCCTTTGTGTCCTGCAAACCTCCATTGAACCTGCCTTGCAACACCTAACTGAAACTACATTGTCAAGACTCTGTCAAAAGCTTGTAATATACAATTAATAGTTGATTTTTTCTCCAATTAACAATCTTTTCCTCAATTGCCCAGCTCCCATCTGTAACTATTTGAGTATGAGTATTTTGCATTTTAGAAAGTCTTCCGGCATAATCTTTGCCCAGCTATTTCTTCAATAGCTGCGTACACCTATCTTATGTCCTACCCGCGAGTAACTGCAACTGGAGGACGTATGTCTGCCATTCTCCTCTATTCAGATGCCTGTGCAACCGGTAAATCGACGGCCATGCAGATATCAGCTGGTGTGCATGGCCAGGAAAACTCAGTAAGCACTTTTACGTCATTGTCAGTTCGATATAGGTTTTTGCTGAAATAGCTTTAAAAACTGCATCGACACGACTCCGGTACTGACACCCAACACTACTTTAAGCACAGACATTGACAAGCAATAGAGATATGATTATCAGCTAACTAACATACTATACCACAACAAAAGTTGAAAAGCTGAGATTCAGGCTGTCAAACGACAATCTTAACTGTTGCGGCCCCACTTTCAAGTTGCTGTCGTGGTGACTTGGCATTAAACCTCATCTTAGCCATGTTAGCGACATTCAAACCCAGAAATTGCCATATCCTCATAAGTATTAATAGTTTTGGTGGGTATGTATCAACTTCATGTGTTCTTTTCTGATTACGAGTTTCTGTAGGAAAGGGAGGAAGCCTTTATTGTAAATTTCAGCGAAAGCAGAGATCTTTTGTAGAATTATCTGCCTTCTCTTTATTGGAACATGTGTCATATACATGAACTTATATAAATAATATAAATGTTTCTGTATTAAAATACTGTTTACCCAACCTTCAACTGAAACAGTAAGCTATACCTGCATGTCAAAGGAAGACCAATTTTTTTAGTTTAAAGTTGTTACGTTAATTTCGGTGCTGTTACAATGTCAGTATTGGCACTACTATGATGTTTCAACAATGACAGAGGCCCCTTAATACAGTTGAACCCACGTTCTTATCATACTCAGGTTTGCATCCTTCTCCCTACAATATAGTGTGTGTAATTTAGTGATTTTCTTCGGAAACAGGTTATGGCAAAAATGAGTGATGCTGGTATGAAGAGAAGGTCTAATGACTCCGCTTTTCCAATCATGCTTGATGATGTCGAGTTAACAAGAGACTTGCAGAAAAAGGTCGTAGACCTCTACACTGGATGTGGGGAGTCAGACGCTAAAGCACAATATTTGGTCCGTTGTGGGCTTATGCTGGCATCAAACTACATGCCCACCAAGCAGGAAGCCAGGTCAGTGCTCAAAGTCAGTTACCCAAGTATGCTCCAATAATGATCTCAACCTACATGTATACAATGACATAACTACGACATTGGCTGGTCAGTAATGACTGAAGTAAAAAAAGCAGATGTCAGCATGGCGCTGTTGTTAGTCCAACAAATACGGTTGCGCAAACATGGTTCTCGCACTGGTTTGCGAACTGAAAGTGAAGTCATTAATAATAATTATTATTATTAATTATTACCATTATTATTATTATTATTATTATCAAGGGGGTAATGTGTTCATTTATATCCCACTTGATGAAACCCCTATGGCAGGGGCGGATATATTGGAAATTTTCACTGCCCAGTTTTCATGCTTCATTTCGCCGACTCGCGTCAAATTCTGGCCATTTTTTGAATAACTTTGTCATGCATACACACCAATGTTTGAAACATTCAATGATCCAGCTGCACACTTTCTGACACATACCTACTTTTAGCTAGTACCGTAGTGTTCTAGCACTTAACTTGTTCTAGAACTCCTTGGTTTAAGTACTTTACTCAGACTACCAAATACCCACTAAACCAATGGCAATATGATGCGGCAGAAAAGGAATTTAGGTGTATAAAAAATTTTTAACAAGCTCGAAAAGTAAGGATCTGCTTTTGTCATGTTTAATCTTCTGCAGAATTGAGGGTTATCGCTGTCAGTTTTAAGATTGAACAACGGGTAGAGAAATAAAAACAGACAGCTGAGTGCATTGGCCAGAAACTCAGGATTGAATAGTGGCCATAGGCATAGGGTGAACTCATAATTGTGATACACTGGTCCCTTTTGATCCTTTGTAGAATTGCTAGTAAGGTCCTAACTTTTGGATTTACATCTCCTGGGATTGAGCCTCGGAATGAAATGGAGATGGATTCATTTCAACGTTTAGCTGATACTGTACGAGAGGCCTGCTCTACATTTCTACTTGTAATACCAGTTATATTGGCAAAGTGCCTTTCACGGTCACCCAAAGAAGTTCTAGCTGATCAGAAGGTGGTGTCAGCCATATTACCTGAAGCCAACCACCGTCTCATTGAGGGCTATGGGACTATACTATACATCATAAGACAAGTAAGGTTTATGTGAAATCTACACACAGACTGCATATTGCCTCCATATTCCCTTGCATTTTGGATTAGTTTGTAGTCTCGGCACCTCTGAATGTCGAGAAATTTGCAGTCATTTGGAGGGTGTCTTCACTGTTATCTGAAATATCCAAATTATGTGGTATTGCCTCCTATGAGACGACCATAAGTATGCATTGTTTGGGAAACATAACGGATGCTTTGAATTGGAAGGGGATGAGAAGCAATTTTCAATGTTGTTAAAAAAGAGTGATGGAATGGAACGGGTTGGTGGATTCCAAATCTGACTTCAGATTCAGCGACTCAAATTGCTCCTGGCATCAACCTCTATATCAATACAACTCGAGGAATTCAAGCTAGAGCGTAAATGAATAATTGAGCGATAAAGCCGTTTCTGGAAAAGTTTATTGTAGAGCTGAATTCAGATTTGGAATCCACCAACCCGCTCCATCACTGTTTAAACTTGATATACCCGCAGAGGCATTCAGGATGGAATGGTATGTGTAAAGTCTGAGGTAAAAACCATCAGAAATAAATGGATACATTCCTACCAAAGTATGTTGGCAATTTTAAATTATGTGGTGTTCCGATGATGTGGTTAGGTAGTTAGGCAATTGAGCGGTTTATTTTATTTTATTTTTTTTTTTGTCTGAAGAGAATCACTGGGTCAGCTGGGCTCAAATCACACTGACAACCCTTAAGTGCCATTATGAGCAAATGTGACGGATTGCAAAGTTTCTCATAGTAGCAGAGTTGTCGAAATCTAACCATTTACATTCACCCACTGTCAGCCACTGTTCACAATGTTGGTCACGAGGATATGCAGTCTTCATGTCACAGGGTTCAAACGCTTGATAATAAGGTACCGGTAGATTACCGATAGTTGGCATATTGGCAACATAAGTCGTATTTATACTACCAAATTCTATAGTGTAGTTTTGGGCCCAGGGCAGGGAGTTATTCGACCTCTGTAACTACTTGGTTTGGGTGAAATGGCGAATGATTGCATCACATTGCTTATAATGCACTATGTTTTATGCTCTGTTTAGATTCTGTCGTATGCCAACTACAGGAAGCTTACTGCTGAAAAGATCATCAGTGACTCTATATCTACGGTTGATGTATGTGGTGTTATAGGCAGTGGCAAAACCAGCCAAACACTGCAACACTTTTCCTCTCTGCTGGGTGGTTTGCTTCAACAACAGGATGTAAGTTCATAGGGCCGAAAGTTATTGGAATGAATGTATGACTCCGTAGCATATACATTGCAGCAAAAAGTGTGCAAGGCGCACAAAAATATGAAAGCAAATTTACTTTCAATTCTGTGGAAAACTGTGCATGTGATGGTATTACACATAGCAAACACGGTAAAAGTTTTTCTTCGATCAGTGGGAGCCTTCCAACTTTCAGCTTTTTTAGCTCCTGAACCACTTGAGCTAGTTTCATGATAGTTTCAGTGCATATAGTTGGTGTACATGACATCACAACTTCTTAACTGACTTGAATGCAATTGTTTGGGTTATAGCCTATAGCCATATTTTTTCGTGGAAAAATTCATTATCTGCTTTTTTTGTTTTTAGATGGAGACTTTTCTAGTAATTTCCCCAGAAGCAGACTATATATTTTTCTGCTCCTCCGCTGTGCCCGCAGATATCTCCACATTTTTCTTTAAAGAAGTGAAGAAAGTGGTATCGGCAGAGAAGACTAGCAGAAGATTCAGTGACGGTAAAGATGTCATGAACACCACTGAAATTGTATTACATTGCACTGGTGTTGTTCTAGTACTTGATTGGTACATTGAGTAATGCTGGGTCAATCCCCGCAATGATCAAAAGATTTCCGCCTAAATTTTGTTGAATCAAATTCAAATGAAATAGTTGGAAACCCAATTGAAATCGTTTGTTTCAAATCCCATTTGGGTCGATTTACAGCTTCAATGTTTACTTTCTCAATTTTTGATGTTATTTAGCCGTAGATACCAAACTCTACAAAATCTCATCGTAAATGAGACGAAAAGTCCCTTCAAGCCACACGAAATTGGGACTGTTCACGTTATTTTGTACACATATGGGTTTGATACTTCCGATCGAGGTTAAAGTCGGCAAATTGGGTTTTTTGGGGTAACTTGGAGCACTGATTGTAAATACAGCAA
>ERZ1740062.1187-NODE-1187-length-11071-cov-4.167756_pt1 | contig 11071 bp, 9 predicted proteins | sample MGYA00581741_ERZ1740062 | MGnify/ENA primary metagenome ERZ1740062 (study PRJEB43018, sample SAMN04849747) | marine metagenome | isolation source: floating plastic debris | place: Pacific Ocean | collected 2008-09-01 | study: EMG produced TPA metagenomics... | reverse complement strand
GTGACGTTCGGCTCGCGCTCCTGAAGGCGGGGTAGTTCATGCCCGGCACTATAATGACGCGGCCGCTGATGTCCGCGGCCTGAATGGTTCGGGCAAGATCGAACAGCGCAATCGGACCTTCATATTCGTCCCCGTGATTTCCGCCTGTAAGCAGAACGGTAGGTCCGTCACCGTTTCGGGCCACCGTAATGGGAATCATGATCGATCCCCAGGCAGATCCATCATGGGAATAGGGCAGCTTCAGAAAGCCATGTTGAACACCATCCTCTTCATAGTTGACTGTCGCGGAAATAGGACTGGCTCTCATACGCTTAATCCTTGACCATGAGTTCGCGGGGGACGGAAGCAAGGAGATCGGGGGCGCCCTCTGTAATGATAATGCTTTCTGTCGTTTCCATGCCCCAGTCATCCATCCATAGGCCAGTCATAAAATGAAAGGTCATTCCGGGTTCAAGAACCGTTTTGTCACCAAGCCGTAAACTCATCGTCCGTTCGCCCCAATCAGGTGGATAGCTCAAGCCAATGGGATAACCGGTCCGATTGTCTTTATGAATGCCGTATTTTTTCAGGATTGCAAAGAAGGCGCCTGCGATATCTTCGCATGTATTGCCGGCCTGCGCTTTTTCCAGTCCGGCTTCCATGCCTTCCTGAACCGCATTATCTGCATCAATAAATGTTTGAGATGGTTTTCCAAGAAAAATAGTTCTGGATAGGGGGGCATGATAGCGCCGATAACAACCTGCAATCTCAAAAAATGTTCCTTCGCCAGCTTTCATGGGTTTGTCATCCCATGTGAGATGCGGCGCCGCCGCATCTGCGCCTGACGGGAGAAGGGGAACGATTGCCGGATAATCTCCGCCGAAACCATCCGCCCCGCGAATGCCGCTATCGTAAATCTCCGCCACCAATTCGTTCTTTGGAAGGCCGGGTTCAATTTTCTCGAAAATGCGTTTGTGCATTTCCTCGACAATGCGGCCCGCCCGCCGCATATAGATCAACTCCTGATCCGACTTCACCGCGCGGCACCAATTCACCAATGAATTGGCGGTTTTGAACTTGGCATTAGGAAGGTGATTGACCAGCGACATATAGGCAGCGGCAGAGAAATAGTAGTTGTCCATCTCGACGCCGATGACGGTATTTCCAAAGCCCCGATCAGTCAAAAGTGTGCTCAGATAATCCATGGGATGGCGTTCCGTGGACTGAACATAGTTATCTGCATAGAAGAGGGTATTGTCCTCGCTCAGGAAAGTAGTCCGCAAGGCACCATTCGCGTCTTGTTTGCGGCCGAACCAAAGTGGATCGCCCTCCATTGACAGAATAACGCATTGATGAACATAAAAGGACCAGCCGTCATACCCTGTAAGCCAAGCCATGTTGGACGGATCCGTAACGATAAGGAGGTCAATGCCATTCTTGGCCATTGCTGTTCGTGCTTTTGCAATGCGCTGCTGATATTCTGAAAGAGAGAAGGGTAGATCAAGTCCAGACATAGTTTTCTCCAAACCTGCTAGTTGTTGAATATGGTGCCGATGTCTGCGCCGTGCGCGAGCTCTCGGGCAAAGGCGGCAATTGCGGTATCCTGAACGCCTGTACCCGTCAGGTCGCAAATCGTGATGCTTTCATCCGACGGGCGGCCACTATAGTGGCCAGCGATAATATTGCCGAGTTCCGGGAAATCAGTGTCTTCATCTACATATCCGGCGGTGATGGCCGCGCGCAGTTCACCCTGCTTGCGGCATTGGGCAAGATTGTCGCAGACATATAGATCGGCCGCAGGGATAACGTCTGGTGCCAACTCGGTTTTATAGTCGGCATCCGTACCCATAGCGGTTATATGCTGACCGGGGCGAAGTTGTGCCGCTGAAATCAATGCGGTTTGGGATGGAGTCGTCGTCACCACAATATCGCTTTCGCCCATCAGGGCATCAATGGAATTTGCGACTTGGATATCGATCCCAAGTTCATTTTTGAGTTCTTTAGAATATTGTTCTGCTTTCACGTCATTCCGGCCCCAGACAATAGCCTTTTTTAGATCACGAACGAGGCTGAGGGCTTTAAGTTGGAGGCGGGCCTGAGTACCGGTTCCGATAATTCCGGCGACGCTGGAATCTTCACGAGACAGCCATTTCGCGGCGACGGCACCGGCGGCGGCCGTGCGAACATCTGTAAGATATCCGTTATCCAACGAGACCCCTTCGACGATGCCCGTCTTGGAAGAGAAAAGGACCATTAATCCATTGAGGCTTGGCAGGCCCAGTTTGGGATTATCAAAGAATCCGGGACTCATTTTAATTGCGAAGGAGTCAATTCCCGGGACATAGGCTGTTTTGACGTCCACTTCCCCGTTGTGATCCGGAACGTGAAAGCTGAGGATGGGCGGCATTACCACATCCTTTGTTGCGAGAAGCCGGAATGCATTTTCGATGCAGTCCACGGCAGCTTTGCCCAGCGAAACGACCTGCTTTAGTTCCTTTTCGTTTAGAATAACAATTTCAGGAATGTCAGGCTTCCACTTCCAACTGTTCCCGACCGACATCGCCATTCTCTCCGTCGCTAAGCCGTTTATGCAATTTCATGTCGATGTTGCATCCGCTGATGAGGCTGACGCAAGTGCCAGGCGCCTCGATCTTTCCAGCAAGCAAGGCCGCCATGCCGACGCTGCCGGAGCCTTCGATCACCAGTTTTTCCTGCCAATAGGCATGGCGGATGGCCTCGGCAATTTCGGTTTCGGTTACCAGCACAATGTCATCGACAAGTTCCCTCACCATCTGGAAGGTATAGAGATTGTTAAGACCAATTCCGCCACCCAGCGAATCGGCGAGAGTGGGGTATTCTTCCACTAGAATGGGTTTGCCGGCTCGTTGACTTTCATGCATGGCGGCACCCTGGTCCATGGAGACACCGATGATCCTGATCGCAGGTATTTTGGCTTTCATGGCATGGGCAACACCAGAAACCAGGCCGCCACCGGACAAGGGCACTAATACGGTTCCAACGTCTGGAAGCTGTTCCTGTAGTTCCAGACCGAGCGTTCCCTGTCCCGTAATAATATCTTCATGGTCAAAGGGCGGCAGCATGGTCATCCCTTCTTCGGTGACCAACCGATCCACCTCCACCTGCGCATCGTCTTGCGAGCGTCCGATAATACGAACCTCCGCGCCATGCGAGCGGATGCCTTCCACTTTGTTCCGAGGCACGAGTTCAGACATACAGATAATACATTTCACGCCGGCATTTTGGGCAGCATAGGCAAGGCCTCGCCCGTGGTTTCCGGTTGAGACACCGACAACACCGTTTGCCTTCTGATCCTTCGTTAAAGACAACACAGCATTTGTTGCGCCGCGTAACTTGAAACTTCCCGTAATCTGAAGCTGCTCCAGCTTGAGATGTATATCTCCACCCGTCTGCTCCGACAGGGAAGGTGAGGGAATAATCGGTGTTTGTCGGATAAAGGGAGCTATTCTGAGGCGCGCCTTTTCAATTGCAGACAAACTCACTGAACTTATCTTGCGGCCCTTCATACTGGGCAACTCAAGCTTGAAACAGCCGGCCATAACCGGGAATATTGAGTTGAAGATTCCATTTAATTTTATCCCACCTGAAAAATATGATGAGGCCGACATTACAATTCGGACGAGATGGTTACACTACCATCACCGGACAATTTGCGAGGCTTGTTACCTTGTGGGAGACGCTTCCGAGCAGGAAGCCTTCCAAATCTCCATGCCCCCTGCTTCCCAGAACAATCAGATCCACATCTTTGTCTTTTGAAAAATTAACAATTGTTCGGGCGGGAGGGCCGTTTTTCACAAAAGCTCGAACCGCTTTGGCTCCCATGTCCAATGCTTCTTTTTTCGCGCTTTCCGCTACATTGGATGCATGCTTCCGCAGAATGTCATCCATGACTTCTGGTTCCTCTGAGCGGACCATCGATATCGATGTTTCCAAAAGACTGTGATGTCTGAAAACAGTCAGAATGAGTAGCTCACAGTCAAAAGACTCTTGCATTTTGACAGCCGTTTTCAGGGCTTTCAGGGAAGGTTCTGAGCCATCCATCGGGATCAGGATTTTTTTAAACATATGTTATCTCCTATCCCTCAACGGAATGCCAGATCGCGGGCAAATAGGGCAATCTGCGGGAAAAATATTAGAGCGACCGACACCGCCGCAAGAATGATCGTAAACGGGAAAATCCCCCTTACAACATCTGCATATGGTCTTTTAAAGACGGCGATTGCCGTAAAAATATCACATCCAAAGGGCGGCGTTGCAGAGCCAATAGCAACCTGCAACGTGATAATCGTCCCCACCAGAACCGGGTCCAAAGCAACAGCCTCTACCACTGGCGCAAAAATGGGCACGAGAACTAGGATCACGACGATCGGATCAACAAACATACATCCGATGAAAAAGGAAACAGAGATGACGCCCAGAACCCCTTTGGGACCCATCTCGGTAATACCAATCGCCCCCAGAATTTCCTGTGGGATCTGGGCGAAGGAAATCACCCAAGAAAAGGCGGCTCCAGCGCCAACCAAGATGAAGACAACGGCTGTAATCAGTCCGGTGGATTTGGCAATCTGGTAAATATCTGTGAACTTCAAGGATTTAAAAATGATAATTTCCAGAATCAGGGCATAGAATACACAGGCCGCCGCCGCTTCTGTCGGACTAAAAATACCACCATAAATGCCGCCAATAATTATGACCGGGAAGCCGAGAGGCCAGATAGCTCTTCTTGCTGCACTCAACCGTTCAGACCAGGTTGCTTTCGGCTCTGTCGGCACCCTGTTAATGGTCGCATAGATCATGCTGTAGGCGGAGAAGAGGACCATTAACAGAAGGCCGGGGCCAACACCGGCGATGAATAACTCTGAAATGGACGTGCTGGAAATTACGCCATAAATAATCATGCCGATACTGGGCGGAATAAGGAAGGCGATATCACTGGCATTGATGATCAGGGCGAGGATAAATGAATCCTTGTATCCCGCCTTCAACATACGTGGGCGCAATGGCGACCCGACAGCAACAACTGTGGCCTGCGTCGAGCCGGATACCGCCCCGAAAAGGGTGCAAGCCGCGGCCGTGCTGACGGCAAGTCCGCCCCGGACATGGCCGATAAACTTCATCACCATGTCAATAAGACGGTTTGCGGATTGGCCCCGGGTCATGATTTCCGCGGCCAGAATGAACATCGGGACTGCTATTAGAGATGCCGGGCGTATGCCCGCGAGCATCTGTTGGACCATGAAGTCCATTTTTGAAAAGCCATTAAAAAGCTCATAAAATCCATAAAAAGCGCCGAGCAGAAGCGGGATCATCATGGGCAGGCCCGCGAGTAACAGGACGATCATGATTGCTGTTATTTTGATTGCCATCCGATCCTCCTAAACTTCGATCTCGTCGTCGTCATACCCTTCCAGCATGCTGGTGGAGAGGTAGACGTCTTTTTCGAGAATATTTTTGACCGTTGTGAGTGCATACTGGATTCCGGTGACTGCGAAACCGACTGGAACCCAAAGAAAAATCATATAAACCGGTATTTGAAGAGCAGGCAGGACGCGTCCGGAGTTTGCAACTTTCATGATATAGCCGATTGAAAAATAACACAGGGCAAACATCGTCAACGCGGTGATTATCGTAATAAGGATCATCATGACTTTGCGCGTTCGAATGGGCAACGCATCATAAATGGCAGACATTCTGATATGCCGGCCATGGCGCGCAGCATAGCCGATACCCGCAAAGGTGATCATGATAATAAGAATTCTGTTTATCTCTTCCGTGAAGAAGAAGCTGTATTGGAAGACGAAGCGGCCAATAACATTGCCTACTGTATTTAGGCCCATCAATAATACACCGGCTGCGAGGATGACGGCTTCCACACGACCGATCAGTGTATCGATCTGACCCAGGAAACCGGGTAGCATTGATTTGTGAGCTTTATCTGTCACGAGGCATTCCCTGTATCGTTCAAATCCAAAATTCTAGAGGGAAAAATACCGGGCAGTTTTACTTAAGATCGCCCGATATTTTTTGGGTGTATAGCCCTACTTTGTGGCAGCCAGGTCTGCTTTGAACTGTTTAAGGATCGCCGTGCCGCTATCACCGGTCATTTCGATGAATTTGGCCTCAACGTCTCCGGCCGCTTCTTTAAAGCAGGCGCGCTGCTCTTCGGAAAGGACGGTAACCGTCATGCTTGGCTTGGTTTCCTTGATTTTTTTCAATTCTTGCTGAGCCAGGCCTTCCTGATAAACAACAATATGTTCATAAGCTGCTTTGGCGGCATCCTGAACAATCTTCTTGTCGGTATCTCCAAGACCATCAAAAAATTCCTTGTTGGCCATAACCGCTGTCGTAAAGTTGCTGTGGCCTGTATAGGTGATGTAGTCCGTCACTTCATACAGCTTCGTTGAGTACAGGTAGAAAGTCGGGTTTTCCTGACCTTGGATGATGTTGGTTTGCAGGCTTCCATATACTTCACCCCAAGGCAGAGGCGTTGGTGTTGCGCCAAACGCTTTGTAGGCTTCTACGAGAAGCGGGTTCGTCATGACGCGGAATTTTACCTCATCCAGATCTGCACAGCTGTTGACGGGCTCTTTAGTCGTCATGGCAACTTCGCCTTCGGGGAACATCTGCAGAAGTTCAAGTCCTTGATTCGCGTAAAGTCCTTTGAAATCCTCATTAATTGCCTTGCTGTCCCGGAAGAAGCGGGCCAGATGCTCTTGATCCGTCGGAAGTAGGTAGGGAACAAAAAAGACCTGTGCTTCGGGGATCAGCGCGCCGGTAAATCCGGGAGATTGGTCAACGAATTGCAGGATACCTGCCTGGGTCTGTTCCATCAGGTCCGCTGACTCGCCCAACGTACCATAGGGGAACAGCTGGATTTTATGATCAGAGTTTTTCTCGATCTCTTCCTTGAATTTTGTCGCATAGACCCCCTGGACTTCTGTCAGGGATTCTTCAAATGCGTATTTCCATGTATCTGCGTTTGCAGTGCTCAATCCTGCCGCAATTGTCGCCATTGCTGTCAAACAGCTAATCAAGCCGCGTTTCTTCAAAGTCATTGGTATCATACCTCCTGTTTGCGATTGGCAATCATTGACGGATTTCCCTTCCCGGCACGCAATGGTCCCACAATCCTGAAACACTTAAAGGTTCGTAAAAGCTAATACGGACTCTTCCCGTAAATGCTTGTCCGGAAATACTGTTGAAATCAGAATTTGGCGAAAAGCGACCCGCCTGAATTTTTCGAGTGGAAGTCTGGCCTTCAATTGTAATGCATGTCAAATATTATATTGACGCAGTACAATCATAGCAGTTGTGGTAAGGGCTCGGGTGATCGTTTTAAGAGGCCTTTGATAAGGGCTAGTCCTTGCTGAAACCTTTCCGTACGGGCAACGCCGCCAACGGCGATTCGGACCGCATTCAAGGGTTCGCATTGCGCCGTCATGAAAGGTTGCGGCGGGGCGACGGCAACCCCGAGTGCTTTCGCATGCTCCACCATGCTGTGTGACGTCCACTGCTCAGGTAGCGCAAGCCAGAAATGCAGCGCTGCCGGATGGCCGACCCAGTCGAATTCGGCCAGTTCTTCAGCCACAATCGTGTGACGTTCGGCAATTTTTTCGCGCTGCCAAAGCACTAATTCGTCTGCTGTACCATCATCAATCCAGCGGCTTGCGAGCTCCGAGATAAATGGGGTGGCCATCCAGCTGAACACAATTAGCCTTCCTATAATTGAGGGCAGCAGGGCCTCAGGCGCGACCAAGTATCCTGTTCTAAGGCCGGGCATAACGCATTTCGTAAAAGATGTAAGATAAATAGATCTTTCAGGCGCGAGCGCAGATATCGGAGTGGGACGCGTCTCAGGCAGAGGGCCAAGGACATCGTCCTCGACAATCAGGATATCATATTGCCGAGCGATTCGGATGAGATCCTTGCGCCTTTCCGTTGACATTAGGTTTACGGACGGGCTGGCAAGGGTCGGAACCGTAAAGAAAACTTTTACATCCTGTTGTTTGCAGGCTTCCTCAAATGCATCCGGCAGAACGCCTTCCTCATCCATCCGAAGTCCCTGAAGGCGCAGTCCGAGATAGGAGCAAAGGGAGACAATAAGATGATGGGCAATAACATCTGTCACGACAACATCTCCATGACGGGCAACCGAGGAGAGGGCCGTCGCCATGCCGTGACTGACACCGTTGGTCATGACAACGTTTGCTGTGGAAGTTTCCAGTCCGCACTTCGAAAGCCATTTCACGCCTGCATGGCGATGTTCCCCCAGACCAATGTTGGGCCGACAGGCCAGATAGGTGTCCGGATTCACTCCCTCGGACATCTCCGCAAGTGCGGATTGCATCCTGCTGACATGAATATTGTCATACAGCGGCCTGGCAATCGAAAGATCAATCAGCCCCTGGTCGGTTCGCTCCATCAGAAATGGTTGGCGGGAGGATTGCGCGGGATCCAGAACGAATGTTCCTCGCCCTACCTGACCGCCGATGAGGCCCGCGCGCGTGACCTCATCATAGGCTTTGCTGACGGTGTGAACGCTGACGCGTAAAATATCCGCTAGAGTTCGGTGAGGTGGGAGGCGCTCCCCAACAGCCAACTGTCCGTCGGAGATGGCGTCTCTGATAAGATTTGCAATGCCTATATGAAGAGGACGATCGAGCGCCTCACGCTTGGGAATCCATTTTGTCATGCGACAATTGTAGTCGATAGCATGACAACTGCAATGTAATTTCTTTCTGCGGAATCCGGCGGGCGGAATCTCTTGCTGTCTGAACGCTTGTTGGGTTTGCGTTTAACTTGCCCGGAAGAGAGGCGATTTCTCTTTCGGGCTTTTCTATCCGGACTTTATCGTCAATCCGTCATGGTGCTGATCAATGTGGGATAGTCGATATATCCTTCTGGTCCACGACTGTAAAATGTTGCGCGATTATAAGGCGTTAATGGTGCGTCCAGTCTTAATCGCTCGGGCAGGTCGGGATTAGAAATGAAGAAGCGACCAAAGGCAATTGCGTCTGCATCGCCATTCGCCAACATGGTATTGGCGCTTTCTCTGTTAAAGTTGCCGGCCGCGATCAGGATGCCATGCCAGATGGGACGGAAGAGTTCTGCCGCCGAGGGCACATTTTTATGATCCACATCACGCTGACCCGTACCGCTGGCCCGCGGCTCAATCAGATGCAGATATGCCAAATCAAGCTTATCAAGTTCGCTGATGAGGTGGGAATAGAGCGGCATTGGCTCGTCCTCGCCACTATCGTTTGCAATACCATAAGGGGACAAGCGAATGCCGACGTGATTTGATCCCCAAACCGTAGTAATAGCTTTCGTAATTTCTAACACCAATCGGCAGCGGTTTTCAATCGAGCCTCCATAAAGGTCGGTGCGTTTGTTCGTTCGCGATTGGAGAAATTGTTCCAGCAGATAGCCGTTGGCAGAGTGGATTTCTACACCATCGAAACCGGCCTCCTTGGCGCAGCTGGCAGCATGGACGTAGCGTTCGATCAAGCTCGGTATTTCCTCAGTCTTCAGCGCCCGAGGTGTGGGGCAGGGAACGCGCTTGAATTCCTGCGTAGTGACCTCAACATTTGCAGGTACCGCTGATGGAGCAATTGGTAGCCCTCCATCAGGTTGATAGGATGGATGCGACAGTCTGCCCATATGCCAGAGCTGCAGATAAATCTTTCCGCCCTTGGCGTGCACGGCCTCCGTGATTAATTTCCACCCCGCTATTTGCTCTGGGGAATGAATGCCGGGCGTACAAGGGGCGCCCCGGCCATCCTCCGAAACCTGGGAGGCCTCGGCAATTATCAAGCTGTCACGACTTGCACGCTGGCCATAATATTCCGCCATCATTTCGTTAGGGATGTTACCTGGAACGGTCGCGCGCATCCGTGTAAGCGGCGCCATGACGACGCGGTTTGATAGTTGCAGTTCACCAATAGAAATCGGTGTGAATAAATTGGTTTTTGTCATCGATGATTATTGTCCTAAGAATTTATCCGCCCCAGGAGAGAGCTTAACGGACCTGAAGTTCAAAAACTAGTTCAGATGAAAATTCCATGACTATTCGAGACGGTATACTCGGCTCGCGGTGTCGTGGAATAAATCTGCCTTTTCTGATGCACTATAATCTGCTGTTAGTCGCTTAAAAGAATTCCATAGAATATTATAGCTGCAGCTTACCTTGTCGACCGGAAAGTTTGATTCAAACAGGCATCGGCTGGTGCCGAATTGTTCGATGGTGTGTTCATAAAAGCGTCGCGTCGCTTCCATTAATTCCATGCTGGATGGGGGACGTTTCTTGTGATGCCAACCGAAGCCGTTAATCTCCATGTTAAGGCCACCAAGTTTAGCAACGACATTCGGACATTTCGCAAGCTCCGACACGGATTTTTTCCAGTCCGGAAAATACTCATCCTGTTTGTCTTTATAAGGCCCGATGCCTAATGGTCCGCCAAAGTGATTGAGAATTATAGTTGTGTCCGGAAAATGTCGTGCAAGATCAGTTAGCTGTGGAATCTGTGGATGATAGCACCATCCTTCGAAGCTAAGATTGCGAGAGGCGAGGTTCGCAAACCCCTCGCGGAACGTCGCATCTAGGTAAAGATTTTCAATCGTTGTTGGCAATGAGTTTGGCACCTCGTCACTTGCATCCCAACTTGCACGATGGCGAATGCCACGAAATCGTCCGCCGCCCGCACCTATATGGGCATCCAGTATCGGCCCTACAGCATCGCCCAGCATTAGATCGGCAGTGCCGACAATGCCGGCTGCAACGCGTGTATCGCCATAAAGCCCGGAAGCAGTCATCGCCGCGACACCATTGACGAATTCGGTTTCACCGACCGGCTTCATCTCCTCAGGTCCGGTCGACCGATACATGGCGCCGCATTCTATGAATACGGTGGAGACAATATTGTGCCCGCTATTTGTATCGGCGAGGATTTCATCGAGAAGATACCGTTGAGTTATTCTGCCAGGGCGCAAATCCCATAGGTGATGATGGGCGTCGCAAATCGGCAAATCAGGATCTAAAGTCTCTTCAACCGTC
>ERZ1740062.1186-NODE-1186-length-11079-cov-4.173621_pt1 | contig 11079 bp, 10 predicted proteins | sample MGYA00581741_ERZ1740062 | MGnify/ENA primary metagenome ERZ1740062 (study PRJEB43018, sample SAMN04849747) | marine metagenome | isolation source: floating plastic debris | place: Pacific Ocean | collected 2008-09-01 | study: EMG produced TPA metagenomics... | reverse complement strand
GTTGATCGTGGCATCCAACGTGACGGGTTTGGTAATTCCCTTGATCGTCAGGTCGCCGGTGACAGCGTAAGCATTATCGCCTGCCGCCTCGATTGCGGTGGCGACGAAACTGATATCTGGGTTGTTCGCGATATCAAACCACTTTTCGCCTTTCAGGTGGTCATCGTATTCACCGACCCGACTTGCAACGCTGGCCGGGTCGATGTCGACGCTCAGCGCACTGCTTGCGACGTCGTCGTTGTCCAGTTCCAGCGTGACATCAAAACTCTCGAAACCGACGACGGGGCGCGAGAAGCCGAGGTGTGTGTAGCTGAAAGAGATATAGCCGTGTGTTTTTTCGAGCTCGTAAGTTCCAGCGGGCACTTCGCTGAGATCGGCGTGGGCAGTGCCAAAACTGAGCGCAGCGATTGAAAGTGCGGTGATCAAAGTCTTTTGCATGGTCCATTTCTCCGTGAAAAACCAGGTTGGGGTTTGGCGGCTTAGCACACGCGTCGCCGAGCCCACCCGCCGCCGCGCGCTTGGCGTGCAGAGGGCTGAGTCCAGCGGCACGTTCGTGCACTGACCGCTCGCTTGACGAGACCGAATCAGGCGCAGAATTATAACAGACTGCGCGTTGCCTGCCTTGCGCCGCTCGCCGGTTGAATGGATACTTTGCGGCTGCCAACAGGCGCGCGAGCGCCCAAGCTCGGCATTTCGCCGGAAAATTCAGGAGAATCCGATGAAAATAGGCGTCCCCGCCGAAGTCCACGCTGGCGAACAGCGCGTTGCGCTGACGCCCGATGTGACCCGTCTAGTAACCAAGCTGGGCTATGAAGTCATGGTCGAAGCCGGTGCCGGTGCAAAGGCCAGTTATCCCGACGAGGCTTACCGTGAGGCCGGTGCGACTGTCATCGAGGACACCCGGGCGCTGTATGACGCAGCGGACATCATTCTGAAGGTCCGCCAGCCTGAGCAGCATCCGACGCTGAAAATGGCTGAAACGGAGTTGTTGCGGGAAGGACAGACGCTCATCAGTTTTGTTTGGGCAGGCCAGAATCAAGAGTTACTCGACACGCTGGCAGCACGCGGCGTGAATGCACTGGCCATGGACAGCGTGCCACGGATCTCGCGTGCGCAGAAAATGGACGCACTGAGCTCGATGGCCAACATCGGCGGCTACCGGGCGGTGATCGAGGCAGCACAGCACTTCGGTCGCTTTTTCACGGGTCAGATTACGGCGGCCGGCAAGATTCCTCCCGCTAAGGTGCTCGTGATTGGGGCCGGGGTTGCAGGGTTGTCGGCGATCGGCACAGCGAAGAGCATGGGCGCGATTGTCCGCGCGTTTGACACGCGGCCCGAGGTTAAGGAACAAGTCGAAAGCATGGATGCAGAGTTCCTGATGCTCGACTTCGAAGATGATGAGGATGGCGCCGGCGAAGGCGGATACGCCAAGACGATGAGCAAGGCGTTCATCGAGGCAGAGATGGCATTGTTTGCCGAACAGGCGAAAGACGTCGACATCATTATCACGACTGCATTGATTCCTGGTAAACCCGCACCGAAGTTGATCACCGAGGAGATGGTCGCATCGATGCGCGAGGGCAGTGTCATTGTCGATCTCGCTGCCGAACAGGGGGGTAATTGTGAGCTGACTGTCCCGCATGAAGTCGTACAGAAATATGGGGTGACGCTCATCGGTTACACCGATTTGCCGAGTCGTCTTGCGGCGCAATCAAGCCAACTCTACGGCACCAACTTACGTCACCTATTGAATGACCTGACGCCGGAAAACGATGGGCAATTCGTTATTGATATGGAAGTCGAGGTGATCCGTGGTGCGACGGGTGTGCATCAAGGCGAAATCACGCGGCCGCCGCCCGCACCGAAACTATCTGCGGCGCCGAAGGCGAAGCCCGCTCCCGCGCCAACGTCGCCGGTCGACACCGCACCAGCGAAGCCAAGCGTCTTCGGGCCATTGTTGGCGATGGGCATTGGCGGTGCGGTGTTGCTCGCATTGGGTAGTGTGGCCCCGGCGTCCTTCATGTCGCATTTCACTGTGTTCGTGCTGGCCTGTTTTGTGGGCTACATGGTGATCTGGAATGTCACTCCGGCGTTGCACACTCCGTTGATGAGTGTGACGAATGCGATCAGCAGCATCATCGTCATCGGCGCCTTGGTGAAAATCAGTGCTGGTGGGTTCTGGGTCGTCGCGTTGTCATTTCTCGCGTTGTTGATCACTAGCATCAATATCTTCGGCGGCTTCGCTGTCACGCAGCGCATGCTGCAGATGTTTCGTAAGTAGGGCAGACGATTATGATCAATAACGGACTCGTTCAAGCGGCATACATCGTCTCGACCATCCTGTTTATTCTCGCGCTAGGTGGCCTGAGCAATCAGGAGACGGCGCGCCGAGGTAACTACTACGGCATCGCCGGTATGGCGATTGCGTTGGTCGCCACCATCATTGGCATCGTTTCCGACAACTATTTCCTGTTGGTGATCGCGCTCGGCGCAGGTGCTGCAATCGGTATTCGACTGGCGAAACAGGTACAGATGACGCAGATGCCCGAGCTCGTCGCGATCCTGCATAGCCTGGTTGGTCTGGCGGCTGTCTTCGTTGGTTACGCCACGTTTCTTGACCATGGCAGCGGTTACTTCGGCGTTGAGTTGACGATCCACAATGTCGAGATCTATTTGGGCGTATTGATCGGCGCGTTGACGTTCTCCGGTTCGGTCATCGCGTTCGGCAAACTGAGCGGCAAGCTCAGCGGTAGTCCTGTATTGCTGCCGGCACGCCATTGGTTGAATCTGGGGCTTGGCGTCATCGCATTTTGGCTCGGCAGTCTGTTTGTCGATCAGGCCGCGAATGGCGGTGGGTTTTTCCCGTTGTTTCTGATGACACTGGTTGCGCTGGCGTTTGGCGTCCATATGGTCGTCGCCATTGGCGGCGCCGATATGCCGGTTGTTGTGTCGATGCTGAATAGCTATTCCGGTTGGGCAGCATCGGCGACGGGCTTCATGCTCGGCAACGATCTGCTGATTGTGACCGGTGCACTTGTGGGCAGTAGCGGTGCCATTTTGAGTTACATCATGTGCCGCGCGATGAACCGTAAGTTTTTGTCGGTGATCGCGGGTGGTTTCGGTACGTCGAGCGGGGGCGGCGGCAGTGCCGCTGGCGGCGAGGATCAGGGCGAAGTGGTCGCAGTCCAGGCGGCCGAAGTCGCCGAGATGCTCGCGAATGCCAAGAAAGTGATGATCGTGCCCGGTTACGGGATGGCGGTTGCTCAGGCTCAGCATACCGTCAACGAAATTACCCGCGTCCTGCGCGACCGCAAGGTCGATGTTCGTTTCGCGACTCTCCCTGTTGCCGGGCTCATGACTGGACACATGAATGCGCTCCCGGCCGAAGCGCGCGTTCCTTATGACATCGTCTTTGAGATGGATGAGGTCAATGATGATTTCGACGACATCGATGTGAGCGTCATCATCGGTGCCAACGACATCGTGAACCCATCCGCACAGGAAGAACCCGACAGCCCTATCGCTGGTATGCCGGTGCTTGAAGTCTGGAAGGGCGACACCACTATTGTGCTCAAGCGGTCGATGGCGACGGGTTATGCCGGCGTACAGAACCCACTGTTTTTTAAAGACAACACACGTATGTTGTTCGGTGATGCCAAGGATACCCTTGATGACGTGCTGCGCAACTTGCAGGGATAAGGACTTATCGTGAGCCAGGAAAACCACGCGACGACCGTGATCCTCGGGTCGGGGCCGGCGGGCTACTCCGCCGCTGTTTACGCCGCGCGCGCCAATCTCAAGCCGATGCTGATCACCGGCACAGAAATCGGTGGGCAGCTAACGACGACGACCGACGTCGACAACTGGCCAGGTGACGTTGAAGGCTTACAAGGCCCGGCGCTGATGGAGCGCATGAAAGCGCACGCCGAGCGGTTCGATACAAAGATCGTTCTTGACCACATTGAGTCCGTCGACTTCTCGGCACGCCCGTTTGTCTTGCGTGGCGGTAGTGTCGAGTACACGGCTGATTCGGTGATTATTGCGACCGGAGCATCGGCGAAATATCTCGGGCTTGATTCTGAGCAAGCGTTTATGGGCAAGGGCGTCAGCGCGTGTGCCACTTGTGACGGGTTCTTTTACCGCGGGCGTCGCGTCGCTGTGATCGGTGGTGGCAATACGGCCGTCGAAGAAGCGCTGTACCTGTCAAATATCGCGAGCGAAGTTGTTCTAGTACACCGGCGGGATAGTCTCCGCGCAGAAAAGATTCTGCAGGACAAGTTGTTCGAGAAGGCGCGCAACGGCAATGTAACGATTCACTGGGACCATACGCTGGACGAAGTACTCGGCGACGATAGTGGTGTTACCGGCATGCGTATTCGTGGTGTGAAGACCGATGAGACACTGGACATCGATTTGCATGGGGTGTTCATTGCGATCGGACACAAACCCAACACGGATATTTTCGCGGATCAGCTCGATATGAACCATGGTTACATCGTCATCCAAAGCGGCTTGAATGGTGGCGCGACAGCGACCAGCGTGCCGGGTGTGTTTGCGGCAGGGGATGTCGCAGATCAAGTTTATCGACAAGCGATCACATCAGCCGGTTTCGGTTGTATGGCGGCGCTCGACGCCGAGAAATTTATCGACGGTATCGCGGATAGTTAACCGCGTACCTCGAGGGGGCTTTATTCAGTGAGCGTCTACGATAATGCTGCCTATGAGCAGCACGAACGCGTCGTGCATTGCAACGACCCTGTGTCAGGTCTGAGGGCGATCATCGCGATCCACTCCACTGCTCTGGGACCGGCCGGCGGCGGTTGCCGATTTTGGCAGTACGAGGATGGCTTATCGGCACTGACCGACGTGCTGCGACTCTCTCGTGGAATGAGCTACAAAAACGCGATGGCCGGTCTCAAGATGGGCGGTGGCAAAGCGGTCATTATGGCCCCACCGGATCGTCGCTTGACCGACCAGCTACTGAGCGCGTTTGGTGACTTCGTCGAAACACTCGGTGGTGTCTACATCACTGCGGAAGACGTCGGTATGAGTGTCGATGCGATGCAGGTTGTTGCGGAGCGTACGCGTTACGTTGCGGGTTTGCCGAGAGGCGAAGGAGAGGCGGGCGGTGATCCGTCGCCGAAGACCGCGGACGGAGTTTTCGCCGGCATCCAGGCAGCGGTGGCTTTCAAACACGGTAAGGATTCGCTAGAGGGTCTGCAGGTCGCGGGGCAGGGCTTCGGTATTGTGGCCCTGAGTCTGTGCCTATCGTTGGCAGCGGCGGGTGCTCGTTTGACCGTGGCAGACATCAATGAGGCGCGCGTGCGGATGGTTTGCGAGGAATTGGGTGCGTCGGCAGCCTCGCTCGACGATATCCTGACGACCAAAGCAGACGTGTTAGCGCCCTGTGCGCTCGGCGCGATTCTGAACGAATCATCCATTCCCAATCTTGGTGTCGATATCATTGCTGGTGCTGCGAATAATCAACTGGCGACCGACGAAGACGGTCTGCGGCTGTTCGAAGCTGGTATCGTCTATGCGCCGGACTACGTGATCAACGCCGGTGGCATCATCAATGTTGCGTGTGAGTTTGAGGGTGGTATCAGCAATGCGGTCGTCGATCAGCGCGTGCAGGAAATCGGCGCTCGTTTAACGACCATTTTTGAGCAATCGGCGCGCGAAGCTCGTCCGACCAACGATATTGCGGACAGACTGGCCAAACAGCTGATCGGTCGCGATATCGAATCAGCTGATCTGATCAAACACTGACATAAATTTCGCAGGCTCCGGTCGATCACTCGGTTTGGTCGAGCGGTAGCTGTAGCGAATGATGTTGTTGCTGTCGGTGACCAACACGGGCGGCAGAAGCGTACGACGTCCGAAGTCATCGTGACAGCGGTCTGGGATAGTCTCATCGTCGACCAGATTCTACGCGCTTGCCGCTCCCAGGCCGGGATCCAACCAGAACTCAAACGTCACGCCAAACTGTTCCGCGACACGCTCGGTGATCGCGAGCGGCTTGCGTGTGACGATGATCAGTCGTCCCCCTGCTTCCGTAATCTTGCGATAGTGGTCGGTGACGGATTTCACCTGCTCCGTACAAAACGGGCACCAGCTGCCACGCACAAACAGCAGCACGCTGCGCGAGCCGTGCAGACTGTCGCTAGTGACCTGTTGGCCGTCTTCTGTCTGGCAATGGAATGGCGGTAACCGCTTGCCGGGCCGTAGCGCGGCATCAATCTGTTTGCCGGAACGATTTCCGTAAATCACAACAAACAATGCTGCGGCAACAGCAAACAAGCTCAGTACAAGGGCGGTATTCATGACGGCGATCCGGTTATTCGCTGACGTTGAGTACTATTTTACCCATATGTTGGCCAGACTCCATGAGCTTGTGTGCATCGGCCGCGTGCGCGAGCGGGAACTGTTCATAGATCATCGGCACCACACCACCACTCGCCAGCAGCGGCCACACGTCACGCTCCAGCTCGATCGCAATATCGGTCTTTTGTGAGTCCGTCTGCGGCCGCAGCGTCGAGCCGGTGACGGTGAGTCGTTTGCGCAGAACGTGCCCCATGTTGACTGACTCAGCAACAGCACCACCGAGTAGTGCGATGATCACGTAACGACCGTCCATCCGGAGCAGTGACAGGCCTTTTTCGACATAAGCGCCACCCACCATATCCAGCAAGAGATCAATCCCATCGGGTGCGTGTTCTTGCGCTTCCGACAGCCAGTCGGTGTCTCTGTAATTGATCGCTGCGTCGGCACCCAGTGCCGTGCAAAACGCGCACTTTTCGTCTGTGCCCGCTGTGGTGAGTACCGTGTGCCCAAGCGCTTTGGCCATTTGAATCGCCATGGAGCCGATGCCACTCGAGCCGCCGTGAATCAGCAGTGTGTCGCCTGGCCAGACGCCGGCGCGCATCCACAGATTCGAGTACACGGTAAACGCCGTCTCAGGAACCGCGGCAGCCAGGATCGGCGATATGCCATCGGGCACCGGTAAGCAATGTCCGGTGTGCGCCACAACATACTCTGCATAGCCGCCACCGTGCGTCAACGCGCAAACGAGATCTCCAGCCTGCCACCGTGTCACCTCGCTGCCAACCGCGACCACTTCGCCGGATACCTCGAGGCCCGGCAAGTCACTGGCTCCAGGTGGCGCTGGGTACAGTCCCGCACGCTGAAAACAGTCAGGACGGTTGATTCCAGCGGCGATCACGCGAATCAATACTTGGGCTGCTGCCGGCGTCGGTACTGGACGGTCTTCTGGAACGAGAACCTCGGGCCCGCCCGGCGATGAAATCGCGACGGCTTTCATGGTGGTCGGTGGCACACTTTGCTCCTCGATGGCCTGCGTCGAAGACTAGGCGCTTGGCAGACCTGCCGCAAGCCTGTGCTTGCCAATATCGACGCCGCGACGCACACTTCGTGCCGACTTAGCGAGGATCTGCGATGGAAGTTCGAAACAACAAGAATGATATTGTAGTCAGAAATAAGGACAAACCGGAGGGACTGAGAATTAAATCCCGGAACGACTGTTAGCAAACGCCTTACTTCGCGACCATTCGTCCACGCTTTACAACGCTGAAACCGGGTTACGCGCAGGCGGTCGTCAAAAAGCGTCGACGTGTGACGAATCATCTGGGCACAGTGCACGCCATCGCGATGGCTAATTTGTGTGAGTTTGTTGGCGGTACGCTGATGGAAGTAAGCATCGCGCCACACATGCGGTGGATTCCCAAAGGCATGGATATTCGCTATTTGCGAAAAGCCGAAACCGACGTCACGGCGACCTGCGAGATCGTCGACTACGACTGGGCGCAGACGCAGGATGTCGTACTGTCGGTGAATGTGACCGACACGTCAGGAGAGGTGGTGGCCACCGCTGAGATACCGATGTATGTCTCACCAAAGCCCAAGCCTTAGGCAGCAGCAGTAGGACCGGCGACCTACTTTCTTCGCTCGCAAAATAGTTCCCCGCCCTGACGGCTTCATCGTGGCCGGATATCCAACGGATGCGTCCGGTTAGGGTGTCAGCGCAGCACTTGTTGCAAGAATTGTTCTGTATCGCCGGCGGTGAGCGACGGTATTTCTTCCATCGGCACATGGCCGACACCCGGGTAGGTGATGACCTGCGAATTCGGAATAGCATTCGCAAATCGCGCGGCGTCAGTGACCGGGATCCAGGTGTCTTTTTCACCCCAGAGAATCAAGGTGGGTGCCGTGATCTCCGAGAGTCGCGCAATGGGTGCTTCAGAACGCTGACGCGCCTTGTCGACAAACGCCTGACGGTTACCGCCATACAGCGATAGCTGGTAATAGCGCTCGATCAGTGATTCCGTTACCTTGCTGTCGTCGCCGTAAACATCGTAGATGCTGCTCTCAAACAAGCTGCGCGGCGCGAACCAGGGCACGACATGGTGGATCAGTGGCGTATTGGCCAGTCGAAAAGCGAGTGGGGGCGCCTTGCTATTGTCTACGAACCCGCTGGGATCGATCAGTACCAGTGCTGTCACGCGATCAGGGTGAGACAACGCATACTGCCAGGCGATGTTGCCGCCGAGCGAATTACCGACCAGCACGAAGTTGCGCAAAGCCTTCTTGTCTGCGAATTGGTCGACAAACTCGACATAGCGGCGGGTCGAATAGTCACGGTCGCGCCTGGCTCCAGTTAGTCCGAAACCAGGCAGGTCGATGCGTACGATGCGGTAGTCGTCGCTGAGTGCATCGACCCATCCATCCCAGGTATGCAATGACGAGGCGGTGCCGTGTAACAGTAATAATATGGGTGCATCCTCACGGCCCTCACGACGGTAGTGCACGGAGGCGCCATCGACCTCCACGAAGTCGGATGTCGGCGTGATGTAGCGTTGCAGGTCCGAACGCTCCAGTGGTGGCTGGTAGGCCAATAGCACCGCAATCGTCGCCGCGACCAATAGCGCGATGCCAGTGCGATAGAGGCGTTTTCGTACGGTGCTCATGCTGATCTGTCTTTGGCTTGAGATCGAGTGTTGATTGTCACACACTTAGCGCGGTGACGGGGGAACACAGATACGCTCAATGAATGATCGCAATTTGCAGATTGACGACTGTGCAGCGCCGGTTGTGCATCGTGGCAAGGTCTTGCCCGAGTGGATCGATGTCAACGACCACATGAATGTCGCTTACTACTTGCTGGCATTCGACTACGGCATTGACGGCTTGTGGCAAACATTCGGTATCACCGACGAACGGCGAGAGGCGACCGGTAGCTCAACCTTTGCCGTTGAATCACATATCCGCTATCTCAACGAGTTGACGCTCGATGAGCCATTCGTTGTAAAAAGCCAGATCATCGCCTTCGATGACAAGCGCCTGCACCAATATCAATATTTGTTTTCGGAGCGTAGCGGTTTGCTCAGCGCCACCTGCGAATGGTTGCACCTGCATGTCAACCTGACGACACGGCGCGTGTCGCCATGGCCTGCGGACCTGTTGCAGAACATCGCTACGCATCCCTGCACGCAGACCGACCTGCCAACACCCGAGGCGTTGGGCCGGACGATTAAGATTGCACACCCACTGACCACGAGTGATTACCAATGACACGCAACTATATTCTGGCTATCGATCAAGGCACGACCAGCAGCCGTGCCATTGTTTTTGATCAACAGCTGCAGCCCAAAGCATCCGCGCAACAGGAATTCACACAGCACTTCCCTAAGAGTGGCTGGGTAGAACACGATGCGATGGAAATCTGGGGCAGTGTCGTTGCTTTTTGTCGCGAGTCACTCGACAAGGCCGCATTGTCAGCGAGCGATATTGCTGCGATCGGTATCACGAACCAACGCGAAACGACCGTGGTGTGGGACAGAAGCACTGGCGAGCCGATCGCCAATGCCATTGTTTGGCAGGACCGTCGAACCGCGGCCATTTGTCGCGAGCTGCAGATGGCGGGCCATGCAGACGTTGTCGCCGATAAGACCGGCTTACGACTGGACCCGTATTTCTCGGCCACCAAGGTGGCTTGGTTGCTCGATAACACCGACGGCGCTCGCGATCGTGCGGCGCGCGGCGAGTTGGCCTTCGGCACTGTGGACAGCTTTGTGTTGTGGCATCTGACGGGCGGTGAAGTGCACGCCACCGATGTCACCAATGCGTCGCGCACGGCGCTCTACGATATTCAGGCACATGAGTTTAGCGCCGAGTTACTCGCGGTCTTCAATGTCCCTGCGAACATGATGCCTGACGTCAGGGACTGCGCAGCCGATTTCGGGCAAACCGATCCGGCGTTGTTTGGTGACGCGATTCCAGTCGCTGGTATCGCGGGTGATCAACAAGCCGCCTTGCTCGGTCAGCACTGTTTTGCACCCGGAGAAACGAAAAGTACCTACGGTACCGGTTGCTTTGTGATTGCCAATACCGGCGATGAAGTGCTGCGTTCGTCACACCAGATGCTGACCACGATCGGTTACCGCATCGATGGCAAGACGACATATGCGTTGGAAGGGAGCATTTTTGTGGCAGGCTCCGCGATCCAATGGCTGCGCGATGGCTTGCGGTTGTTCAGCGACGCGGCTGAAACCGAAGCGATCGCGAGTGAGCATGGTGTGGAGGAGGACGTCGTTGTTGTGCCGGCCTTTACGGGCCTCGGCGCACCATATTGGGACCCAGACGCCCGTGGCGCGATGTACGGCATAACGCGTGGCACTACGCGTGAGGCGTTGATTACCGCGACACTTCAGTCGATTGCTTTTCAGACCTGGGATCTTGTCGGCGCGATGCGTGATGATGGCGTGCAAGCTGCGACGATTCGTGTCGACGGTGGCATGGTCGCGAACAGTTGGTTCCTGCAATTCCTGGCAGATGTCTGCGATTGCACGATCGAACGTCCTCAGAACACCGAATCGACCGTACTGGGTGCTGCGATGCTGGCTGCTCTGCAAGTGGGCTGGTTCGACAATCTCGAAGCGCTTGGCAGTACCCGCGCGATTGACCGCACGTTTGCACCGGCCATGGCAACCGAGCAGTCGGGTGCCTTACTGACCGCATGGCAGGACGCCGTTAGACGAACGCGCGTCAGTTGATGTGCGAATC
>ERZ1740062.1185-NODE-1185-length-11084-cov-3.276453_pt1 | contig 11084 bp, 9 predicted proteins | sample MGYA00581741_ERZ1740062 | MGnify/ENA primary metagenome ERZ1740062 (study PRJEB43018, sample SAMN04849747) | marine metagenome | isolation source: floating plastic debris | place: Pacific Ocean | collected 2008-09-01 | study: EMG produced TPA metagenomics... | reverse complement strand
GCTCCATCGACGGGCCCGGCACCTTCATCGAGACCAATATCACCGGCACCTACCAGATGCTGGAGGCCGCGCGCAGCTATTGGACACAAGCGGGTAAGCCGGAAAATTTCCGCTTCCACCACATCTCCACCGATGAGGTCTTTGGCAGCCTCGGCGAGACCGGGCAATTCACCGAAGAAACACCCTACGATCCCCGCTCGCCCTATTCTGCCTCCAAGGCGGCCAGTGATCATCTGGTACGCGCATCGCACGACACCTACGGGCAGCCGGAGGTGATGACGAATTGCTCGAACAATTACGGCCCCTTCCATTTCCCCGAAAAGCTGATCCCCGTGGTGATCCTGAACGCGCTCGCAGGCCACGATATCCCGGTTTACGGCGCGGGCGAAAACGTGCGCGACTGGCTTTATGTCGAAGATCACGCCGATGCGCTGCTCTGTGTACTGGAGAAAGGCGCCCTGGGGCGGAGCTATAACATCGGTGGTGAGAACGAGGCCAAGAACATCGATATCGTACGCACGATCTGCGCCATCCTCGAAGACAAACGCCCGAAAAACAGTCCCTATGAGAACCAGATCACCTTTGTGACCGACCGTCCGGGCCATGATCTGCGCTATGCGATCGATCCCAGCCGTATGCGCGACGAGCTGGGCTGGCGGCCCTCGGTCACGCTGGAGGAAGGGCTGGAGAAAACCGTGCAGTGGTATCTCGACAATGAAGACTGGTGGCGCGCGCTGCAAGACCGCGATGGCGTCGGCCAGCGCCTTGGTGCCAAGGCATGAAGGTTCTCGTCTTCGGCAAGACAGGGCAGGTGGCCACCGAACTGGCCCGGTTTGACGGGGTGACCTGTCTGGGGCGCGCAGACGCCGATCTGACCGACCCCGGCGCCTGCGAGGCGCTGATTGCCGGGACTGAGGCCGATGCCGTGATCAACGCCGCGGCCTACACGGGCGTCGATACCGCCGAAGACGACCGCGACACCGCGATGATCGTGAATGCCATGGCGCCCACGGCGATGGCCGCCGCCGCGGCCGCGCGCGATCTGCCTTTCGTGCAGATCTCTACCGATTATGTTTTCGAGGGCGGCGGGACCGCCCCCTGGCAGCCTGGCGATGCCACCGGCCCCCTGGGCGTCTATGGGCAAAGCAAACTTGGCGGCGAGCGGGGCGTGGCCGGGGCAGGGGGGCGATACGCGATCCTGCGCACCTCCTGGGTGTTCTCGGCCCATGGCAGCAACTTTGCCAAGACCATGCTGCGCCTCGGCGCGGAGCGGGACGCGCTTACCATCGTCGCCGACCAGATCGGCGGGCCAACACCCGCCCGCGATATCGCCGCGGCCTGCATGGGCATCGCCCGCGCCCTGAAAGAGGACGCGCAGAAGGCCGGCACCTATCATTTCAGCGGCGCCCCGGATGTCAGCTGGGCCGATTTCGCCCGCGAGATTTTCGCCCAGGCAGGCCTCGCGGTCGATGTCAGTGATATCCCGACGGCGGACTATCCCACGCCTGCGCAACGCCCGTTGAATTCCCGCCTCGACTGTGCGGCCACCGAGACCGTCTTCGGCATTGCACGCCCCGACTGGCGGGCGGGTCTGGCGGATGTTCTGGCCGATCTGAACAGAGCCTAACCAAGGAGATTTCCATGACAGAGCGCAAAGGTATCATTCTGGCGGGTGGCTCGGGCACGCGGCTCTATCCGATCACGCTGGGGGTCTCCAAGCAGCTCTTGCCGATCTATGACAAGCCGATGATCTACTATCCGCTCTCGGTTTTGATGCTGGCGAATATCCGCGAGATCGCGATGATCACCACACCCGAGGATCAGGCCCAGTTCCAGCGCATGCTGGGGGACGGGTCGCAATGGGGCGTCTCGCTCACCTATATCGTGCAGCCCTCCCCGGACGGGCTGGCGCAGGCCTTCATTCTGGCCGAAGACTTCCTGGAAGGTGCCCCGTCGGCGCTGGTGCTGGGAGATAACATCTTCTTTGGCCAGGGCCTGCCTGCCTTGATGGCTGCGGCCGATGCGCAACCACAAGGCGCTACCGTCTTTGGCTACCAGGTCGCGGACCCCGAACGCTACGGTGTGGTGGATTTCGACGCAGAGGGCACCGTGCGCGGCCTTGTCGAAAAGCCCGAAGTGCCACCCTCCAACCATGCCGTGACCGGGCTTTACTTCGTCGATGGCACGTCCTCCGCCAAGGCGCGCAGCGTCAAGCCCTCGGCCCGCGGCGAGGTGGAGATCACCACGCTGCTGGAGATGTATCTCGCCGAAGGAACCCTGACCGTGCAGCGCATGGGCCGCGGCTATGCCTGGCTCGACACCGGCACCCATGGCAGCCTGCTCGATGCGGGCAATTTCGTGCGCACCATCGAAAAACGTCAGGGACTGCAAATCGGCAGCCCCGAAGAGATCGCCTATGAGCTCGGCTGGATCAGCCGTGAAGAGCTGCACCGCGAGGCGGAAAAATACGCCAAGAACGACTATGGTACCTATCTGAGCAAGCTCTGACAGACCGATTTAACAGCGCCGGAGAAAACCCATGTCCGGCAAATTTGGCACCAGCGGCCTGCGCGGGTTGGTCACATCCATGACCCCTGAATTGATCACCGCCCATGTGCAGGCGTTTCTGGCGGCCTGCGACACCGGCGGCGTGCTCTGCGTCGGGCGCGATCTGCGGCCCTCCTCCCCGCGCATTGCGGATGACGTGATCGCCGCCGCCCGCGCCAAGGGGTGCCGCGTGATCGACTGCGGCGCGGTGCCCACGCCCGCGCTGGCCCTGGCCGCCCAGGCCGTGGAAGGTGGCGCGGTCATGGTCACTGGCAGCCATATTCCGGCGGATCGCAACGGGCTGAAATTCTATGTCCGCAGCGGCGAGATCAGCAAGGCGGATGAGGCGGCGATCCTTGCGCATCTGGAGGCGGATCATGCGCATACGCAACACGGAACGCTGGAGCAGGATGGGGGTGTCAATGACCGCTATGTTGCGCGCTTCGTCGATGCCTTCGGACGGGGGGCGCTCAGAGGTCAGCGCATCGGGCTTTACGCTCATAGCGCCGTGGGCCGCGATGCCCTGGCCCGTATCCTGACGGATCTCGGCGCCGAGGTGATCGAGCTTGGCCGCTCCGAGACCTTCATTCCCGTCGATACCGAAGCCGTCGCCCCGGAGGTGCGTGTCCGGATCACCGACTGGGTGAAAACCCACGGCTTGCACGCGCTGGTCTCTACCGATGGCGATTCCGACCGCCCCCTGCTGGCAGATGAGACCGGCCGTGTTATCCCCGGTGACATCCTGGGGCAAATCACCACGGAAACCCTGGGAGCCGAGACCATCGCTACGCCGATCTCTTCCAACAGCGGGGTGACGATGAAAGGGTTCAAAGACGTGCAGCTGACGCAGATCGGCTCGCCTTATGTCATCGCCGCGATGGAAAATGTGCAGGGCCGGGTGGTCGGCTATGAGGCCAATGGCGGCTTCCTGCTGGGGTTCGCAGCACAGGGGCCTGCGGGCCCATTGGCCCCGCTGATCACGCGCGATTGCACGCTGCCACTCCTGACCGTGCTCTATGCAAGCAGGGAAGGGGGCGTTGCCGCCCGCGTCGCGCAGGAACCGCCAGTTGTGACGGTGGCAGACCGGCTGCAGGAGGTGGATCAGCGCAAGAGCCGTGTGCTGTTGGAGACTTGGCAGAACAACCCCACCGCCCGCGCCGCGTTTCTGGCGTCACTGGGCAAGCAAGAGCTGGGCATGGACCTGACCGACGGGCTACGTATGACCCTGACGGACGGGGATGTGATCCACGTCCGGCCTTCGGGCAACGCTCCGGAACTCAGGCTCTATATTGAGACGAAAGACCCTGCTTCAGCCGAAAAGCTGCTGACCCAAGCGTTGGTACAACTCAACCACGCTCTCTGACCTGCTTATTCTGCCGCGCTGAATTGCCGGTCGTAGAGGTTTCGGAATATGCCATTTTGCGATAGCAGCTCGCTTTGCGTTCCCTGTTCCACTACCTGGCCTTCCTTGACCACCACGATCTTATCCGCACTCAATATGGTGGAGAGCCTATGCGCGATGACAATTGTGGTGCGGCCCTTGGACAGTTTCTGCAGGGCCTCGTTCACGAGATATTCGGATTCTGAATCAAGCGCACTGGTGGCCTCATCCATGATCAGGATCGGGCTGTCACGCAGGATCGCACGCGCAATGGCAATGCGCTGACGCTGCCCACCCGAAAGATTACCACCGTTTTCACCAGCATCTGTCTCGTATTGCTCCGGCATGCTCTGAATGAAATCATGCGCATTGGCAGCCCTAGCTGCAGCGATGATCTCTTCATCGCTGGCATCTTCCCGTCCCATGGAAATGTTCTGCTTCAACGATCCGGCAAACAGAAACGTTTCCTGACCCACAAAGGCAATCTTGTCTCGCAGGGAAGCAAAAGTCGCGTGGCGCAGATCAAACCCGTCAATCTGAATCTGCCCTTCGGCAGGGTCGTAAAGCCGCAGGATCAGATTGATGATTGTCGATTTCCCCCCTCCGGAAGGACCCACCAGCGCGGTTGTTTTTCCTGCCTCGAACGTCACATCGAAATCGCGCAGCAACGCGTTGCTGTTCTCGTAGTTGAATGTGACCTTTTTGAAATCGACCTTGCCCGGTCCATCAGGCAGAGGGCGTGCATCAGGCTGTTCACTGACCGAGATCGGGGTATCGAGAACCTGATACATCATCCCCACACCAATAAGACCGGCTTCAATATTGACACGCATGCGGGCCAGCCTTTTTGCCGGATCATAGGCCATCAAAAGCGCCGTCACAAAGGACATCAATTCGCCTGGTGATGTCGTCGTATCACCAAAGATGCTGACGGTGCTCAGGGCTACCACGGAGGCAATCGCAAAGCCGGAAAGGGTTTCCATCAGCGGGCTCGTGGCGCCTGACAGCCGGGCCAAGGCGTTTGAGCGATCTTCGACAATCTTGATCGCCGAATTCATCCGGGCAGCCATGTGTTTTTCCAGCGCAAAGGCCTTGACCACCCGGATACCGGTCGATGTCTCCTGAACAGCTTTGATGATTTCGGCCATCGACATCATATTTGCCTCGACGATCCCCTGAACCCGCTTGAGAATCTGACGCATTCCGAGGATGGCAAAGGGCCCGAAGACCAAGGCAAACAACGACAGGGTCGGCTGTTGGTAGACCATCACGACAACCAGCCCGATCAAGGTCAACAGATCCCGTACAAACCCCATGATAAGGGTGTCTATCACGCTACGGGCTGCCTGCGCGGAACTGGTCACGCGCATCAGGATATGGGAGGTATCAAGACTGCTGAAAAAGGCGACCCCATGCTGCAACAGTTTATCATAGAGCTTGCGTTGCTGGTTCGCCACGATCCGGTTGCCCGCGCGGCTCAGCGCAACGACCTGTACGTAGTTCGCAATCCCCTTGACCGTGAAAATCAGCGCAACGGCCCCCGCAACCGCGAAAACTTTAGCCCGGTCGCCCGCTTCCACCATGGAATCGATAATGTCTTTCATGATCCAGGCCGTCAGCGCGGTCATGGCCGCGATCACGATCATGGCGACGATAGCGGCGCCATAACTGAACGCCTGGGCGCGCAGGTTTTCGCGTAAAAGCCGACCAAGCATTTCCGTATGCCTGTTTGCCTTAGGGGGCTCGATCATTGTTACAATGCCTGGATTCCGGTGAAGTTGTTACGTAAGAGGGATCACCACGCCTGTAAAGTGTCACTATGGCGCGCGCGTGTGGCAGACATCCCGTTGATTAAGACGCGCGGATCACGCCATAGGCATGGCGCAACGGCTTATTGTAAACACTGCGACGTATGAATGTCTGCTGGATTTCTCAGCCGGGTCAATCGCGTGCAGAGGCAAACAGCACGGTTTCGTCTCCATGAACGGTGCTATGCTGGAGGTAGAATTTATATCCTAGCCCCAACCCGTCGATATACTGCGGTATTTCGTAAAAATCCGGCAGCTTGTGGTAGACACATATTGCAAGGGTCGGCCGATACGCCCGGATCGACTGTTCGGCCCCCTGCAAAGCCGCCAGTTCTGCGCCTTCGATGTCCATCTTGATGAAATCGAGACGATCAAGAGAGCGACGGGCGCGTTCCGCATCAACAGAGACCGCAGAAACGACCAAAGAAGGTTCCGGGATCGGCGGCCGGACCTTCATGCCCAAGGATGACTTGATGCGGCGGCGGAACTTCTTGAGCCAACGGGAAAATTTGCTGCGCTTCTTGGAGAGTGGCTGATGCATAAGGCTGACATAGGTCGCAGGACCACTGCCATGAACCGCCATGTTGACGCCATCGTCAGACCAGACAGGCGATTTCGTCAGGGTAACCCTGCGCGCCAGTTCAGGGTTCTTGCTCATGTTCTTTTGAAAGACGTCCACATTATCCGGCAGGAATTCAAACGAGAAGATACGGCCCTCTTCGCCAACCTGATCTGCCAGGAACAGTGACGTGGCACCGAAGCAGGATCCACAATCAAAAACGACGTCTCCGGGCTTTGGCATAATGGTCATGCCCGCCCCGCGATAATTGTATTGCGAATAGAATATCTCGCTGAAAACGCCAAATCCGTCGGCAAAGATATTCATGTCATGACCGTCTGGCTTAAGGTCGAAGGGCGACAAGACGAGGTTCAAGAAGCCAGTGTCGATTTGCGTCCCTTTTGGAGAGGCCGCCGCACGGGCATTCAGCTCCCCCAGGGCTTTCCAAAACGCTGGCGTGTCCAGGGGCATCGGCACATATTTCCAGCCCAGGCTGCGATATGCCAACAGAGTCAAGAGCAGCTTTTTGGAGTCCTCATCCGCCAAGTTGTCATAAAGCCATTGCCACGCTGATCCACCGTGAGAAATCATGGTTTTCGCATGTGCCTTCAGGTCAGCCAGAGAGGGGTCTTTCGCGCCTTCCTGCATCAGACCATAGGATTCCGGAGGCATCCGCATTTCCGCCCGGGGATCCTTTGCAGTGCGATGATTTTCAAAGCACCAGGTGATTACCCTGTCGAAATCTGTTCTGAAATCGCCCGTCGCATCTGCGATTGCTGCATCCAAAACGGATACGTCTTCAAAAGGACGATGTACTGTGTCTTTCACAAATTGGAACTCCAGGGGGGATTATTGAAATATCGCACCGATCAATGGGCACGGTTGACTTTTCCTGTATGGACCATAAGAGATCGGGTGTTCAACCAGCACGTGAAGCAAAATAACTCCCGGGCCTGCAAACCGGGAGAACATATAGATATATCGCTTTGGCGGCCAAAACATTTTCAGCCTGGCAATTATATGCCGATTTGGAGCTTGAGGACAGCAGACACAGCAACGGCATATCTCCGCATGATCGCCCCAAACTGTTCGAAAGCTGTTTTCAAACCTCCCGCATGACGGGTATCAAGCGCGGCAAGCGCGGTCTGATGGGTTTTTCCATTTCTCTGCAACGTGGAATTTCATGAGACTTTGAACCAGGCTTCCGGAGAGACGAATGAAAGATAGTGCGGATAATACCATTAATGCAGTGACATCATCCGATCCCTTGGTATCCATTGTAACAATTACTTATGAACACGCGTCCTACATAGCCCGCACGCTTGAAAGTTTCATATCTCAGAAAACCGATTTTGCGTTTGAAGTCATCGTCGCAGATGACTGCTCACCAGACGGTACGGCCGACATCATCCGGCAATTCGCGCAGAAATATCCCGGTATCATTCGGCCGATTCTACGCAAGAAAAACGTAGGCCCGGAGGACAACTTCCTGCTGGCAGCCCGCGAAGTACGTGGCAAATACGTCGCCGTTTGTGATGGGGACGATTACTTTCTGCGCTCGGACAAGCTTCAACGTCAGGTTGACCTTCTTGAGAAGGATCCGACCCTCAGCATCTGCTGTGCAAAGGCGCGGGAGGTTTGGGACGACGGATCGCATCCGGATCGTATCATGCCAAATCCGGAGAGAACGCCAAAGTCTGACCGGGTGACCATGCAGGAGCTGCTGAAAGCGAATTTCATTCTGTCATCCACAGTCATGTACAGGTGGCGGTTTTCAGACACGAATATCGAGGATTTCGTGCCACGCGGCATGCAGCCGGGCGACTTCTACCTGCACATGCTGCATGCGCAGACCGGCGATATCGCCTTCATGGATGAAATCATGTCCGTCTATAACAGGCATACCGGCGGCATATGGTGGGATTTCGATGCGAATAGAGAAAGCCACATTCTCAAGCATGGTGTCTCTGAGATCAAACTCACCTATGAGGTCTATCGGAATTTCACGGGGCTCTCACCAGCCTATCGCGATCAAAGTGTCGTTGGCCTTCTGGGGGGCTTCATCGAGGTCTGCATCCGCAACGGAGCCGTGGATAAAATTGCCGAGTTGGAACGGCTTGGTCCTGAGTTCTTCGAAGAAGTTGGAGACAAGATAACCGTTGAAACCATTGCGATACGTCAGAACCGAAGGCGCAAGTCGAGAAGAAAGATAAAGAAGGCGATAGCCGTCTTCACGGTATTGCTTGCTCTGGCTTTTTACCTGGGCACTCTTTTCGGCTGAAACAAGACGGAACCCGTGGGAACGATCTGCTAAAACCCCTATGCGCGGGATGTAAAATAGCCGATGCAGTCCTCGGCAAAGCGTTTCACATTCTCGCGGGTCTCGGTTTCACGACGGCGCAATTCTTCTTTCAGAAGCGGCATGGTGTCCCGGGCCCGGTCAATATCGTCAAAGCCGTAGGCCAATCCATTTCTGTCCGCCGGGTTTGGATATACATCCGTGATCGATTTGCCCGGCTGCGGCACCACAACCGTTGTCGCCCCGCATAAGACGGCAAATTCTGAATAGGCTGTGTGCACATCAAAAGAGACGAACGTCTCGACACGCTTGAATATCTTGGCACATTCTTCATGGGACAACCCATCAATGCAAATCGCCTTGGACAGATCGATATCGACGGGCCTCTTTTCCCCTTTGCGGATCAGATATGCGACACCCTCACGGTCAACCGGCGACAAGGCGCCGTCAAGATTGTAGTATTCGAAAGGATACGCCACGACCCGGAGCGCATGTGCCGCCCGGTGCGAACGTACATCTTCGAAATCACCTGCAAAATTGTAGAAATCCACATGGTATTCGCCAGGGCCGTAGGCGACCTGAATCTCCGGATAGATTGCAATCCAAAAGTTGGGCGCCTTCACGACATGGCGAAGATTGACATATCCAATACCTGCATCCGTTTGATATTTAATCATCCTTTCAGGCAGGAGAGGCCGCAGCAGACCTTCGAGGGTATAGCGCCGGACCTTGGAGGTCTTATCGCTTGTCAGCGGACAGCCAAAGGCATCGTATCCAAGCTCCAGCAGCATCTTCAGAAGATGATGCAGCACGATCGTGCCCCCATTCGTGGGGTCGAACTTTGGCGTATGTACGATGAATTTCAAAAATAGTCTCTACTGTTCGTACCGGTCAGAAACACTGCGCGCGGAACCCTTCGTGAGAGTTGTTGTCGGACCGTATCAAAACGGCATTCCGCGATCCACACGCAGGACTTGCCCGGTGATTTTTGCAGATTGCCCGGACATCAGGAAGGACACCAGGCCTGCGATATCCTCGGGGTTGATGACCCCCGAAAGGGCAGAGCGTTCATCCAGCCGATTGCGTGATTTCTCATCCATCATCTGGCCCATCTCGGTTTCGACCACAGAGGGCGCAATGGCATTGACGCGAATGTTGTAGCTGCCCAACTCGGTCGCCATGACACGGGTGGCGTGGATCAATGCCGCCTTGCTGCTGCCATAGGACAGGGTGCCGGGATCTGCCAACAAGGCAGCGGTGGATGCAACATTGACGATACTGCCTGTCTTGGCCCGCATCATCTTTTTGGCAACATACTGCGTCAGAGCAAGCTGGCCAAAGAAATTGACGTCGAAAAGCTGACGCATGTCGCTGATACTGGTCATGGTGAAAAGCCCACCTGTCGCCGTACCGGCACAATTGACCAGCCCCGCGGGTATCCCTGCCAAGGCCAGCATGGCGCGCGCAGCCTCCGTGATGGAGTGATCATCTGCTAAGTCCATGGTGAAGCGTGCATGCTGATCGCCCTGCTGCAACACCGCGTCCAAGGCATCAGAGGACTGCCGCACAAGGGCCGCAATCCCGTATCCCTCTGCCGCGAGTTGCTGCGCGATGGCCAGGCCAATACCCTTATTCGCGCCGGTTACTGCAACAATCGGTTTCGCATCAGTCACGATCTGTCTCCTCAGAATATCTTTCCAGAACCGGCAACAGAAGATCGGTATCAATATCGGGCAGGGCGCGCGCATTTGGGAAAAGCGTCTCCAACCCACCGCGCAACGTCCTGCCGATCTCGGGCGCGGAGAAATACGCCTCCAGGGCGGCATCCACAAAGACCTGTGTCGCTTCCGGATCAATCCGGCGCAGGGCCTTGAGCGTGTCATTCACATCGTCATCCGGCAGTGGTGCTACTTGGCTGCGCGCGACAGACACCCCCGCGGCAACCCGGGAGGGCAACCAATGGTCCTCATCAAGCCCGAGATCGGAAAAAACCGGAAACCCCCGACTGGCGTCGCCGGGAAACATCTGATCGAGAAACCGGCTAAGTTCCATGCCGCAACCTTTCGGCTATCTGGTCCGCCAGATAGAGCGCAACCGCTTGAATAGTATTGGCCGGGTTCACACAGGAACCGGTCACGAAAACACTTGAATCCACCACCGAAAGACCGGGCACATCGTGGCAAAAACCGGAAGCATCAACAACCGAAGTCGCGGGGTCCGCGCCCATACGCGCCGTGCCCATCACATGCCATCCCGTCCGGCGTACCGGACCAAACGCATAGCTGCGCCGGGCGCCTGCTTCTTTCATCAGCGCGCGGGCCTGTCCCATGCCGTGGCTCATCATTTTGCGTGTGTTGTCGTGCAGCGCGTAAGTGACCTTGATACCCGGCGTGCCGAACCTGTCGGATTTGGCAGGATCAAGCGATATGCGGTTTTCAGGCTCCGGCAGATCCTCGCAGATGATCGAAATGCCCACCTGCTTGCGATAGA
>ERZ1740062.1184-NODE-1184-length-11085-cov-4.860834_pt1 | contig 11085 bp, 8 predicted proteins | sample MGYA00581741_ERZ1740062 | MGnify/ENA primary metagenome ERZ1740062 (study PRJEB43018, sample SAMN04849747) | marine metagenome | isolation source: floating plastic debris | place: Pacific Ocean | collected 2008-09-01 | study: EMG produced TPA metagenomics... | reverse complement strand
CGCTACTGACGACGCAATGTTGGACTGTTTGCAGCGGGACTTGCTTCGCTTCGACATTCGAGTGACCGATACCGTATGGGATCAGTTCCGAAATGGATTGGATTTCGCGCGCTTTGAGCGCGACACGGTCATCGAATCCGCCACAGAAATAGCAGGTCGCTGGTTGTTTGTCTGTAGCGGCATCGTCGCATCGCGACAGACGCACACGGATGGTGAGATCTCGATTGCTCGATTCTTTGAGCGTGGTCAGATGTGTGCCAATCTAACGAGCGTTTGGGCGCAAAGTTATTCGGCGGATGATCTACTAGCGATGACGGCAGTAGAAGCGCTCGTGATTCCTGATTCGCTCTTTCGCGACGAGTTAATAAATGGCGAAGATTTCGGTCGTTACTTCCGTCACAAAGCGATGGAAACGCTTTGCTTTGACAAGGAAATCATGTCGGCCAAAACGAGAATAGATACCGAGACTCGGTATCGATTCCTGGAACAGCACTATGCCTCCGTTTTGGAGAATGTTCGTCAACGCGACATCGCTGCGTTCATCGGAATTACGCCGCAAGGACTCAGCCGGTTTAAACGCCACCGCCATAAGTAAGTTAACCCGTGTTAAGTCCGTAAGTACTGCCATCCAGTACTCTGTCCCCAGGCAAGTTTTAGGACAGAGCAATGTCAGGGACGCTGGACACACTAATGGCTGCTTGGCCAATGCTTTGGCGCGCGATACGGAGTGGTCAACTATTCCGGCCGCAGTGTGATCTATATCCGTCCGACGAGTCGATTGTTGCTGAATATGATGTGCGGATACCAATGCCGCAGGGGCACTACCTAACGGCGAACGTGTTCCGGCCAGGGAATTCCGGCTCGAGCCCAAACCCCACGGTGATGTGCGCCCACCCCTACGATAATCGAAAAATCCCGGCGCTTAAAAATACGCCATTCGGCGGACCTCCGGCCCAATACAGGCTGATTCCTCAGGCGGGGGGGCATCCCCGCTTTTCAACGTTGACCAGTTGGGAGTCGCCGGATCCTGGGTTTTGGACGTCGGCAGGATACAACGTCGTGAACCTCAATCTTCCAGGCTTCGCCAATAGTGGTGGGACGCCAACGATCTTCTCTGAGGATCAAGGGCAGAGCTTTAGAGAAGCCATCCAATGGGTTTCTGAGCAGCCTTGGTCTGACGGAAATATCGGTCTATGCGGTGTCAGCTTTTTATGCATAAGCCAATACTTTGCAGCGGCAGTCCCCAGCGGACAGACTCTACCCGACGCTTTGAAATGCATGATTCCCTGGGAGGGCGTGTCCGATCTCTACCATGATTTGGTTTGTCGTGGTGGTGTGGCGGACACCGGCTTCCTCAATTTCTGGTGGCATACGGAAGTGAAAGAATGTATCAACACACCTATCGAAGCTTATCTCGACGCAGAGGAAGCAATCCCCGCTGAACTTCTTGATCGCCATCCTTTCTATGATCACTTTTGGCAGTCCAAGGTGCCGGCGTTAGACCACATTACAATCCCGATGCTGGTCGGTGCGTCATTCTCCGATCACGAACTGCATACGACAGGTACATTCCGTGCATATGAGAAGGCGAGCAGCAACAAGAAGTGGTTGTATACGCATCGCAACGGTAAATGGTCCGAGTTTTATCACCCGGAATGCCTCGCGTTGCAACGCCGCTTCATGGATCATTTTCTGAAAGGCATAGAGAACGAATTCGCCGACTCGCCTTACGTTCGGCTTGAAGTTCGCACCGACCGCGACACGATCAAGGAAGTACGCAAGGAGAGTTCTTGGCCGCTACCACAAACGCAGTACCAGTCGTACTTTTTGGCCGATAACGAACTCACGTTATCCGCTCGATCGAACGAGGCCGTATTGTCTTACCCCGCGGATTCCGGTCAAGCCTCGTTCGACCGGTTTTTTGACGCTGATACGGAGTTGTCAGGCTATATGATGGCAAAGATTTGGATCGAGGTTCGTCCAACTTCCATTCATACAGGGATTCCGGACGATGCCATTGTTTGCTGCTACGTCGAGAAGTTGGACAAGTACGGGAACCCCCTGCGTTTCAATGGTTCTGTCGGATCTCAAACAGACGTGCTGACACGTGGATATTGTCGTGCTTCTCGACGCGCTTTGGATCCGAGCTTATCAACGCCGTGGCTGCCAGTTATCACTGGGGATCGACACCAACCGTTGAACCCAGGTGATATCGTCCCGTTGCATATCGCGCTCTGCCCGAGCAGCACCTACTTTGAGGCAGGCGAAGGACTGCGACTGACGCTAAGCACAAACGACACGGTGCACGCACCGATCTTCAATAAAGTCACCCATGACAACATCGGTCGCCACGTCATCCACTTCGGTGGGCAGTTCGACTCCTACCTTTTGGTGCCACGAATTCCTGCAGTTGACCTCAGCTAAACGGACGTTCCACGTTCGACTGCCTACACTTGCAGAGTTGAGACGCGTCAAGAAGTAGGGTTACCCAACCACGTAGATCTTGTAGCAGCAGTACTGTGCAACAGAAGTCGCGCAACACAGTAGCGTTGCTTATTGCTAATGACACATTTAGATAGTGAGTCCGTGCCGCTCATACTCGAAACGACACCATTCACACAATCGACCCTCCCCGACTGAGCAATTGGTCCTAGATTTGACCTCACATGAACAAGGGCCACTCGGTCCAATTGAGGGAATCGACAATGAATAGACTACTAGTCAGGTGCCTGGCCCCAATAGCGCTGGTCGGCGCTATCGGCGCTCAGGCGGATCAACCAAGCATCGTATCTGCTGGATATGGTGACCCGATACTACCGGCGATAGCCAACTTTGCATTCTGCCGTGGCAACGCCGCCTCCGTCGGACTCGGCGGGCTGCCCGTCGTCATCAGTGAACCTGTCGATACGATGGGTGGCTATATGGGTGACGCGAATGGTCTCGATCCGAATGCGTTTCAGGTCACAGTGGGCGCAGAGGGGCGCCAAGTACGCCCTGTGTGTGCGACGTTGGCGCCCGCGGTTGACTCTAACGAGCGCAGAACTATTCTTTTGATCGGAGATTTTGGCATCGGTGGCAACAACGGTCCGACCGCCGTAAACATCGTCGGTAACGTGATGACCACTGAAGGCTCAAACCTCAGCGGTGCATCATTCGCTGAGGTCGCCGGGGTCAATGGTGGTCCCAGCCTAGTGATTGCCGAGTCATTCAATCCGCCACAAACCAATACATCGCAACTCGGTGATGGCACTCGCCTGCGATTCTGTCCGACAGATGGGACGGCCCAGATCGTCAAGCTAACCTTCTCCGGTGGAGTGACCGGGCCGCTCGGCGCACGGTTGCGGGATGACGACGCAGCGATGGCTGCCATCGAGATTCTGGCTATTGGCGCGAATGGTGAACGAAGCGTACTTCATCCATTTGCTTTGCGCGACGACGACAACGACAACCATCTTGATGCTTGTTTGGGTGCTGATGCGGTCGGCATGCGACTCGTACGTGCCCAAGTCGATAGTCATCACTTCTATGCGCCACAGAACGTACCCAACCCTGCAGCAACAGTCCGCATCGAACCAAATAGTGCACCACAGACCACGAGGGTCTCGCCATGATTATTTTCTTCGACAACCTGCTCGGTCGTGGTACGGCCGCGGCAGCGCTATTGTTACTGTTGACAGCATGCAGCTCTGGTAATAACGACGCTCCCGCAGATATCGCTGCACCGCCGGCCGACACACCGCCGATGACAGCCAGCGACGCGTTCGAGGAGTTGTATGGCCAAGGCATCGATCGCTACCTGGGCGTGTTTGCGCCGATGACAACGGAGCAACCAGCAACCGGTGTCACCACATACACATTTGATGGCAGTAGCGGTGGCCCCATGTGTTTCACGGGCAATACATTCGGAATGTCGACGCGTGACGGTACCGGATCCGAATTGATGATCTTTCTACAAGGCGGTGGCGTTTGCTCGCCCAATGGTTGCGAAGCGGTTGAGGCGGCGGAGCCATTGGTGCCACCAAACTTCGGAATCTTGAGTGCGCTGGATGCTAGCAATCCAACCAGCGATTTCAACGTCGCCTATCTACCTTATTGTGACGGGTCACTCTGGATGGGTGACCGCGAGGTTGATTCGGATGGCGACGGCAGCAGCGATCGCTTCTTTCGGGGCGTACAAAACCTGTCGGCCTCGTTAGATGTTATTGTGCGGGCTTATCCTGCACCGAGTAAAATTTTGCTGACCGGAAACAGCGCGGGCGGCTTCGGAACGCATCCAGCGCTGCCTTTAGTCAGAAAGCTCTATCCTGATGTTCCGATCGATCTCGTGAATGATTCCGGCGTTGGGATCAGTCGTGAAGGTGCGCAAGACATCCTCAACGACTATTGGAACGCCTGGCATTTCTATCCGGGAAGCTGCGAGACTTGTATTGGCGACGACGGAAACCTGACGGACTATCATCGATACCAGCTCGCCGAGGATGCCAACATGCGGATGGGTTTCATCAGTACCAAACGGGACGCGGTGGTCACAGTCGATAGTGGGTCACTGGACCAGGATACGTTTGAGCGCGAATTACTGGCAGCCATTGCAGAATTGAATGAGGCTTATCCGAATCGCTTTCAGAGTCTGATTGCGGACGGTGAAGGACACACGTTTCTGATTCGTAACTTTGACCAGGCTATTGCTGGCATCACTGTCAGGCAGTGGATGGCTGATATGCTGAGTCAAAGTGACAACTGGATTTCGCGCAGCGATTGAATCTCGAAGTGTTCCCCGCTATTACAACCCGTTTCACGCGTCGGCAACTCCAGGCGATCGTATTTCTACTGGTGTTGCCGGCCGCAAACTGGCTATTCGTTGTTTCGACGCTCTACGATATGGGCATCGGAACAACATCGATCGCTGCTCGTGCTGCGATTCGGCTCTGGTTGTTGTTCGGGTTTGCCTATCTGGCACTGCGTCTTGTTCAGTGGTTTTTTCCCTGGGCGCTAGATCCCGATCAATTCTGGCGTCAGCTTATGACGCATGTAGTTGTGGTGATGAGTATCAGTCTGCTTCTCGGATTGTCCGCTACGGCTCCGACCGCGTTGACCGACATGACAAACCTTGTCATGCCGCGTGTTTTTTTGGGCATGGAAATTGTCATCTACCTTGCAGTGCTATCGATGTTACGACAGCAGGAAAGTCGCTTCGCCACAGCCAATCGTCTCAAGGCAGCGCAACCTCGCGTGCTGAAGTCTCAGAGCAACCCGCACTTCCTGTTCAATACCCTGAACCTGAGTTCTGCAGAGATTTCATCGGATCCCGTTGCCGCAAAAGAAACCGTCTTTGATCTCGCTGACCTACTTCGCTGTAGTTTGAAGCTAGCTGAGCAGCCTGTCGTGACGCTCGATGAGGAGATGCGACTAGTCTCACTCTATTTGACGCTACAGCAACGTCGATTCAAGAACCGATTAGACTTCACAATCGATATAGACCCCAAGACACGGCGTCTGCTTGTACCTGCGTTACTTCTGCAACCTGTGATCGAGAACACCATCAAGTGGGCTGTCGCGCCTTATCCGAGCAAGGCGGCGATTGAGATCCGAACTTCCATCTCAGGGTCGGATTGGTCGATTACTATCAGCGACAGCGGCCCGCCCTTTGAGGTCAAAGATATCAATGAGGGAGACGGGTTTCGAATTCTTCGCGAGACCCTGGACCTTCAGTATGGCAGGCGATACACGCTAAGCCTAGAATCCACGCCCAATGGTGGAGAATTCAGGCTGAGGCTTCCGCTTGAACAGGTAGCACAAGGGACAAACGTATGAGTACCACTGGTAAACGCGTCTTGTTGGTCGATGATGAACCGGCTGCCATCGTCAACCTTCGTTCAGTCCTTGACGGCTTTGACGGTCTCGCGGTTATCGACGAGGTTGGCGACGGAGAGACCGCTATCCAACGCATTGTCGAGCACCGCCCCGATATTGTCTTTCTCGATATCGAAATGCCAGGTGTTAACGGCTTCGAGGTGGCAAAAGAAACAGCGCACCTCAAATACCAGTTGGTGTTCGTGACTGCGTATGGTCAATACGCTTTAGACGCGTTTGAAACGAATGCGATCGACTATCTGTTGAAACCCGTTCGACCTTCGGTACTGGAAAAATGCGTTCGCAAAATGCTGTTTCAGGAAGGACTCGTTCTCGAAGCGCTGGAGAAACAACCTTCTAGAAACTCCAACTTGGTATTGTCTGACGGTAAGGCGACCAGAGTGGTGAGTCTGGATCACATTTGTTATGTCGAGGGCATCGGCCGTTATCGGCGAGTGCACTTAGATAGCGATGGCGCCGGGACTCACAAAACAAAAACAATTATTTCGGACACCACGCTCGATGAATTCGAGGCGCAACTCCCCGACAGTCTTTTTATGCGGCTCCATCGCAGTTACATCATCAATCTCGAGAAACTTGTTCGCCTGTCCACCGAGCAGCGCAGACACGTTGTCAAAATCGCTGATGTCGACCCGCTGATACCTGTTTCGCGCAGCAAAGTGCGTACACTAAAAGCACTGATCTCAGTTTGATTCGCGTCATTCGCGGGAGCACCGCTCGTGTGCGTTGCAAGCCCACATGCCGCTAACCAGTTGCGTGAAGGCAGTAGGTCGCGACATTCATCATTGGTGTCAATCGAGAGGCTTGTTGGCAATCCAGACATAACGACTTCGTTCACATCAGAACATCTGTCGCACTTGCGCTTTTGCGAGCAGGAAGTGTGCGTCATGTGTACAAAGCGCTGCCGTATACTTGCGCAATTTCGGAAACGACGATGAAACACTGGAATGAAGTTCGCACGGCGGCAACGGTCGCTCGCAAAGGTACGGTGAGTGCCGCCGCACAAGAATTACAAATTCATCGAGCAACAGTCAATCGACATATTGAAGTGCTGGAATCCGAACTTGGCGCCAAGCTATTTCTTCGTTCCGCACGCGGCTACAAACCCACAGATCTCGGTGATGCGCTACTGAGAATCGCGGATACGACCCATTCGCAGTTCGCCGAGTTGAATCGAATTGCACAGGCGGATGCTGGCTCCCTGCAGGGCGTTTTGACCGTCGCGACGGTCGACATGCTCGTGCCAAGAGTTTTACCTGCTATCGACCGCTTCTTAGCAGAAAATCCGAGTATGAACGTGCAACTGAACTCTGGGCCCATTCCTGTCAGGTTAGAATTCGGTGAGGCGGATATCGCTTTTCGGGTTGGACGTAAGCCAACAGATCCAGACTACATCGCCGTCCCGTTTGGCGACTACTCCATTGGGCTCTTTGCCTCCAAGACTTACGTTGACCGTCGGGGCATACCTACGCATCCTGACGACTTGGCGTCCCATGACTTTATAACACCAATAGATGGGAGGGTCCTAGATGCACCGTTCATGCGTTGGCTGTCGACACGCATTCCCAACAATACTATGCGATTGGCGTGTGATGATTGGCCCGGCGTAATGCGTGCGGTTATCGCAGGCGTCGGTATTGGCTTTGTCCCGCATAGTCTCGTAGACGAGAAAGATGACTTAGTTGAAATTCACTGGCCACAGAAGAACTGGACTGTCAAAGCGTGGCGTGTGACCCACGTCGATTTGCATCGGTCAGCGAAAGTGAAGCTCTTCCTAAAAGTTGTATCTGACCTCTCTTAGGTTGGATGGCGGCCCGTCTCAACAACCTGTCATGCGGATAGTCCTTACCGCATTTTCTCTGGCTACCTGGGCTAAACCGCAGTTGCTATCCAGCGCTGTTCGCTATGGTGAGGATTCGAGTCTCTCCCGTTGTCACTGAGATTGAAATCGCGCGCGGCAAGCACCAAATGTTTCTTGCTGCTCGCTTCAACCACACTGCAACGAAACCGTAATGCAGCCTTAGGCACGCCATCCTCAAGCGCGTCAATGCGTTGTAAAACTTGATGGGCGCCGTTAGTTGGCTGCACCTTCGGGATTCACTATAAAAAGCTTCGACAGGCAGTCCAAACCTCTCAACTTGTCCAAAAGTCACATCTACGCACAAACCCTGCGCTTTTTTGCGTCTACTGATCGATTCACAAAACTGCTATCCCTAATGATGCAGACCAACAATTAGGGAGAGCAACGATGGTAATCACCAGATCGCGATTCGGTGCACTGTTCGCAGCGGCGCTACTTACGATAGACGCACTAGCCGGTGTAGCGACGATAGAAGCATCTTCGACCACTGAGAAAGCACATATGCCACGGTCTCTTTCGATTCTTGAATTCGGTGGCCCTAACGTATTGTTCGCCGCCGACCAAAAGCAAAACCGGATCTATGCATTTGAGATAGAGAATATACCGGACTCGACACGCAACTTGGATATCACTCCCTACAACCTTGTTGGGTTCGGATCGCAGCTAGCTCGCTATTTGGAAACGGACCCGCTCGGAGTCACCTACCACGACCTAGCGGTTCATCCGGTCACTAAAGTGGCGTTTCTATCCATCACCGTCAAAACGGAAAGTGGCCCTCGTTCCGAACTTATTCTGGTGACACCAAAAGGGGAAATCCGATCCGTTGATTTCCGGAAGCTACCTTTCTCAAGTGTTCCTATTGGCGAGACGCCGGATAGCGACGTCACATTCTGGCGCGATATCCCGGCTGCAGCACTGTCGGTAACCGATTTCGAATTCGATGACGGGATTCTGTATATCGCTGGCCTGTCCAATGGCGAGTTCGCGTCTACGCTACGGCATGTGCGTTACCCATTTGAAGACAGTGTAGAGATGACAAGCATAGAGATGTTTCATACGGCGCATAACCAAAACGAAACCCGTGCACCGATTCGAGCAATGTCTATCGCGACAGTCGATGGTCGAAAAACGCTCATTGCTGCTTACACGTGCACACCATTGGTCACTATACCCGCTAGCGACCTCAGCGATGGTGCACACGTTGTCGGAAAAACGATCGCCGAGCTCGGATACGGCAACACGCCGCTAGAGGTTCTCACGTTGACCGCCTACAACTTGGAGCGGCAGCCGGAGGAATTTGTACTGGTGATCAATCGCGAGATGGGTGCAAATCTGATCCAAATGGAGAGTCTGGCAAAAGCCCCGGCACTCAATCAGGCATTTTCTGGATTGGGTGACACGCTGGGGGCTCACGGCACTCAAGTCCCTTTCGCCGGTACGTTACAGGCGGACGATCAAGATCCACAACAAATCCTGCTGTTGCGGAGGAATATCGATACAGGCGATGTGGATCTAATTTCTTCTATGAAAGGCGTCTATTTTCGACTTTCGGACTTCGTCTCTGAGTATACGTTTCCGGACTATCAGTACTCGAAGAGTCAAGAGGGAACGCAGAAGTTTCATAACATGATCAAACCCATTGAGGGATACGCTGACTTGGTCATCAAATAGAAAAACGCAATTGTAAGTCAGGAGGTGCCAGCATGTTCATACTGATACTCAATACGATTGTGAGTCTTTTCTTGTCAGGACAGCTCACGTTCTTGGAAGGGCAAACTTGTACGACAAAGCAGCAGCCAAGGGTCGCGGACTTGTATCCAAGAGCGACAGTGTTGCCCAAGAACCTTCTGCGATTTTATGTGTACTTCGATCACGCAATGGATAGCGCTTCGTCGGCTGGTCAAATAGAGATTCGTACTTCCTCAGGAAAAGTCCTCGACGAACTTTTGCTGCAGAGTCGCGCTCCGCTTTGGTCCGAGGACGGGCGGCGACTGACACTGATTCTGGATCCCGGCCGCATCAAGACCGGACTATCGCATGCACACCAACCTGACTCAGGATTCAAAGTAGGCGAAGAGTTCACTCTCGTCATCGGTCAAGGCTTCACTACCGAGACCGGTTGCGAAATGGCAGCTGTCTTTGAGCATCAGTTCTTCATCGCCCGCGCTGACACGACGCCACCGAATCCAAAAAATTGGGCCTTGAACACGCCGAGCGCCATGTCGCGGGATCCACTGACGGTTTCCTTCAAGAAGCCGCTCGATCATCTTTCATTGGCATACCGCATAAGGGTAAAGACCATCACAGGTCAATCGATTCCCGGCGCGCTCTCGCTTGGCAAAGACGATGAACAATGGATCTTCACTCCCTCGGAGGTATGGGCGGAAGGCCCGTACAACCTAGTGATCGACTCTCGTCTCGAGGACCTTGCAGGAAACCGACCCACTGGCCTGTTCGATGCGCCGGTCGGACAAAGGAGTACGCGTGGTGCGAGCGCGGCACCGCTCCAATTGGCCTTCAAGATCGATCACCCCTAGAAAGCAACCCCACGCTCCAATTAACTCTCGTACGCAACGCTAAGGAAAATCATGATCACGACACAACTACGTCTCAAAGAAGGTCTGCGATATTGCCTTCCGTTACTTGTCGTAATACTGCCCTGTGGGAAGACATTTGCGTCAGAGCCATCAGATTTCGCACGGTCGGCGAACAGCCCGGTCGCTCGAGTAAGCTACACGAGCCATACGTCGGGACGACCGCAACACGAGACGCTGAATGCCCCGGTGAATCGACCACCAGGCACTGTTGAATGGAGTGCTGCCATCGCGTACACCGATGGCCAGATCTTCAACCCAGCGACTGGCAAAATGGATCGCGTTCGGCTTCGCAGTTATCAAGGTCATGGGACGGACCCGGACGTACCTTTTGTTCCGCCAGCGGTGTTTCTGCGTCCAGGCGATACATTCTTGCTGAACCTCGAGAACAAGTTGCCTGAGGACGATCCGTCGTGCATCGATCGTGGCGACATCAATATTCCACACTGCTTCAACACAACCAATATGCATGTGCACGGGTTATGGGTGAGTCCGGCTGGCAACTCAGACAACGTACTCCTCAGTCTTGCGCCCGGCGCGAAATTCACCCACGAATACAATATTCCGGCCGATCATCCAGCAGGTACGTTTTGGTACCACCCACACACGCATGGTTCGACGGCGCTTCAAGTCAGTAGCGGCATGGGCGGTCCGCTGATCATCCGCGGAGAGCGACTGCCGGGTCCGAATCACAGAGGTGATATCGACACCTTGCTGCTGACGACTGAAGGTTCTCCGATTCCCGAGCTAATCCTCACT
>ERZ1740062.1183-NODE-1183-length-11085-cov-10.149411_pt1 | contig 11085 bp, 9 predicted proteins | sample MGYA00581741_ERZ1740062 | MGnify/ENA primary metagenome ERZ1740062 (study PRJEB43018, sample SAMN04849747) | marine metagenome | isolation source: floating plastic debris | place: Pacific Ocean | collected 2008-09-01 | study: EMG produced TPA metagenomics... | reverse complement strand
CAATAGCATTTTCTGCCAGATTTGTCACACATGGACTTGCATCTTGATGCATAACCCTGTGCGCTAATACAAAGATACCTCTTATTTTTCTGTGGCTGCTTTGTAAAACAGAAAAACAAAACCACTAAGTTTCTTATGTTAATGAGATGCTGTTACACTAGATATGGATAAACCTGAATGTCTGTAAACCTTTTTAAAGCTCTCTCCTAACCCTGTTCATATATGTCATGTATGGCTACTGCATGGCTTGTCCAACTATTCAGTATCTCCTGCTTTCATTTTTGGCTGCCTGTGTTTGATTTTTTATCAGAGAGGCTAGATGACGTTAAGAAAAACCATTCGTTCATAATAATGTTGGAAAAATCATATTGAGGATTGATATATCACAGAATTAAAGGGCCAGTGTTATTACACTGGCGCTTTAAGACTGCTGCAACAAACCTATTGGGCTTGCTTATTTTCTTCCGGAAAGACAGGTACCCCCCCCCTTCTTTTAGGACTAGGATTACATCCATAATATGACATTACGAAAATAATTGTTGGGTGCTCAATTTGATTCGTTTTATCATGCTGCTGGTTCACTTAGCCTCTGGTCTATGCGTTATAGGTGGAATTCATCGAGGCAGGAGGTGCATCTCCCCACAACAGGAGAGAGTGCAGCCACACAGAGATCTCAGTACATCACTGTCAAATATAACAATTATCTGAAGACATCAGATGATGGAGAAATGATGCTTAGAGGTGGGAAAATTTAAAATATATTCAAATAGCATCCACGCCTTAGAAAAATAAGAATTATTATAATATCTATTGCGATGTATGTATCAGCACATAATTACGAAACGTGACAATATTTTGTACCTAACATTACCAAAGAGCTTAGTCTGGGTTTGGTTGTTTATGAAGAACTGGTTTCTTCAGTCCTTTTGCATTTTCAGCATTTAACGTGTAAGATATTTTTATGTAACAAAGTGAAGTAATATATCATATCACACAACAACATAAGAAACTTGCTAAAATACCTTAATCCCAGAGAGTTTTTTGACAATCCATAAAGGGTGACATTAAGTGGTGCCCAATGCAAAATCCTGAAGGAATGTTCCCCAAAATACTGAAATCTGCATAAAAGGGGAGATTTCCACCTGGAACCTGAAAATATCCCAAGAGACATCATTTTAACATGTTCATTACCTGATGTCACTTGTTTGACTTTTGTACAAAATTTTCTCCAGATTTTGGGTTTCAGGAACAAAAATTTGGGCACAGTTTCTATTATCTAATTATTGCTCTTTGTTTGGATCAGGTGATATGAATAACATGAGGAGAGAATATGAGTTCACACTGTTTGACTTCAAACCGAGATCTGAATTCAACAAAACTAAAGTGAGGGCAGTAAAGTATGAGACACTGCGAGAGCGAGAAACTCTGAACGCTAACTTCCAGGTAACGTATATAGAATGTATGAACTGACTCTTGTTTTAGATGTTCATGACGTCTTTGCAGGGGAAGTTAGTATTTATATCCATGTCCGACAAATGGAATCCAGGCTTGAGTGTGGGCGCTATACTCGGTGGTTCATTGCTAGAATTGTGTAACCTTTGTTCATAACTTTTAAAAAAGTATTCGAGTATGCGAGGGTTTGGTAATCTTAAAGCCCATGCCAAGCAAACTGGTGGGCTTGGTCTTTGTTCTCTTGGTTGACTAGTGAATGTATATTGAGTTGAGCCATCAGGTTGGCTATTTTTCTGCATAGTGTACAGTGAGGCAACCAACCTGGATTGATGTCTGAAACAATATTGTTGGTTGCAAGGAAACCATGAGAACAAATGTAGCCCCCACCAGTTGGCCCGGGACAAGCAGGGCTTGTAACATTCCGCTGTATGTGTATAACCGTTTGTTGATTGGCTGCCTCAGCTTTGCATGGCTAACTTAGCGCAACGTCATCGCGCCTCAGTGGTAAACATGACTGTGTGTGTCACACTTCAGTAAATATGACTAATGCTTTGCTTTACCAGGATGACTATATTATGGCAATAGCCAAGTTCCAGGTTTGCTATAGACTCATTTTTATCATTGTCCTTGTCTCATTATTTTAAGTTCTGATTTTAAATGATTTTATTTCAATGAGCATTCAATTGAATGATATTTCGCCACTAAGCATGAACTACTCTCTGATTGTATTGGCCAAATACTCTACTGAAAGAAACCCGGATGAATTATCTGTCACTCAGAATATTGCAGATGGAAAACGAAAAATAAACTTGTTCAGGCCTACCATTTTCTAACAGTTTTACATGTCATTATATCGAGTACCATGGCCTAGGAAATAGTTGTGAATTTTGAATGCTCATTGATGGTTTATTTTTGGTGATGCAACTATTCCACATATTTAATATTACATACCAAATGCCTTGTTAATGATCAAATCCCACCACCGCCACCAAACCACTATGAGTAAAGCATTCCTGATCACGCAACGTCACTGTGTGGTGTTGAGTTCTGAATATCAGCATGACGTATAATGCGCCAGGTGTGGGGTGATTATATCTATGTGGAATGGTTTTGTCACCGAATTGTCATGTCCTATTCATTATAAGTAACCTTATTTAAACTAATAAACGTTAAAGATTTGAAAATAGTTTGATTTCATAAAAATAACAACTGCATATTTTGGCAAACATTAAACTCAAGCAGCGTACCAAATTTGCATGTAGATACGTATGTTAGTTATCGAAATTGCATACAAGTCGGGACAGCTTCAAAAGATTTCATAGCAGTATAAGTTGATAAACATTATGTTTTTTGCATTTATAGAAATTGTCATCACTTTAATAGAATTAATGATTGGCTATTATTACTAACAATATAAGTTGCATCTTTGCTATTGGTCAGGAGTCACCCACTGGTGGACATTTTAATTTTCCAAGTTGAGCATTGAAATGAAATACGAGTACAGCTCTTTGATGTGTCTAAGAAATAAACACTCCACTTTCATATGGTATCAAATGAATGAGATAATTATGGAATGGCGTTGTGATGGTTTTACCCTGTCATGGCTTTTCCCAGTGGATAAACAGGCACTGATTTGAAAAAAAAAAGAATAGTTCTTCTTTCAGATATGATATAATTGATGGAAATATTGTCAAGGCTTGTAGTATTTTGTGAATGATCAGGATTTGCTGGCTTTGATTTTAGAATGAAAGGCCGTTTGATGTGAGTACGTGGAACTTTAACTCTGGGCATGGTTGTTATGCAGATACTAGTAAGATACATGGCAAACAACTGATGTATGATAACTCCACAGGGCAACCTGTACAGGTAAAGGAATGATAACTACGCTCGTGATTTTTGGAAAATAAGAGTGCATAACTCCGCACGCATCACTCTCTATAATACAAAACCCATTCTTTGTGAGAGACATATTTATTGAATATGATGATGTTTGGTAGTGCTGGTGCTCACATAGCAGCATTTATGACTAACTGATCAATATCCTGTTTATAGCTGTACAGGTCAGAGACTGGCACAGTTTTTACAGGAAGTTGGATGTTATTATGTTGGGTTTTTTGTAGATGTATATGCTGAAGCAGGCGGATGGGTTTACATACAAAGTCAGATCAATAAAAGACACTCCGAGAGTAGACTTCTTCCTACCAGGTATTGTGTTACATTTGGCTCAGTAGGACTGCCAAATCGTTTTGATGGTGGGACCTTCCATTACTATATAGCTCTGGGGATTCTAGATCATTTATATGAGAAACATCCTCACACATTTCCTCGGGTGCTAATAACCCTGAATAGTTCTCCTATAGAAGTGGCAAGCTATTTACAGTACTGGATTGTGCATATTGTTAATGTTAATGTACTTGACTTGTACATCAATATTTTAGCATTACAATATCCTCTGTTAAATTACAGCAAATGAGTCAATACTGTATCACTATTTCCCAAACTCCACACTTGACTATAACTCTGTAACCGTGGAGCTGGTGGACCTGAGTGAGCCGTTCTACATGTACTCTATTCAAGTACGAGGTCATATGAAGTCTTGTGATAGCTACCTCGGTATACACGTCTATGACAAAACCAGTAAGTGAGACTCGGGAAAGTGTTTTGTACCGCCCTTTCCCTTCTCAAATCACATCGTCATGGGAAATATTTTGGGCTGACTGCCATAAAATAATATTTTCAAGTCTGCCATTTGCTACTGCTATTATATTGCAACTTAGATCAGCCCTTTCTATTTTCGAAGTGCTGTGTGAAATCTTGTTTTCAGAGTACCGGAATGCTGGCATTATTGGCCTTCGATTCATATTGGATCAGTTTGTGGGTCTCTCTTAATTAATAACAATATGAAGGACTCTTTTCTTGATATGTAATAACTTTGCTTATCTTTCAAATCTTTCAAGAATTTGACAGTATTACAGAATTACATCTTTTACAGCTGAATCTACAGTGGCACAGTATGATAGCCTCATATACTGCCTCGAGGGAGACAACTCTGCATTCAAGTTTGACATCAAGATGCCTGACACCGGATCGAGAAATAAGCTGTTTGCTGTGACTCTTGAGGATTCGCATACATCTGTAGCTTATTATGTCACCACCTACTCTTACCAGTCTTCTCTTATACAGGTAACAGTGTGACGATGACGGTACATTTCTATCAAATAAGAAATTTGCCAAAGTTTTTATTTCGAACAATGTTAGAAATCTCATTGTCATCTGTCATGGTAAACATAACTGATATTCTGTCAAAAATGTATGGCAATACTAAAACAACTTGGTTACAATCCTTTTCAAAGCTTTGGTTGTTTTTAACTGTTGATATTTAGGTCTGAGTCAGAGAAGAAGACAGCACAGCTGTCTTTTGTGAATAAATCCAAGTTGAAGTTTCTGTGCATTACAAGATTTTGCAAGAGTCACATGACCTCATGATGTCACAATCGGAGCGATGACAATATATTGGCATAAGTCCCAATCAGGAACTGACGTACATCCATCTACAATCTTTACATTGTTGTGTTTGTAGAATAACACAGTTAGCCTGTACACAGCGGAGGGTAAAGTGACCTCTGAACCCGCTGCCTTCTTCGCGATGCTCTCAGCCCTAGCAGCTATCGGATTCGCATTTGGACTTCTTTACGTGTTCCTTACGTATCGCTGCATCATCATAGCACGTTTCCGTGGTGTGGAGGATGAGTGCGTGTACAACCAGACCCGCCGACGCCTGTTAGTGACCATCTACTTCATCTGTAAAGTTGTATACTCTGTGCTGTTCTCATTCTCCGTCCTAGTCTTAGTTCTTAAACTTGTGTGCTCAACAGACATGGAGCAGGTCGGGCAGTTCCCTGCGTATCACATACAGATCAAACAGCTTGTGGAGAGGAATATTCAGGCTATCACTGAGTATAAGCGGCAGGAGGCGGAGAGACAGAGTGACATGAAGAAGCAGAGGCTGGAGGCGTGTAGCGGATACGCACAGGAGAGCGTGTCTGCACTGAAAACTCATGTTGGAAGGTACTCAGCTGAGATGAGTCACAGGAAAGAGCTCATTGAGAACCAGAAGTTTGATTTGCTCATGACTGAAATACAGAATTACTTACAGGCTACTAAAGAGCATGTTGATATGGTAAGATGGATAGTTTTCCTCTGTTTGAGATTTCACTTATTTTGTTATATAACTTCAGCCAAAAGAACAGTTGCTCACTCTTACCATTTCATGATGCGTATACAGTGAGTTCTGGGGCCACAGCTAAAAAATCATTATTTCTGTCTTCCTTATTTGTATAAAAACCAAACTTTGAAGATAGCGCTATTATTAGTGGTTCAATCATTGCGCTTATGCCACTAAATGATTTTATTTTTTTATCTTGTAGCATAAAAAGAATACAGATACTCAAGTGGCTGATATTTTACTAGAATATAACACACTTCTGGAGGAGATAACCACTAATGATTGGCTACAAATACCTCTGAATAACTACAGAGCTCTCCATAACGATACTAAACCTAAGCGTAGACGTAACAGACAAAGAACCTCCCCCTCATCACAAGGAGTGGATACAGGGAGGAGTGATATGAGACTGTCGGAAGAGTCTGTCGGATTTCTCGAGTATCTCGGAGTGGATCGACCTTCAGCTGTCCTTCGTCAGATTCAACTTCTCGACAAGTTAGTAGTATTGACATGCAAATATATGGATGTAACAAAGGAACCACATGTTATTACCATGCAACAACCTGCAAAAAACTCAATGGTGGCTTTTTATCAGTTCAACAATTTAATATAATTGAAAGGTATTTTTCCTTTTCCTAGCATTGATGAGCGGATGCAGTATTTATTTATATGTTTACAAATATGTTTACAGGAAGCTGAATAAAATGTACAGTATGATGAGAATGGATATAGATAATAACATCGGACTCGGGATACTGAGAGGCCTTGATACAAGCAGTGTCTCTAAATTATCACTCAAAAAATTCAAAACTCAAGTCATGTAAGTAGTTGTCTTCTCCTTATTTATGTAATAATTTAGTCCAGAAAACTGATTCAGCGAACAGCAAGTGGGACATGGACTTGAATAAAATATTGTAACAGTTTGTACTGAAACTGCTATGTGCCTTGGGAGCTCGTTAGAAACAAAATTCTCATCCTTATCCTCATTTTGGAGTTGTGCCCTCATTGATATTAAGGAGATAACTCCTAGATACAATTTAAAATCTCGATAACACCCACCATGGACTACTCCACATAGTTATGTACCAGATGCAGTGTTTACTAATAAACACACACCCTATTTTATTTTCAATTTTTTTAGGAATTTTTATTGAACGTAAAACGACTTTAGCTAGTCATTGATATTTTGCTACATGAAATGTTGAAACTTTTGACTTTCCCTCCCGCCGTAAATTTTCTCCTACTGTATATTTGCAGAGTGACACCTCCAGCATTTAACATAGAAGCAGAAGTGGTAGTTAAGTCTGATGGGGCTAAAACTATAGCCTGGATAGTCATCATATTCTGTGATATTCTACTATTCACCTACAGAATGGTCGCTGCTAGTAATACCGCATACAGGTATGACCGACTGCATGGCAGATATTTGTATTGCAGAGAGTTATTCAAAATCTTTTAAACACTATTTCTGGTTTTTTTGCCCTCTCGCAATGACATAAATTGTCTCAAATTACTGCTGATAATAACGTCGTATGACAGTCTCAGAACTACTTCGGCATTTCAAATTTTTGTGCTGTAAACATTTAAACAGTCGCATGTCACATGGGCATCGCACCCATCTTTTTTGTCGTTTGAGTGAAGCGACTAGCGTGACGAGGCTATTGATAATGAAATGTATAGCTGAGCTCTGATGTTTCTGTGTCTGATTTGTTGTACAGACTGAGACATGGATACACAGAAGAAGTAGAGGAGAAATCTGAGGAGCCACAAGAAGTTGAGATGAAGCTGATGAATACACATGTAAGTAGTAAATTTACTTCTAAAAGTCATTCTGAAAGCCTGCCTTGCCTCACACTGGCTAGATTAATAAGGTATGAATTGGCAATGAGGAACTGGTGTTTTGTTGTATTTTTTTTAGCTATTTAAATAGAGAGGCGGGAACACTCTGTTCATTTTATTCAAAAGCATGTGCAGATATTTGAATATGCCTCTTGCCCAAATTAATTTGAGACTTTCTGGGGGTGTACAACTTTATGTATGTTTTGTCAATCAACCTTACAATACTTGCCCACAAGGTCATTTCAGGCCCAGTTATGTAAGATCAACTCTGAAAATATGAAATTTCAGTGTATATATAATACTATTGTTTGACTGTTTTATCTTAACCTACTCCTATATAAAAGTCTTCTCATGATTTTCCCATTATTTTATTCAGAATGGAGAAAATACAATGAGCAGGAGCCACTACTCCGACAATGACCCCACACATCAGAATAAGTTTAGTGAAGCATCTTTAGCAGCGCCATCTGGTGTTAGTAACAGGTATGGAAGTCATGCCCCCTCTGAAGCTGGCTCTGTACACCACTCAGACCTGGAGCAGCCTCGACATACCCGAGGATCAGAGATGGGATCTGTGATGGGATCGGTGGGGCGCAACTCCCGGCTATCAGACCGTCCTGGCAGTGCTATGTCCGAACCAGTTTCAGGGCGCAGTGACCGAGTCAAAATGAGAGGCAACTCCAAACCAGCCAGCGTAGCCGGTTCTCTCAGACACAACCCAATGATAGAGCGGACACGTCAGCAAACACCCTCAATAGCTAGTAATCAGAGTAGAGCTCAGTCTACAGAGCCGCCAGGTTCAGAGACTCGGTCTATAGAGCCGCCTCCCCTCCCGTTGCGTGACCTGCTGGAGGAACACAGCTATAACTCACCTCCCGGCTCAGCCAGTCAGGCGGGTAGCTCGAGTAGCAAGTCGTCTACACTACACCCTGGAGGATGTGCTGCTACACGACTAGGCAGACTATTACTAAGCGAGTACACAATCCCAGCTATCATATGGCTGACTACACAAGTACTCGCTATAATACTCATCTCTCTACTCACTGAGTTAGTAACTTATAACAGTATGGTGCAGGTCACTAATATAGAGTCTATGATATCACATATAGGCATGTACGCCTCCGTAGTGAACTCATACCTCACTACACACGCTCAAGCTATCAGCCAGGCAGCTCAGCAGAGTATGGTACAAGAATTCAACCTTCACCTTCATCATATCGCCAAGGTCAAGGCCATCTTTGAATCAGACTTGGTAAGCGAAATTCTTATTGTTTCAGTTCTACAAATTTTCATTACAGCTCAATGAATATAAAGTTTTTAATTCAACATTGCTTATCATTGCTAAAAATGTCAAAATTACTTCAATGATAACTTATGTAAGCTTATGAAACTCGAAAAAGGTTTGTACCGGTATTTAAATCTGTGCATTGGGAATTTGGGAGGCAAATTGCTAAATTAAATTCCACAATACTACCTTTGCATAGAGTTTTTTCCAAATACGATCTATGTTAATCATGTATGTATGTGAATTATCTTAATATTTACAGAACTGGTCTATGTTAGATTACAGTAATAAGCAGTGCGTATTGGATGGTAAACTAATAGAGCACTGTACTTATAATCCTCTACAGTTTGACTTCAATGTTATGCCCTGTCAATCCTTCCCTATAGAAGCCATTCAATATACAGGTATGTAACATGATTCACTGTGACATGCAGACAAGTGATCCTTTTGAACTTTAATAAACCGATGTACCAGCCTCATAATCAAAATTGCGTTATAGTTGCCGTTTTAGCGATGATCTGTACATGGATATTTGACGGTGTGAACAGATGAGTTAGTTAATCCAAATAGTTCAGCCACAGGTTTATATAAATATGTACATTAAATTTTGTAAATGTATTATGAATATATGTATAATATAGTGAGATTCAGTGTGAATAAAGATATGAGTTTGGATCCATGAGGATGGACTGGTCAGAAAAAAGTCACATAAGGTTCCCCATTATTTTTTGTCAATTTGAGGTGAAATCTCAAAATATTCAAACATGCATGTGTACATAATCATACATTGCACATCCATAACCATCATTAATTATTCTGCTTGTATTCAACAGAAAAAGAAGGTATTAACGCTGATCAGGTATCAGAAAAGATGCAGAGCTATACTAACTCTCTAGTGTCTCTTATATCCACATCTATCAGTATGCTAGTGTTCTATATAAATGCTGTGGCCATCATACACATCATATCACTGGTGCTATTATCACTACTCCAACAGAAGGCTCTACTTCATATCGTATACGTCAAAATCACCAGGTGGGTCGCATATTTTATGATTGTAATTTTACACCATGAATTCATAAGGTGTGAGTGATATAAGGGAAAACATAGGGTAGAACAGCGATTTATGCCAAGTGGAATGCTTAAATTATGATGAATGAATGTAAGACTGGTAGGATATTCTCCCAAGTGTTGTCTCTTGTAGTCTAAACTAATCTAAACTTAACTAAGCTTTGATAGATGGATCGACGAGTTTAGAATATAACATACAACCCTTGGAGAAAAGGCTTCTTCAACCTAAGAATTCCTGTGCTATATATTGTCGATGAGCTAAAAATATTTGATGGGCGTGTATTTGCATTCAGTAATAATTAGTGTGCATGTCACATGAAATGTGTAATGTCCTGATTCATGGCAGCCATTGGTTTTGATTTTTTAGGAAAAAAGTAGCAGTGATGGAGTCGGAGGAGAAGATTAGAGAGGAGGAGTTACCTCCCCCGTCTCTAATCTCAGACTCGCAGAGACATACGAGTCAGTCACCAAGCGATATCATGGTGAACGCTCTACTCGCCGAGAAACGACTCCAAGCCGAGAGAGCTCGATCTACCGATAAATCAGACTCAGAACTAGCCTCAAATAACAACGGCAGTGTAGCCAAGATTCCTAATGACTCATCGCTACACAGGAGGTCTGTAGGTGAGGGTGGGGACGAGAACGACCCGCTACTTAGGACTATAAAAGCTCAGCATAGTCTAACTAAGCAGCTCACTGATGAGATGACTGAGTCGTCTACTCGATCACCAAGGTCAGAGCCTCATTCTGATATCAGAGGCGGAGCTTCTTTTGATCACAGGGACAGTGAAACTGAATTTTAAACTTACCTGCGAGACAAGGTTTCTTGTCGATAATGTTTTTTTCTCGATTTTTATGATTATTATGATTTTTTACCTCACAATCAAAACCTCATTCAGACTTTGATACCAAAGTAATGTAGATAGCCATGTACATGATGAGATTTCAGCTCATGATAATGATCGTGTATGTATTTTTATTCCGTTTTACTCATAATGTGATAACGTGTTTTGTGATAATTATTATGTGATTTTTATTGCTGAAAAAAATTACCAAAGAGATTACATTTATAAATAAAAAAATGAAATCATTGAGTTATTGACAAAACCTGACCTGCTGGCCCATGCAGTGAGAAGTTTTAAAATGAAATGATTAATGTATTATATTCATGCTCATGCTATATCGTTTTCAGACCAAAGAAAATGAGAATGTT
>ERZ1740062.1182-NODE-1182-length-11090-cov-5.899864_pt1 | contig 11090 bp, 5 predicted proteins | sample MGYA00581741_ERZ1740062 | MGnify/ENA primary metagenome ERZ1740062 (study PRJEB43018, sample SAMN04849747) | marine metagenome | isolation source: floating plastic debris | place: Pacific Ocean | collected 2008-09-01 | study: EMG produced TPA metagenomics... | reverse complement strand
CTATGGAAACATACATTTTGTGTGTCAATGACCAGTATTGAACTCAACAATTCATCACTTTGATGATGCGATTGCGACCAACGGCCCATATTGGAAACACTGCTGATCAGTTGCACTGCGAAGGTATAAAAAGGGGTTCATTTTTTGTGTCACATCAGAATATCCAGCATCATCAACTTTTCGGAGTTTGGTATGGGAGCAATTAAAGCTTGTGATTTGGTACCGGTGTTGAGTAGTCAACATATGTACCAGTTCAAAGTGGTGCTTGATGGTATAAATAATAATAGCCAGAACACTAGATAGTTCCGTACAGAACAGCAACCCTATTCACGGCCTGGATGGATGAAATCTAGAACCAGGACTTGTAAATGATGTCCCAAGGCAATTCTAACATAGCAGAGTGGGATACGGGTGGGCAATGTCACTGCAATGCAGTGGTGGTGGACTATATATTTAAACCATTGGGTGAAAATGCTAACATTTAGATCAATTCTAAGACAGATGGAACAAAAACTTGAGGAATGCAACCGCAACAATGAAAAACGAGTATATGAGAAGCGATGTGGTAGTTTCTTGAGAACTCATTTTACTGAATGTGTGATGCAGGTTATCAGAAGCTGATGTGTAACCAAAATAGCGTTCCCAGCCAGCAGAAATATGATGAGGCAGGGAGAATAAATATTCATGAAAATGATTATTAGTATTGCTAAGGCACAGAGTAGCGCAGTGGGGCTTTGAGATGCTGCCTAAGCTGCTGAAAGATGACTACTGTCATTGGCAGATTTTGATGGCCAGGATAAATAAATGCTAAGTATATTTAAATAATGCAGGACCAGAGTAACCAAATATTAAACTCAGGGTTGATTCCTGGCAAGACACCTGCAGCCTGTATGTGAACTGTAGTTACTGTTTCTCGTGTTCGTCTGCTGAAGCCACCAAGCACAACGACATGACAGGACACAAATGACTATGACACAAAAAGACCACTTCCAGAGTAGATAGTGGCCATCGCATACCATCTGATCGGATGCAGTCCCTCAGAGGAGTGGATATCGTATTTCTAATAGCCTGCTTCACTAAGAAAGTTTGTAATTCTGCAGTGTAACGAACACATAGCTGTAAGGTTTTCATTTTGAAAGGACAAAGATGCCATCGCTTCTCTGCACTGAGAAATTCTTTTCAACAACACTAATTTTATACAACTAAATGACAATGACCAGAGAAGACAACTTCCGGAGTAACTACTGACTATAGCATTGCATCGATACGATGCAGTTCAGTAATTCGGACGAGTAGATGTCATACTTGCCGTATGCTTGCCTCACCACGCAAATTTCAACCTTTGCAGTGTCAGGAACACAGTTAATAGTTTTCATTCTGCAAACATTAAAAATATTTAAACGGAACTTCTTTACAGCACTTAGTGTTTGCAAGTTGGAAGGTGCATCACTTGCTATTGTCTGTTTTTGATATGCTGATTAATTTTTATGTTTATACCATACTTGTATTAGGAAATTTCAATACATTCAACATCACAGCTTACACATTGAGCACGAATATTAATTGAAGTTTGATATCCCAAACAGACAGTACTGTGGAGTTGCTTCGGTATCCCACCATAGAAGCTCGCCCTCTATGGAAACATACATTTTGTGTGTCAATGACCAGTATTGAACTCAACAATTCATTACTTTGATGATGCGATTGTGACCAACGGTCCATATCGGAAGCACTGCTGACCAATTCTAAGACACGTCGAACAAAATGTTGAAGGATGCCACTGCAACAATGAAAAACGAGTATATCAGAAGCAAAGTGGCAGTTTCTTGAGAAGTCATTTTACTGAATGTGTGTGATGGAGGTGATGTGTAACCAAAATGGCGTTCCCAGCCAGCGGAAATATGATGAGGCAGAGAGAATCAAAATACAGGAAAATGATTAACAGCAGTGGTAAGGCACAGAGTAGCGCAGTTGGGCTTTGAGTGCTACCGAAGCTGGTGAGAGACGACAATACTGTCATTGAAAGATTCTTAGCAGTAAGACACTACTGCAGAAAACCAAAAACCGGTGGACTGCATGATATTTGTTTCATTCTCACAAACAACATCTGATTCGCGACCCTTGAATCACAAACTACGGGTAAATGCTAAGTATGCATAAGTATTATTGGCAAACATAAAAAAATCCACCTGATTAGATACAGATACAATGAATGAAACTTGTATTCAGCATATGAATGCTTCAGGCAATACATTTAATGCTAGCGTGATTAATGCCTGTTAAAATGTTTCATTTATTTCATAGCCATGATAGCTAAATAACCGGTTCAACTGATTTCTGGAGGTTCAGGTTATGTATTGAAATAACCCTTTTGGTATTATCCAGCAAGTGAAACAACAATAATTTATTGTATTTAAAACCTAAACATTGTTGTTCTGTTGGTATTATGGTCCAGTTGAGGCAAGTCAAAAGAACAAGTTAGCATCATAGGACAATAGTACTCCCACATGTACAACCAGTCTGCTAAGGAATGTTGGGTCAAGGAAGGTTACCCTGTCGGTTGGTTCAAACACATTAATTGAGGACTGTCTCCCGTAATACATTTCCTGCCATGAATGCTACCTAACAATTAGCCAAAAGACGTTAGATGAAGCAATTACTTTCATGGAACCAAGAAATAATCAACGTTTTGGTAGAAAGGCAGTTCTACTGGCATTGACTTTTATATTGACGGAAATCAACCTGACATTACCTTGACACGCTGCATTTCTTACGAGTAACATGGACCAATAATTGAGAATGGTGGATGTGAAATACAACCTGTTCACATCATGACGTTTGCCAAACCATGCATAACACTCGTCAAGAAATAGAACGGCTTTCGTATTCGTAGCCTGAAATAGAACGTCATCAATACTTCAAATACAACCCAATTCTGTCATATTTGAACTTGCACATACAATGACCTACATGTACACAGTTTCACAGCTACTCGATACAAATGGTTACGAATTGTGTTAAAAGGAAAGTGAGATTTAATGAATGTGACAAACGAGGTGTTCCCAAACAGTGCATCAGTCTGATCAATAGGCCAGCAGATGGTCAATGCAGATTATTGAACAGAAGACCTTAGCCTTCTATGTACCTTAATGAAGTGATTTGCAGAGATAAAGTTCCCGGCGACATGCCCTTAAAAGCGTGCAGACCCTTCAGAACCTAATTACAATTACATATGCGAAAGCTGTGTGATGATATTGTTTCAAAACCCAAGGCAACTAAATCCACTGATACCAAAAATTGCTTACTTGGAGAAATCAAAACAGGAACGGAAACAAAAATTCATCAATAGCGCTGCATGAAAATATGCCAAAGTAATAGAAGTACTGAGATAGATTTTGAAATGACCCTTTCAATTTGTTTCCTTTACAAAAGTGCACTTGGCATCTATCCATGGCATAAGTATGATTTTAGCAACATACATACTTATCTGTTGATCACAATGATTGAGTGATGAACTCATATATTTGGTCATGGGATTGCATCTTGATATACCCATGAAGGCTGATCAAACGTACTGCAAGTGCATGTTATCCAATCAAAATAAATCTTGTATGACTTTTATGCCACTCAAGTCAAAGTATCAATATGTCAAAGAGACGGGGCAAAATAACATTAAAATATTGGAAGATCATAAATGATGACATAATGAATAAATAACAAATGAAATAGTTGTACTGTTCACTGGCACAGATTAGTGTGCAAAACATAGTTATATATTTATTATTATTATTAATCTTGCTTGCTTTATGTGGGATCAATGAAGGAAATGGCACTTTTATATTGGTGCGCAACTTAACCACTGTTACAGACTTAAGATGTTTTTCCTGCCAAATCAGACTTGCAAGTAAATGTGTTAGCTCACAACTACTAAAGCCACTTGATGCATGAAGAGAATGGGGAAAAGAAAACTGTCTGATGACATTTGACATCCCTCCTGAAGTCAAGAAAAATCGACTGATACCGAACACGCTTTGCTGAGAGAAATCATTGCACAACATAATGAACAGAAAAGAATGTTATCAATAGCATTGAATAACAAAGAATGTATAATGCATACCGAAGAGAACCAGAAGATATTGATGGCTGTATTTGAAGCCCGATGCAGGAATTATTTATAAAAATCCATACTGTTGTTAATTATTGAACTGCACACTTCCCATTTCTAGGGCTACAAGTGTCTTTGGCATCCAACCATGGTATAAGGCTCTTTATGGCAGGACTTCAGTGATTAACACTGATTGAATATACTAACCTATCTATTGGTGATGGGGAGTGCGTCCACCGAGCCATAAATTCAGTAAGGCTGATCAGATACACTGCAAGGAGTATGATGCAATTAATACTGTATCAATAACACTTCCCGTCTGATCGAGTGCAATCTTTGAGCAGAGTGGACATCATTATTTCCTTACGCCTACATCACTAAGCAAATTTCAGCCTTCGCAGTATCAGGAACACATAGCTAAAAGTTTGATTTCGCAATGACATATATGAAAAGATTCTGTGAAACTAATAAGTTAAATTGAATTACACCAATTTTCGACACAAAAGAACAATGACTAGAAGAGACCACTTAAAGAGTAGATACTGGCCATTGCATACCATCAGATCGGATGCAGTCCCACAGAGGTGTGATGATCATATTTGTTATAGCCTGCTTAACAGAGCAAGATTGCATTGATGCAGTCTCAGAAACACATCGCTGTAAAGTTTTAATTTTGAAAGGACATAGGTGCAATCGCTTCTCTGCACTGATAACTTCATTTCAATAACACTAATTTTGAACACCTAAAGAACAATGACCAGAGAAGATAGCAGCAGATACTAGCTATAACATTGCAATTGATCGGATGCAATCCATACGAGGAGAGGACATTGCACTTTTGGCATGCCTGCACCACTATGCAAGTTTCCACCTCCATTGTGTCAAGAGGACAGCTAAGTTTCAATTAGCAAAGACTTATTAATAATATTGAAATCATTTCATTCTTCGTATTTATGTCGGACAAAAAAAGTTCGTTGGGGAGTGTTTGACAGTCAGATGGTCCTTTAGTTGGTGTTGTACCTGCGAGGCTGATTCATTTGTGTGTATACATTTCAGGAGAAAACCTGGTTTGGCATAGCTCGATACAGCATTACCAAATGTGCAGAAGTTAATGCAGACAGAACATTTTAATGATTTGCACAAAAGCTACAGGTAGGTTGTGATTGTTGTTTTTAACGGTGGACCTCATTTTGTTAGTCCAGCAATGATGTAATGAAAGCAAGAAAGCTGGCTACTCCCCATAAAGGTTTCATCCTGCAAACTTATTAATGAACACTTCAACAAAATGTTGATACAGCATTTATTTGGAAGTGTTTGCAAGTTGGAAGTTGCATGACTTACTATTGTCTGTTATTGCTATGCTGACTCAATAATATGTTTGTACCACATACTAACAATAGGAAATTTTAACACATTCATCATCACAGCTTACACATTGAACACAAATATTAATTGAAGTTTGACATCCTAAATAGACGTTACAGCAGAGTGGCTTCGGTATCCCACCATAGTGGCTCGCCCTTTATTGAAACATACATTTTGTCTGTCAATGACCATTATTGAACTCAACAATTCATCAATTTGATAATGTGATTGTGACCAACGGTCCATATCAACACTGCTGATCAGTTGCAGAGCAAAGAGATAAAGGCGATTCATTTTTGTGTCACATCAGCATAATAACACAGTCCAGCATCACCAAGTTTTCGGAGTTCGTTATGGGATTTGGTGCCAGTGTTGAATAGTCGGCATATGTTCAGGTACAAAGGTACAAAGCCGTGCTTGGTGGTATAAACAATAATATCAAGAACACTTCATGGTGCTGTACAGATCAGCAACCCTATTCACGGCCTGATTGTCAAATATGTTCTATGACAGTGTTTCCAATAAAATGAATTACCAAGGAATGGATTGTAGTGTACAACGTTAATTGTAAAATAAAAATCTATAGTAATATAGCTTTACAATGACAGTGATAGTCAAAAAAGTAGCCTAGTTGGTTTTGGTGGCCATCTGGGTGCCCTTCCTGAAGAGTTAACACCAAGACTTAAGTTTACAATAGTTGCTATACTGAGCACATAAGATTAGAAAACCTAACATGCGACTTGTCCATGTAAATATTATTAAACTAATTTCAGTTCATCAGTTGCAGTAGGCAATTGCAACAAGTATCTGAAGAGTGGAATGTGTAAACCTGTCGGTAGTCAGGATTGAATTTGCAGTGGCTGTGACAGCAAATGGGTGTACAACGTACTCAATGGGCAGCTACATGTTCAAGCTTGTCAAGACAAAATATGAATGAGTACTAAGTCAATAAAGTAGCTCCTTATACTAGTTTGCTGAAGGTTACCAAGACAGTGACACGGCAGATGTCTTTGATAGAACAGCTGATCACCCTCAGATCGCATGGACGCCACCCCAGGATGATTCTTGGGGAAACGTCGGCACGAAATAGAACAAGACTATTTTGGGGTCTGGATTTGGAATGAACTGGTTGAGAGATATTGATTCTCAGAAGACTTAAATGAAAAAAATAAGTTGTATAGATTATATTTTATTTAATTGATATGATTGTAAAATGGTGGGTTGGAACCGATCTACATTGAAGTAGATTTTATCAATGTATGGCATAAACAACAAAATGTAGAGAACACGAGAAGGGGTAGGGTAGTTGATAAATGGCATCTGAGTAATGCTACTACTGTTAACAGCACAGTTAAGCTTTAAAGTTAGGAATGATGATGCTCAGTTTATTTATAAATCGCTTACTTAAGTCCCCGACAAGAAGTCGCAGGGCTTGTTTTCAAGCGCGACTTGTAGATTGGGTTCATAAGCCATGGCTTCTATTCAAAAAATGTTTTCCACTTGAAAGGCCGGGACGGCATATACTGGATCTTACTAGAAGCTACTCGCGCGAACTCTCAGAAACGTGCCTTAACACAGCTCGACACACTACCAAATAAACCAGCTAAAGAATGATGGCTGCATTAAACCAAGAACCTGAAATGTAGAGCAACTCATCCGAGGTCTGAACAATCAGATTCGCAAACCAGTGAATAGTCCCACTTTTGATGGTAGAACAGATGTTAGGAGGTTCTTGCAAATGTTTGCAAAAGTGGCTGAACCTAATCACTGGGACAATAATGAAAGAACACTATGCCTGAAACTAGCATTGAAGGTAACTGCAGCTGAATGTGCACAGGGAGAGAAAGCAGAGGAAATTGCAGGATCACTAATGAGTAGAGGCCATTGCCGAACAGGCGGTACGAGAACCTGGGTCATGGTGGATGATATCGAGCGGCTGATACAGGAACTCGAGGAAGTTGACTATTTTAGTTGTGTTAACACGTTACAAGAGAGTTATATTGTTTTATGCAGAGTGAGCACAACACCGATTAACCTTAAAATGATTTAACAGCAGCTACCATCTGACTTAAATGATCCGAATACACGTCATATGTTGTATAGCTAGCTGTTACTGATTCAATTCTCTTATTTCACATCTCGTAACACTTAAAATGTTCAGTGATCGAATCACTACACCAAGTAACCGTACAACGGCAACAATGAATTTCCTTTACAGCGTGCTCTCACTGTTGTATATTTGTCGAACTTCTTTGCAGCGCAGCTCATATATATTTTCAAAGTTCGTCTTTACGCTGTAATACGTTTATGGCACACTATGTTTTTAAAGGGCAAAAGAGGTTTTGGGCAAGGGTTCCCAAATTGGCTCAAACTTTCCAATATGGTGCGGTAATGCCCCAGTACTCTCATCACCAATTATTGTGCTTATATGTCCAACAGAAACAGATTTGTGGACAATCAAAATTAAATAGGTCATGAAAAGTTGGAGCACGTGCAGATGCCCACCTTCCACTTCCTCTTCCTGTTAGATTTAGATCCTCAGCTCATCATATGATAAACTGCTGATGCCCCAGTAACACATGCATTGATTCACATTAGGTTTTGCGCAACGTCAAATTTGCTGCCTCTTGCTGCTTTTGGATAGCATCTTATAAAGTGACCTATTTGTTGTCACAGTACCTGTGTATCGCAGATAAGTGGCCAGATAGACTCAAATCCTCGCAAATTTATGTGATCACACTTCAAAAAGATATAAGGTCATGCATGAAAACTGGTCATACACTTGTAAAAGATTCAACCTCGAAACCTCGTTTCGCCTTTAACTAGCATCCAACTTACTATATAAGCAGCTGGTTTTCGTTCGAAATATTATTATTCATCCAGAGCTGATATCCGCATGATAATACGGTGTTACTAAAAGCACTTCTCACAGTGATACTGTAGTCTGGAGCAGTAATTCAATTGTTGGACATTAATTTTATTTCATATCTCGTAACACTTCACATGTTCAGTGATGGAATAACTACTGCAACAAAGCGTACAACGGCAACAATGAATGTCCAACAATTGAATTACTCCTCCAGACTACAGTATAACTGTGAGAAGTACAAGCGTTGCGATCACGAAACAGGCACTGGATACAATGTCTATGCTTCTCAATCACCAAAACTTCATTGAGCATGTGAGTGTTATGATGATCGTTAGTTCTAGCTATCCAACAGTATAGGTGATTTGAAGTCTTGTCAATTTTGCTTTTTGTAACACAGCATTATCATGCGGATATCAGCTCTAGCAGCAGATTCCTCTTCTTTGTCAAACTTAACCAAGAATTGTGTGTCATCCGCATAAATTTGATATAATACACCCATATCCTCCAGATCTCCGAGTGGTGACAACAAGATTAGAGAGCACTGGCCCCAAGACCCTGCCCTAGGGAACTCCAACAAACGAAGTCCTAGTTACTGTGAAAGCTGATTTTTACACTGGTTTATCTTGAGCATTTTCAACACCTTGAATAGATGGGTAAGAGATATGGTATGAAATGCAGCAGACAAATCTTATAGTACCAAAAGTGCAGATTGACCTTCATCAAGACCTGGGGCTATTTTTGAGTAAATGTCAACAAGCGTAGTCTCAACACTATCACCGAATGGTTAGGCCGACTGATTACCATGAACCTGGTTATTACGTTCGAAATGTCCTAACAACTGCTGTTTCAACAACGTCAAAGAATTATAATGAAGTAGCTCACAACCTCTGTTATAATCTTGGCACATGAAAAAGCCTTGAGAATGAGCAGTAACAAAAGCCCTGAATGCGTGAAGTCATGTGAATCATGTTGAAAAAAAGAATCAGCTCATTCCCAAGTCATGGTCAAAAACTTTGACAATAAAAAAAAATCTGTCATTGTCATGTATAACCCGTCTTCGGAAAATTAATTGAAAGCATGTGAATAGGGTGAAACAAAAAAGGTCAAAGAAACCGTTTAAAGGCTGGGAATATGAGTTTGCATTCAATCGAGATAAAGTCCTCATAATACTGTGGGCGGGATAGTAAAAGAAAATGCAGTAACCAACAGTCTGGCATTATATTCCAATATTCAATTGCTGGTGACCAACAGGCTGTGCCATGCACGTGTCAGTTAATATGTTGTCTGAGCACAATAGATCTTGATTGTTTGTCTCTGGCCGCACATAAAGCAACAGGCCTGCGATTGGACATAGCTAAAAAAAATCGATATTCCTTGCCCAAAGTGAACTGGGAAATAAACTATTAAATTGTAAAATACGACAAGCCTGAGAAAGTATCGCCATTTCAGCATTAGTCTTCAAATGTAACAGGGCACTAAAATTAACCATTCATGGAATAGAAACAATGTACCATGGGCCTGCATGTATAGCCGCCCATTACTACTATCTTATCTATATATAGAGGGGCACCATGTCGTCTAAGCTTCACAATAAACACATTTAAGAAGTGTTTTTTAACACTTGTGATCCTGACATCTTCAAACTATCAAACTTAACTCTTCTGTCTTCACTCCTCTTAATTTTCCAATTCTTCATTTGTTCACACTTAACAAAACCCAAATCTTCATTCTTCCAAAAAGACAGGTACCACTTCTATATATATATAGGAAGGAAGGCTATACATGCAGACCCATGCATTGTAGCAACACTAACAGCCCTGTATAATAGGAACCTATATATAACACAATACTGACTTCCATTTATTTGAAACTTCTCCACTTGCATTTTGTACTTAAATTGTTGGGCAAAGAAAAAATTGCAAAACATTGGTGTCTGCTATCACGAAACCGATGTATTATTTACATGCTTCCCAGGTAGTCCTATTCAATTGGGCAGCAACCATTTTGGATTCATAAACCAATATGTTTAAAAACCTGAAAAGACATGAAAAAAGTCTTTGACCACCTAAATCAGGAATTGTTACTGAAAATGACCTCATGAAGGAGATTGAATTGATTTGACAAAGCCATTTTCAATTTCCACGGTGACACAATGTGTGAGATGCCCAGGGGTTTGGCTAGGCAAAAACGGTGCACACAGGCTCTTTACTTGATTTCTCTGAATACCCTTAATGCGTTTTTGCAATAGGAATGAAATAATACCCCCAAAAAGCACCCTCTTCTATATAACAGCCAAAGATCTCCCACCTTTGTCTAAAAACTACCCTTTTCACACCATCACTTCCACAAACACCCTTAATGCGTTGACTTGTCAAGAGGCTGAAAAAACACCCATAACCTTGTGTGAAAGAAAGAGCCTGCGTGCCTGTATTTTCTAAGCCAAACCCCTGGTGGTGTGAGATGGTTGTCATAATAATATTAAAGAAGTGCTTCTATTCCATGAATAGCACAATTCAGTGTGACAGGGCGAAATAAAAAATTGTGATATGGGCTCTGGCAAGTGGCAGACTTGCCAACTAAAATTTTTAAAAATGTGTGATCTGGAATCCAAATATTCTGGGTGAGCCTACATACATTTCATAGCCCCTCAATCTGTGAGGGTGAAAATGTGTGGCAAAAATAATTATAATGAGTGTCATTTCTTCAAAAATGAGTGGCAAATCTGCAGAATGTGTGACAATGAGTGAATGA
>ERZ1740062.1181-NODE-1181-length-11099-cov-6.486690_pt1 | contig 11099 bp, 8 predicted proteins | sample MGYA00581741_ERZ1740062 | MGnify/ENA primary metagenome ERZ1740062 (study PRJEB43018, sample SAMN04849747) | marine metagenome | isolation source: floating plastic debris | place: Pacific Ocean | collected 2008-09-01 | study: EMG produced TPA metagenomics... | reverse complement strand
CCCGCAAGCGCACTGGCTGTGCAAGGACGGCGCAGTTCTGCCGGGAATCGATTTCGTTGGACGGGTCGAGAGCTTCGCCGAAGACTTTTCCTTCGTTCTCTCCGTCATCCATCGCACCCGCACAGGGTGGGACGAGGAACGCCAAGACAACGTCTCGGCGGCCGTTGGCGAATGGGAACAGCACATGTCGGTCGCCAACATCGCCCGCATCGAAGCGCTTTATGCCGAGGACTTCGCTATCTGGGACTTTCCGCGCTATCAGCCGGTCAGCGGCATACCAGATCAAGTGGCATCCGGCTGAGCGGTTCAGACCCCGCCTCGGTCACCAGCGAGGTTCGGCCCAGTGTCAGCGCAGTCCCTGTCGCACTGTCCATCAGGATCATGTGCAGGAAGAAGACCATGCCGGGCTCCATGATCGTCGGCGCCCCTTCATAGAACATCTGGTCCTCCATCCATGACGGTGAGAACCGGGGGCCGAGCGCATATCCGCAGGCATTTAACCGGTGTGCGGACATGCCAGCGGCATCCAATGTTCTGGCGTGAGCTTCGAAAACGGCTCCCATCGGATCGCCGGGCCGCATCGCCGCTTCGCAGGCCTGAAGAGCGTCGGCCGCGGCCTGCTGCATCGATCGGTGCTCGGCGCGCGGGTTGCCGATGACAACAGTTTTCATGTTGGCTGAGTGGTAGTGCCGGTAGGTCCCCGCCCATTCCAGGGTCAGCTGGTCCTGCGCATCGAGATGCCTGCGGCCCGACCGGTAGCGGCACAAAAGCGCGTCAGCACCCGAGCCGATGATGAACTCGTTGGCCGGGTAGTCGCCGCCGCCCGAGAAGATGACGTTGTGCATCGCGGCGAGGATCGCGCCTTCATTCGCACCTGCCCGCGTCTCGTCCATCGCGGCATCAAATGCAGCATCGCCCAGTTCCGCCGCCCGGCGTACATAGGCAATCTCTGCGGCTGACTTCACCAGCCGCAATTCTCCCATCAGATCTGAGGTGTCGATCAACCCGTCTATCGCCGCCGCGACCCGTTGACCGTTCCTGTGGGTCAGTCCGTGTGTGGCGGTCTCCCAACCCAGGCGCGTGTCCGCGAGGCCCAACTCGGACAACAGGGCCGCGAGATCCAGCGCCGGATTTGCACCTGCAGCGTCCTTCCAGACCCGCACATCCTGGATGTTCGACGTCTGATGAGCCTGGCGCAGGTCGGCGGACCGCGTCAACAAGACCGGCTCACGCTCCAGCGGCACGATCAGACACTGGAAGAAGCAGTAACCGAACGTGTCATACCCGGTCAGCCAGAACTGGCTTTCCGGCGCGAACAGCAATAGCGCATCCAATCCTCGCAGCGCCATCGAGGCTCGCGTACGTGCCAGCCGCTCCGCGTACTCGTTATCAGAAAAATGCAGCATCTCTCCCCCGTTCCGACCACCGACCGGTCACGTGCCCCACTTGCGCGGGTGGTCGTTCTCGTCCTCGATCTTCTGAGCGCCGTTCACCGTCATCTTCCGCTCGGACGGTGTGCACAGAATGTTCTTCGAGCTGATCGCCCCGAAAATGTTCTCGGTGTCACCTTTGTGGTTCTCCGGATTGAACATCGGCGGCAGGTGCCAGTACATGTCGTAGGACAGATCGCGGACCAGTCGGATCAGGTCCGGCGAATCCTTTGGATCATGCGCTTCAAGATACAGGACCGGCCGCATCTTCTCGATGAGTCCGCGCGCACCGCGGACGACCTGTGCCTCCATCCCTTCGACATCCGCCTTGAGCAGATGGATCGCCTTGGGATCCAGAACCTTGTCAAGTGCCTCGACCCGAACCCGAACGCCTCCGTCGCCGGTCAGAGCATCCAGCGACAGGCCGCCGAAGTTGAGTTCGCGTGCAGGATCGGGGCGTTTGAGGGTCAGCAAACCAGAGGTCTCGCCGCAGCCCGCGTTGAATGCCTGTACATTCACCAGATCGTTCAATGCGAGATTGGCGCAGAGTTGTTGGAACACGGACATCTGCGGCTCGAACGCATAGACCATGCCGCCACGTCCGACCTTCTTCGCAATCGGAACCGTGAAGGCACCCATGTTTGCGCCGACCTCGATGACGACAGCGCCGGGTCGCAGCATCTGGTCGAAGAGCTGCCATTCAAGTTCCGAGAACTCGCCGTACTTGATCAATGACCGGCCCAGATAGACGTCATTGGGATTCGCGAGAAACCGCCCGTGCCGTGCGTCAACCAGATGATAGAAGTCGGTCTTCAACAGTTCCGTCATCGGTGATCCAAAGCGATATCGATCCAGACAAGCCGATGATCCGAGCTGGCGCGCGTGCGGCCCTTCATGGCAACAAGACGGGCAAGCGGATCGTCCGGCGCTGGCCAGAACACGCCGCTTGCGGTGACAGTCAAATCTGACGAGGGCAGGACGTAGTCGACCCGCAGATTTCCCGGTCCGTCCTTGGTCTCGTGCCAATCGGCGGTATCGTGCGAGGGATCGCTGGCATGGCCCTCGCTGATCCGCCCCTCAGCGACGGCTGCGCCAGGGCTGGCGGGTTTGGTGTCCTGCACGCGGGCGTGGTTGACCACAGCCCGGATCGCGGCGTTATCGCCGTCGCCATCGACCGGATCGTTGTTCAGGTCGCCGAGGATCACGAACTGCGCTCCGGCGGGCAATCCGCCAGCGGTACCGGCGTCGTCGGTGATCCAGTCCGCACCGTCGATGTAATCGGCCCAGAACCGGATTTCGGCTGCGTTGCGCAAACCGTTGCGGTTCTCCGGGCCGTCGAAGACTGGCGGCGTTGGATGGCTTGCGAGCAGATGCAGTGTGGTGCCATCGGGCAGGGTCACCTGAACATCCCAATGGCTCTTCGAGCTCATGGGTAGGCGCGCCCACGCAGCATCGCTGTAGTAGTTTGAGCCATCCGGATTGCGCGGCGCTTCGGCCCACGGGATCGCGGACCATGGCAGATCCCTGAAGGTGCGCGCCTTCGCGACCGGAAACCGGCTGAGGATTGCCATGCCGTACTGACCGGGAAACCGGCCGAAGCCCTTGGCGTCCCGCGCGCCCATGATCTTGCCGTCGCCATCCAGATCCAGGCCCATCGGTTCGCCTGTGTTCGATGGGGCAAGAAAGCGGTGTGCGTAATCCAGGCCCTGTACGTCGCGCACGCCTTCGGCCAGCAGCGCGTGGAAAGCCCCAAGCGCCAGGCCCTCTGGATCGTGATCGATCTCGTTCAGCAGGATGATGTCAGGCCTGACGCGCAGGATGATCTCGGCAACGTTCAGGATCTGCTCGGTGCGTTTCTGGACGTCCTTGACGAGCACACCCGCTCCCGGGCGGTTCATGTCCGCGTTGAACGTGGCGACGCGTACGGTACTGGGCGCACGCTCGACGCTTTGCGCCGCGGCCGAGGTGGCAAGAAGGGCAGTCACCAGCGCGATCAGCCGGAGGACCGCCACCGGTCTCTCAGCCAGCGGCTGCGTTCAGCCAGGGTGTCTCGGCATTGCGCTTGGCTTCGTGGGCCGAGATGGCGGTTTCCTTCTCCATCGACAGGCCGATTTCGTCCAGGCCGTTCAACAGACAGTGCTTCTTGAACGGATCGATCTCGAAGGACACCTCGCCACCGTCGGGTCCGGTGATTGTTTGGTTCTCCAGGTCGACCGTGACAATCGCGTTGGCTCCGCGGCCCGCGTCGTCCATCAGCTTGTCGACGTCTTCCTGTGGTAGGACGATCGGCAGGATCCCGTTCTTGAAGCAGTTGTTGAAGAAGATGTCGGCGAAGCTGGTCGAGATCACGCACTTGATGCCGAAATCCATGATGGCCCAGGGTGCGTGCTCGCGCGAGGATCCGCATCCGAAATTGTCGCCCGCGACCAGGATCTTCGCATCTCGATAGGCGGGCTTGTTCAGAACAAACTCGGGGTTCTCCGACCCATCCTCGTTGTACCGCATCTCGGAGAAAGCGTGCACGCCGAGGCCCGAGCGTTGGATGGTCTTCAGGAACTGCTTGGGGATGATCATGTCCGTGTCGACATTGATGATATCCATCGGTGCCGCGACACCGGTCAATGTGGTGAACTTGTCCATCTCTCAGACCTCCTGAATTCCGGACCGAGGTAAAGCACGGGCGGCGCTGGCGGCGCAAGGGGCGCGTGCTCCTCCCATCCGAGATCGCGCATGTGGCAGCCCTTGCGCAAGCCCACCCACCCCGGAGCACGCGCCCCGCGCCTCCCCCGCTGATCAACGCGCGGCATCACCGCCAGCGAGCCCCACCCACCCGGCGCAGGGCGCGTGGGACACGAGCAGCTGACGCAAACGTCAACGTCGTTTGATCGAAATTCTGCATCGCCAGCCCCACCTGTTCACCACCGCAGACCAAGACTGGAGACAGACGATGAGGCTCAGACCCATGATCGCCGCCGCCCTGACGGTGGCTGCACTCGGTGCCCTGGTGGCTCAACCGGCGTCCGCAGCGCCCGCAACGACAGACTACACGGCGCAGGCCCAGACCGCTGACATCCATCTGGCCGGGTTCAAGCACTTCAAGCATCGCGGATTTCGCCGGGGACATCGCTTTGGCCGCGTCGGGAAGTTTGGGCGCTTCAAGCATCGCCAGATCCATCGCGGTCACGGCAAGGTTTTGAAACATGACCACGGCAAAGCCATCAAGCACGGCCACGACAAGGTCCTGACGGATCGCTATGGTCGGCCCGTCATCCATGGTCATCACGGCAAGCCGGTGGTGCATGGACACCACAAGAAGCATCATCCCAGCGTCGCAGATAAAGTGTTCCTCAAGGTCAAGAAGGGTCTGTTCCTGAATTGCCGCAGCCCTGCCGAAACCGGAATGTCTGCCGGAATTCTCTGGCGGGGCAGGCCGGTTTTCCCTATGGCGCGAAGAATGTTTATCCGCTTCGCCCGAGAGAACGCCCGCTGGCTGGGCACCGGATTGATGCTGACCCTGGTGTCATCGTTCGGCCAGACCTACTTCATCTCGATCTTCGCCGACCGGATCATGGAGGACTACGGCCTGACCGACGGCGAATGGGGCGGCATCTACACCGTTGCGACGCTCGCCTCAGCCGGCTGTCTGCTCTGGGCTGGCAAGTTTGCCGACCAGATCCCGGTCTCGCGCCTTGCCGTGATGATCCTCGCTGCCTTTGCCTGCGTGTCCGTCGGGATGGCACTGAACGACGACCCTTGGATCCTGGTGCTGCTGATCTTCGGACTGCGGTTCTGCGGCCAGGGCATGATCAGCCATCTTGGCATCACCGCAATGGGGCGCTGGTTCCGCGCGCATCGCGGCCGCGCCGTTGCCATCGCGGGCCTGGGCTATTCGATTGGCGAGGCGACCCTGCCGCGTCTGGCCTCGCTCGCCGAGCCGGTGATCGGCTGGAGGTCGGTTTGGCTGGTCGTCGCCGTGATCCTGATCGCAGGCTTTGCGCCAATCATCGCGTGGTTGGCGAAAGACGAACGCAATCCGCGCAGCCCCTCGGTCGTCGCGGGCCATAGCCCGGCGCGCGATGGACATCACTGGACCCGGGCCGAGGTTCTGCGCAACTGGTTGTTCTGGACCCTTGTGCCCGGCATCATCGCTGCCAGCTTCATCGGCACCGTGATCTTCTTTCAGGTCACCCACATTGCCCAGACCCAGGGCTGGTCGAAGATCGACATGACGGTCGCCTACCCGGTCTATGCCGCGATGACCATCGTTGTGTCGCTGATCGCCGGCACACTGTCGGACCGCGTCGGACCGGACCGGCTTCTGGTCGTGTTTCTGCTGCCCATGGGGGCCGGTATCCTGTTCGTCGGTCCGTTCGAGGGGATCTGGTCCTGGTGGGTCGCGCTCGGCCTCACCGGCGTGACGACGGGGATTGCTCATGCGTTGTGGGGCGCGCTGCTGCCAGAGCTTTATGGCACCCGCAATCTCGGCGCGATCAAGGCGGTGGCCTCGGCTTTCATGGTCGTTGGCTCCGCCATCGGGCCAGGGATCACCGGGCTCGTGATCGATCTCGGCGTCGACTTCGCTGGGCAGACGCTGGCGATGGCGCTCTCGACCATTGTCATCTCAGCGCTGCACGTCAGGATCCTGTGGAGTCTGCCGCCGCGCCCTGATACGGGCGTCGCCGTCTGAACCTCCCTCGGACGACGCTCTTGCGCTGGGCACGGATTCGCGTAGCGTGGACGGATTGTTGACGCCACATTTCGATCCGAGGAATTTGATGACGATCCCTTCGTTCTTCCGTTCTTTCTGCCCTTCTGTCTGCCGCCTGCTTGCTGCCGCTTCCGTCCTGATGGCAGCACCCGCAATTGCCGAGACCTGTCCATCGGTTGACCGCCAGCCTGCCACGCAGGCTCTGATGGCCTTGCTGGCCGACAAACCCGACCTGCGGGATGATCTGGCCAGTTCGATTGCCGCGGGTCGCCGGGCCAATCCGGATCCACAGACCAACCCCGTCGGCGACATCCCTGCCTATCTCGACTTCATTGACGCGCTGGTGACGTACAATCCGCAGAACATCGACACCGGTGTCTACAATGGCCGGATCCGTATCGGCATGGATGGCGCGAACTATTGCAACTGGAACATACTGGACCTGCTGGCCTACAGTTTCTTCCTGGTTGATCGGCAGATCACCACCGATCCGCGCGGCCAGATCCAGTTCATGGACCCGGACTTTTCCGACTGGATGAGCGATCTCGCCCAATCCTGGGGTGACTATCTCGAAACCCGGCCTTCTGCAGTGCACGTGCCGGACTTCACCAGTGACCCGAACTTTGGCGATTGGTATTGCCCGGACGCAGCTTACGAGACGTTTCAGGAATTCTTCATTCGCGAGCTTTGCCCACATGAAGACAAGTTCCCCACTGGCTCACGCAAGGTTGCGGGGATCAATGACCCGGACACTGTGGTGGCGATTGGCGACTCCAACTCGATGGGCTGGTGGCCGATCAGCCGGGACGGCAAGCTGGTAACGGGATACGACGGCGTCGCACAGGGCGGGCGGATCATCAAAGGAAAGCTCTACTCGAACATCCACACCTTCATCACAGGTGCGCCGGACGAGGTGATCCTCCAGCAATTCGGCCAGATCGATCCAACCCTCTTCGACGGCGGTGTCTTCACGCACCAGTTTCTCAATGTGAACAACTATCACCGCCTGCACCTGCCGGTTGGTGGCCGGATTGTCTTCATGCGTCACGTCCAGTCGGGCACGCGGATGAAGTCGGATTGGAAACCGTCGCTCGGGCAGGGCGATCCAGGCTACTACGATCCGGTTGACGGGCCGGACTGGCAGTTCGGCCAAACCCGCCTTGTGCTCGGGATCGAGACGCTGGACCACGGAACCGTCATCGCCTCGCCGATGGGGATGGCCCAGGTCTCGGGCATCCAGCCGCGCGCCTGGGTCGAGGAATATTTCCGCAGCGGCGACATCGCCCGGAAGGGATGGGAGTTTGCCAACTTCGCATTCGGCGGATCGGATTTCGTGATCCTGTTCCAGCCCGAGGCCGCGTTTACACTGACGGTCGATGAGATGCCGCGCGTGTCTCCCGGGGTCGGGGTCACCTACAAACCCTCGTTGCAGGGTGAAAAGTATGGCTGCTTCGGCGGCACAACGACCTGTGCGGGATCCGATGATTCGGGCTTTCCGCCGCCCTATCCGGGGTATGCGCGAAACTGAGCAACGCGCGCTGGGCAAGCCAGCCGGTTTGTCCGCATCCGGTCACGATCGGGCAACAGGTCGACTCCGCGTTGTTACGATTGCGATATCAAAGGAATACCGTTTTCATACGTTTGCGGTAAGAAAGCGGTATGTGTCCGGGGACAGCGCCCGTCTTAAGTCAAGCGTCCAGCGCCTCGACCGCCGATCGCGCAAGATCCGGCAAAACCGCAGCCTCCCGAGCCTTGAGATCCTGCGCGGCAGCGGCCAGATAATCCCGCGTCAACGGTACGCCATCACGCTCGCGGCCAAGCTGGATCTGGAACACCAGCGACGCGCCGTAGCTGAATGCACATTCGCACGCGCTTAGATACAGCTCCCACATGCGGGCGAACTTTTCATCATACATCCCGACGGCTTGCGGTCGGATCTCCGCAAAGCGGCGGCGCCACTCCGCCAGCGTCGTCGCGTAATGAACCCGCCAGATCTCGTTGTCGAGCGGCCACAAGCCCGATTTCTCTATTGCATCGAACGTCTCGGACAGTGACGGCGCATACCCACCCGGAAAGATGTATTTCCGGATGAATGGCCCTGTCACGCCCGGTGGAGCCTTGGTTGAAATCGAGTGGATCAACGCCACGCCGTTCGGCGCCAACCGATTGCGGACATTCAGGAAGTACTCGGTCAGTAAATGCGCTCCGACATGTTCGAGCATCCCCACCGACACCACCCGATCGAAGGTCTCGGTCACTTCGCGGTAATCCTGCAGCCGGAAATCCACGCGATCGGACAGGCCCAGGATCTCGGCCCGGCGTTTTGCGACAGCCAACTGTTCCTCGGCCAGGGTGACGCCGGTGACGTGAACGTCGGCAACCGACGCAAGGTACAACGCCATGCCGCCCCAGCCGCACCCGATGTCGAGCACACGCTGCCCCGGCTCCAGCGCCAGCTTTGCCGCAATATGGCGCTTTTTGGCGGTCTGAGCGTCCTCCAGCGTCTCGACACCGTCCGCCCAGTAGCCACAGGAATACTGCATGTCCTCGTCGAGCCACAGCCGATAGAACGCATTCCCTACATCATAGTGATGCGCCGCGTTTGTGCGTGCCCGCGCGATCGAATTGTGCTGCATCAACCGGCGGAACTTCCGCGCCAGCCCGCGCCAGAAGATCTGGCTCGGCGTCAAATCGAAATGCTTCTTGTTTACGAAGAACACCGAGATGAAGTCGTGGATCTCGCCGCGCTCGATCACCAGACCACCGTCCATATAAGCCTCGGCAGCCCTCAGTTCCGGGTTCAGGAAGATCTTCCAGTCCAGGGACGGGTCGGTGATGCGCACGGCCACGTTCGGAGACCCGCCATCGCCATAGGTCTCGGAAAACCCATCGGGGCCGAGCAATTCCAGATTGCCTGTCTTGACCGCTGCACGGAAGATCTTCGGCAAAAAGCGCACCGGCTTCTCCTCGTGCCCGCGGCGCGCGCAGCCCGGATGGGCGAGCACGCCAGGTGTTCAGCATGCCGGGCTTCAGCCCGGCATTCCGCATGATGACAGGCGCTTAGCTCAGCTCGCGCACATCGGTTAGCTTGCCCGTCACGGCCGCCGCCGCCGCCATGGCAGGCGACACCAGATGCGTCCGGCCGCCTGGTCCCTGCCGGCCCATGAAGTTGCGGTTCGAGGTCGAGGCGCAGCGCTCGCCGGAAACCAACTGATCCGGGTTCATGCCGAGACACATCGAGCAGCCCGCCAACCGGAAGTCAAACCCGGCATCGGTCAGTTCCGCCAGAAGCCCTTCCTGTTCGGCCTGCGCCCGCACGAGGCCCGAGCCCGGCACGATCATGGCCCGGATGCCATCCTTGACGCGGCGCCCTTTCATCACTTCGGCCACGGCGCGCAGATCCTCGATCCGCCCATTGGTACAGGAGCCGATGAACACCGTGTCGATCTCGACCGCATTCAAAGGCGTGCCCGGTGTCAGCCCCATGTATTCCAGCGCCCGCGCTGCGGCGGCCTGCTTGGCGCCCTCGAAATCCTCCGGCGCCGGAACAGCCGACGTTATCGGCAAGACGTCTTCTGGCGAGGTGCCCCAGGTCACCACGGGTACGATCTCCGAGCCATCGATGGTGATCACCTTGTCGAAGTGGGAGCCGTCGTCTGTGAACAGCGTCTTCCAATAGGCCACGGCCTTGTCCCACATCTCGCCCTGAGGTGCGTAGGGACGTCCCTTGAGGTACTCAAAGGTCTTCTCGTCGGGTGCCACCAGCCCGGCACGGGCCCCGCCCTCGATCGCCATGTTGCAGACGGTCATGCGGCCTTCCATCGACAGACCGCGGATCGCCTCGCCACAGTATTCGATGACGTGGCCGGTTCCACCTGCCGTCCCGGTCTTGCCGATCACGGTCAGCGTGATGTCTTTGGCGGTCACACCCGGCGGCAGCGTGCCGGTGATCTCGACCTTCATGTTCTTCGATTTTTTCTGGATCAGTGTCTGGGTCGCCAGCACGTGCTCGACTTCGGACGTACCGATTCCGTGCGCCAGGGCGCCGAAGGCTCCGTGGGTCGCGGTATGCGAATCGCCACAGACGATCGTCATCCCCGGCTGCGTCAGGCCCTGCTCCGGTCCGATGATGTGCACGATGCCCTGGCGTACGTCGTCGACGTCGAACAGCTCGATCCCGAACTCGGCGCAGTTGGTGCGCAGCGCCTCGACCTGAATGCGGGACTGTTCATCCTTGATGCCGTCCAGCCGATCCAGCGTCGTTGCGATGTTGTGGTCGGGCACAGCCACGGTCGCCTCTGGTGCGCGCACCTTGCGGCCCGCCATGCGCAGGCCCTCGAAGGCTTGCGGCGAGGTCACCTCGTGCACCAGATGGCGGTCGATATACAGCAGGCACGTGCCGTCATCGCTTTCGTCAGCGACATGGGCGTCCCAGATCTTATCGTAGAGTGTCTTGGCGGTCATGTGTCTCTCCCTTGGGGTGTCGGCAGGCTCTCGTTCAGGCGCTCTGCTGTTCCCCTGCGCGGATACGCTCCAGCCGGCCGTGAAACCGCCAGGGCAGGCGGCATCGGTCGGTCAGGTCAAGGCATATCGGCGTCCCGGCGTTCATCGGCGCGGACCCTATATCCGGCCCGCGCGCGCGGCAAGCGGTAGCGTTGCGGCGCGTTCACGAACAGTCCACATTTCCCGCGCTAAAGGGGAAGATCCGCGGAGCGCGCGAGCACTGTGATGCAGTTCGACACGATAGAGGCCATGATCGCGGCCCGCCCGGCGCTGCCGGGTGGCGTCATCGCCGTGCTTCTGTGCGAGACCCGGATGCAGGTTCAATGCTCGGCCGAACGGCTGGCCGCACAGGGTGCGGGCGTGATCATCGCGATCGGCGATGCGCCGGATCTTCGCGATCTGGGCATCCCGGTGGTACGCATTGCCGAGGTGCGCGTCTCTGCGTCGGGAACAAGGGC
>ERZ1740062.1180-NODE-1180-length-11101-cov-4.812692_pt1 | contig 11101 bp, 6 predicted proteins | sample MGYA00581741_ERZ1740062 | MGnify/ENA primary metagenome ERZ1740062 (study PRJEB43018, sample SAMN04849747) | marine metagenome | isolation source: floating plastic debris | place: Pacific Ocean | collected 2008-09-01 | study: EMG produced TPA metagenomics... | reverse complement strand
CACGGCTCGTCGTTGCTGATGGGCAACCGGAAGGCATGTTGTTTGATGGTGCCGATTTTTATGCGCTTGAGAAGACAGAGCAGGGTGGAGCAAAGATCTTCAAATTAGCCGATCTGCACATCGCCCGTGGTGCCATCGGCTGCGGTGACCCTGCTCACAATCATGCCGAACATGGCCAGGCTTTTGCCGCTGTTATTGGTGACAACGTGGTTCCTGAACGCGCGGCGGGTGCCACGCGCGAGATTACTATCGCAGTGACGGCGGATGAGATTTTCAGCATCGACAATGGCAGCAATACGGAGGCCGCCGTTCTTGCTCGCATGAATATCGTAGACGGTATCTTTAGCGAGCAAATTGGCGTGCAGATGACCGTTGCTCGCTTCGATCAATTCCCAAACGGTGGCGATCCCTTCTCAGAAACAACCGACGCCAGCGATTTGCTGGGTGAGCTGGGTAACTATCGCCGCAATACGCCGTCGCAAAACCAAAATGGCCTGAGCCACTTGTTCACCGGGCGAGATTTGGATGGCACGACCGCCGGCATCGCGTACCGCGGTGGCTTGTGCAGTAGTCGCTTTAGCGCTGGCCTAACACAAGCGACTCGCACGACCACCACCGATTCGCTGATTGCGGCGCATGAGTTTGGTCACAATTTTGGCGCGCCGCATGATGACGAGGCTGATTCGGCGTGCGAATCGACGCCGCGCGGTTTTCTGATGTCGCCGAGCATCAATGGCAGCGATCAATTCTCAAACTGCAGCCTCGAACAAATTAACAACGAAATCGCTGACGCATCATGCATCTCTGCGCTGCAGAGCCGGGACGTCACCGTCAATGCGGGTGCGCCGAGCGCCCAGGTTTTGCTGGGCGCCGCAGGCACGGTCGATTTCGACATCAATAGCAATGGCACCGAGCCGGTGAGCAATGCCAGCGCCGACATCACAATCCCTGGTGGGGTGACATTCTCGGGTGTGACGACGACAACCGGGTCCTGCAGCAGCGGTGCGAGTGGTGTGTCTTGCTCGTTCGGTTCGCTGGCAGCAGGCAGCGGTGCAACCGTAACGCTCGATTTCACGGCCGATGCTGTCGGCGCTCAGGTGTTCACGGCGATTGTGAGCGCAGATCTTGATGACAACCGATTCAACAACGAGGCTACCGATTCAGTGACGGTATTGCCCGCCGTCGATTTGCGGGCCATACCGGCTAGCGCAGCAACGATCGAGGTCGACGCGCAAGCGACCATTCGCCCCGCTGTGGAGAATCGTACGTCTATTAATGCGTCGGACATTATCGTGCGTATCGAGCCGGATGCCGGCCTGCGGATTGACAGCGCGGACTGGTCGATCGGTGCCTGTACGGTGGCGGGCGACGGCACGCTTCAGTGCGAGGCCAGCGCTCTGGCAGCAAACGCTACGAGCACGATTGACGTCACCGTCACCGGCACGGCGACCGGTAACCAGGGTTATCGCGTGACGGTAGCGGCGGCTGAAGCGGATACAGACGCGTCCAACGACGCGGCGATCGGCACAGTCACCGTCAATGCCGCTGGATCTGGCGGCGGCTCAGGCGGTGGCAACAGCGGTAGTGGCCCGAACCCGATCACTGGGTCTTCCGATGACGGCGGCGGGGGCGGTGCTATCGGCCCGATGCTGCTTGGATTGTTTGCTATCACGCTGGGCCTGCGTCGCCGACGCTATTGTTGAGCGTCGTCGTCTCGGGCTTTCGGGTCACGGCCTGCGTCTCGCAGCGCTTTGCGGATGATGAATTCGAGCTGACCATTCACGCTGCGTAAGTCGTCGGCTGCCCAGCGCTTCAGAGCATCCAGCGTAGCCTGATCCGTGCGGAGCAGAAATGAACTACGTGCCATGACCTACCCCTCGCCACCGAGGGGCAGGTCCGTTGCCCGTTGCGTGTTAATCATCGCGGGTTTCATGGGGTCTGTCAGCTGTACAGCGAACCCGTATTGACGACGGGTTGCGTATGCTTGTCGCTACAGAGGACGACCAGCAGATTCGAAACCATCGCAGCGCGACGCTCGTCATCTAACTCGACGATACCCTGTTCCTTCAGCTCATCCAGTGCCATCTGCACCATACCGACGGCACCTTCAACGATTTTCGTGCGTGCTGACACAACAGCGCTGGCTTGCTGGCGTTGTAACATCGCAGCAGCAATCTCGGCGGCGTAGGCAAGATGGCTGATGCGCGCTTCGATCGCCTCGACGCCGGCCTTGCCCAAACGTTCCTGAATATCCTTGCGCAGCTCTTCACCAACCTGTGTCGTGTTGCCACGCAAGGATTCCTCGTCATCTGCACCGTCGTAGGCGTAGCGGCTCGCCAGGTTGCGCAGTGCCGCCTCGCTTTGCACTGCCACGTAATCCTCGTAATCGTCGACTTCAAACATCGCCTCCGCGGTGTCGCCCACCTTCCAGACAACAACCGCTGAGATTTCGATCGGGTTACCGTCTTTATCGTTCACCTTGGAAGGGCGCCCAGCGGTTCGCGTTTTTTCCTGTACGACGGTACCGCTAGAGTTCTTCTTCTGCGGCATCGTGACGGCGCCGGTTTCAAAGTTGCGGACGCGACGAGAGATTTTCTTCTTGGAGAAGAACGGGTTAACCCAGAAGAAGCCAGACTCGGTAATGGAGCCCTTGTACTCACCGAAAAGCTGGAGAACGCGGTCATCATTGGGCGCAATCGCCACAAAGCCGAAGCCGAGAATAAACGCAGCCCCAATCAGTAACACCGCAGGCAGTGGTAGCCGCGCGGCGAAGCACAACACGACTCCGACGATCATGCCGAGTATCAGCAGAAGCGGCATCCAGCCAGATAGCGCCTTGAATTGTTTTTCGTGAATAGCATTCATCACGTTCTCCTTTTTATCGTTTGATATTAAAGTGATATCACTTTGATATATTTTTGTAAAGCGATTTCGAGTCCGGGTTGTTGGTGAGGCTGACACGTGTTGTGGTCACTGATTGGCGATACGGGCATCGTTGCTGCCCGCCCAAATGCTTGAGTATCCTTATGAAACAATGAGATAGCATGACATCTTAAGTTTCGAGCAACTGAGCCGCTAGCCGGTAATAACAGGAGAAACTTGTGAACGAGGTCATACCGGGCTCAGACAATCTGATACAACGACGCCACCCGCGCGAATACCTCAGTGTGCGGGATAAGTTCCGGCTGCTTTGGCCCTACGTGAAACGTAATTTTGCGGCACAGCTTTCCGGAATCTGGTTCATCGTCGTCTATTTGGCCCTGTTTCAGGTGCTGGTGTTGCGCCTGCCGTTGGTATTCGCCGGCATGATTGCGCTAGGTATTTTTACCGTCGCGCTGGGTCTCATGTTTTTCATGGAGGGTCTGCGGCTCGGTCTGATGCCGCTTGGCGAGATCATCGGCAGCGTACTTCCCGCACGCACCAAGATGGCGTGGATTCTGTTGTTCGCGTTCTTGCTGGGGATCGGCGCGACGTTTGCCGAACCGGCGATCGCGGTATGGAATGCTGCCGGCAGCAATGTGTCGGCGGTCGATGCGCCGTTGCTGTATAGCCTGTTAAACGATTTTTCCGGTCAACTCGTTGCCGCGGTTGGAGTTGGCGTCGGTCTCGCTGTGCTGCTTGGTATTCTGCGTTTCTTCTACGCCTGGCCACTCAAGGCGTTGGCAGTACCGGGTGTCCTGGGCCTGCTTGTCGTCTCCGTGGTCTACAGCCGAATCCCGATATTGAATGATGTTCTGGGCCTGGCCTGGGATTGCGGTGCGGTGACGACTGGGCCCGTCACGGTGCCGTTGGTGTTGGCTTTGGGGATCGGTGTGTGTCGTGTCGTTACTAGCGGCAGTGGCTCGGGTACTCATTCCGGTTTCGGCATCGTGACCCTTGCTTCCTTGTTTCCGATTCTCGCGGTACTGCTACTAGCGGGCATGCATTACGTGAAGGACGATTACTATGGTGGCGCCAATTACGTTGTGACGGATAGATCAGAGCGGCCGGTAGCGGGCGCCACTGTCCATCAGGCCGTCGCCGAGCCACAGTATGAGTCTCTGGTAGAGGCCGATCTGCAGCGCTACTTGCATTCCGGAAGCCTACCTGACCATTTTCGTGTCAGCTATTCAGGTGGCACAGCCAATTTAATCGACGGCCAGCTAGTGCTGCGCGAAGTCAGTATTGTGCTGACCAAGCCGCGACCGGATGACGTTCCGATGCTTGCCGAAGACACGTGGGACCCCAATACGTCCCTTGCAGACGCTCTTGCCACAGCGGCGGTTGACGCGTTGCGAGCGATAGTGCCGCTGTGCCTTTTTCTGTTTGTTGTTCTCAAGTTGTTGCGTCAACCAGTCGACGAGGATAACGATTTAGGGGTCGGTATCAGCTTCTCACTGATCGGGATGGCGCTGTTCGGTCTCGGTATCGCGCTTGGCTTGACACCATTGGGTGGTCAGCTCGGCGCGAATATCCCAGTGGCGTTCGCAGAGATCGTACCGTGGGGTGGTGAATATCTGCATGCGCCGATGTTGTCCGAAACCGTCGGAAAATGTCTTGCTATCGGCTTTGCTTTTTTCCTGGGCTACGGCGCAACGTTAGCGGAGCCTGCATTGAATGCACTGGGCACCACGGTTGAACAAATCACCGCAGGCTCTTTTCGCAAGCGGCTGTTGATGCAAAGCGTGGCGTTTGGCGTCGGTGTGGGTATTGCTGCTGGCATCGCAAAGATCACTTTCGCGTTGTCATTGATGTCGTTGTTGGCGCCAGCCTACTGCGCCGTTTTGGTCCTGACCCTGATATCACCTAACAATTTCGTCAACTTCGGCTGGGACAGTGCGGGGGTGACGACGGGGCCCATCACGGTCCCGCTGGTGCTGGCAATGGGCTTGGGTGTCGGTGCCAATGTACCAGGCGTCTCCGATGGTTTTGGCATCCTGGCGTTGGCCTCTGTCGGACCCATCCTGTCGGTGCTCAGCGTCGGTCTGTATACCCAGCACCAACAACGCAACGAAGACCTTGATCCGCCGACGGACACGATCGTCGTCAGCCACCTTGACAACCTGGAGCCCAACGCATGAGCAGTCACCCACCGCAAGACAGGTTTTTGCTAACCGCTGTATTGCCCAATGGCGCCGCCAGATCGGTTGCCGAACGTGCGGTTGTCACGCAGAACCTGACCGCGTTCAGTTGGCGCGCGCGCACGACATTGCTGCGCAACAACTGGTTGACCCGCTGGATGCCGCCGGTAACGCCAATGCGGACGATTTTTCAGATGGTTGTACCGGCGCCAGCGCTCGATAACACCCTTGCCTCTATCGCACGCTACGGCCGCCTCGATAAACAGGCGACGGGCGCTGTCTTCGCCGTGCGTTGTCAGCGCTCGTTGTTGGGGCCACGATTTAGCGCATGGCCCAGAGTGCAGAATGCTTACGACGTCGATATCGAAAACATCACACAGCCGCTCACTGCAATTTTCTGTGTAGTGGGCTCCGGGCTGAGCGATCAGGTCGCTCGCGCGGCGGTCGCGGCAGGCGCTCATGGGCCGATCATCTCGCTGGCGGAAGGACGTGGTCTGCGCGATCGTATCGGCTGGTTGCGAATCACGAAGGAGCACACGCAAGATGTGCAACTGGTGCTTGCCGAAACCGGCGTCGCGTCCGCTGTATTCAATGCGATGGCACGTGCCGGACAATTCGAGAAGCCGGGGCGAGGTTTGATCTACCGACTGCCCGTGGCCAAGGGGTTGTTCAACCTTGCCAGCGAATACACATCAGCCAGGCACGCAGCCAATATGCAGCAGATCATCGATGCTATCGACAATCTGGCCGGTCATACACACTGGCGCGATCGTGCTGGCACGGATCACGGCGAGGACTATGAGGCGACGTGTCAATTGAAGGTCGACGGCTTGGCCACCGAACCTGCGAATCTTTGCCTCACAGCGATTGTGCGGCAATCCCAGTCTCAGGTACTGAACGATATCGTGATTGACTGCGGTGCCAGTGGGCTCAATTCGACCCATGCGCACTTTGTTTCTGCTGCCGAGGATGATGAGCACGTTGGTGATGCCAGAATTCATGACGAATATGCTGTGGTGCGTTCCGTGATATCCCCGGAGGTCGCCACGCACTTTATGGATGTCATGGCCGCACACGCTGACGAATTCGGCCTTGACGACTACTGCATAGCGACGCACCCGATCTCCGAGTTTGTCGCCTACAAGGCCGGCAGCAAAGATTATCGAAGCGCGGCTTGATCCGCCGTAACACTTTGCGCTGATACTTAGACGCCACTCATCGCGGCCGCGCTCTGGGCCACTTTTAACGCTTCGGCATCGTTGAGTGCCAACGCGATCTCGATCACGGTATCCTCAAGATCGAAATACGCCGCCGTACGATGCACCAGCGTTTTCCGCGACTCCACTGCGTAAGGTTCAGACTTGTCGTCTGCCGCATCCAGCAAGGTCGCCTCGACAGCGGTTCGCAGCACTTCGGCCGTCGTTGATGTCGCCTCACCGTCACTACTGGCGTAGCTGTCATAGACCTCAACGATCAGGTCTGGCATTTTCCAGTGGTGCGCCAACGTGGCAGTCAATACTTCGAGACTCACGCCGAAACACGCTTGAGTATCGTTATTAATCGCCGGGTAGTCGAACGCGTCGGCGGTCTCGAAGACTTTGTTCAGCTTTTCGGGTTCAAGTACGGCCAATACCAACAACCCGAGGGAGTGACACAAGCCGAAAATAAACGCTGAGTTTCTGGCGTCTGCGGAGATATCGGGGAGCACCGCCGCGAGTCGTTTGCAATAGGCGGCGGCACGCAAAGAGTGTGTCCAGAACGCCTCTGTATCAAACGCCGCACAGCGGCTGGTGTCGAATGCTTGCTGGGTAGCCAGCGCAAACGCCAGCGTACGTACTGAATCCGCCCCTAATACGCGATTCACGACATCGCGCATCTCCGTGGCCGGGTTGGTCAGCCCAAAGAATGCCGAATTGGCAAGGCCGATCAAGCGCCCCGCAATGGCGGGATCCTTGGCGACCACATCGGCGATCACGTTTCCATCCACATATTCATCGCCCAGCTTATCGATAATCTGCAGGGCGACCGCGGGCAACGATGACAACATGTTGACCTGTCCGAAAATATAGGCGGCACCCTGTTGACAGTCAGCACTAACGACATTCATCCGACGCTCCTGTTCAATAAGTCCAAAGACGGAAATTCCGGCGTCAGTAGTTTCGGTTGGTTAATCGCATGGCCCTGCACGAAGTCTGCTCCCATTTTTGTCACCAGCGCCTCAATATCCTCATTCTCGACATATTCCGCGACAGCCTTGATGCCCATGGAGTGCGCGATATCAATAATAGACTGCACAAATATCTGGTCGATTCGATCGTCGAGAATATTGCGGATGAATGTGCCATCGATCTTGAGATAGTCGACGGGTAGTTTCTTGAGGTGTGAAAACGACGATAACCCGGTACCGAAGTCATCCAGTGCAAATTTGCAGCCCATGTCGTGCAATTTGCCCATCAACCGACCGGCTTCATTCAGGTTCCGAATCACTGCCGTCTCGGTAATTTCAAAGTTGATCAGCCCCGGCTCGACGGGAGAGTTGTTCATCGAGGCGATCAGAAAGTCGACAAACTTGTCATTGCCGACGCTGCTGCCGGACAGGTTGATCCAGTACTGCTTGCGTTTCGCGTCGAACGACTGATGCAGATAGAGCGTGCGCAACAGGTTTCGCACCACCCACTCATCCAGTTTGGTCGACAATCCGTAGCGTTCCGCAGCTGGTAAGAACGCACCTGGCGGCACCAAACGCTTTTTCTCCGGGTCGCGCAGTCGCACCAGCACTTCGATGTGATCGGGTGTTCCTTCGACTAGCTGTACTGGTTTGATGCGTTGGCCGTAGAGCGTGAAACGGTCGTGTTCCATCGCGTCAGTCAGTCGCTGTGCCCACCGTACCTCGCCACGCTGGGCGACCACGTTGCTGTCCTCGCTGTGGGCGAGATGGACTCGGTTGCGGCCATTGTTCTTGGCGGCATAGCAGGCCGCATCAGCGATCTGCTGAGCATCTTCAGCAGAAGTCACCGTCGCGTCGAGGCGTGCCACGCCGATGCTGACGCCGATCTTGTACGTTTCGTCTTCCCATCGGAAGCGCAACTCCTCAATCAGACCGCGAATCGTCTCGGCGATGTCCTCAGCAATTCGCTGGGGACAGTCTTTGAGAATGATGGCGAACTCATCGCCACCGAGGCGACCGATCAGGTCGTCGCCACGCACACTCTTGCGCAGCAGGTCCGCTACCACGCGCAGCAGTTCATCGCCGGCAGCATGTCCCGACGTATCGTTGACAATCTTGAACTGGTCCAAATCCATGAACAGCAGAAAGTGTTCGCGGCGGTCGTCAGGCGGTTGCTCGAAGATTTGCTGTAAGCGTTTTTCGAACAGCCGGCGATTGGCGAGCCCGGTTAGAGCATCCGTTTCAGCTTGTGTTTTCAGTTCGCTGGTACGCACCTCCACCTTGGATTCCAGTTGGGCTGCTTCGTCGGCCAGACGTTGCAGCAGCGATTGTTTCTCTCGTGCGGTGGCATACAGCGCTAGCGAAGTACACATCGCAACGACGCCGTAGAGCTGAACAGCGAGAAACGTCGAGGTGGAGGCATCACCGACGGCAAGCAGTGTGATCGTCAACGATGCGATGATGACCGTCGGCAGCAGTACCAGCGCCGCGCGCGCTTGGGCCTTTAGCGCCAGCCAGATACAAAATGGCATTGTCAGCAATACGATCGGGTACTGTCCGAGTCCCTTCGGCATCACGTAGGTCGCGATTTGCAAGGTAGCGATCAAACCCATGACCGGTAGTATGGGCTTTCTGGCCTGCAGTACTGTGTCGCGAATAACGCTGCCCAATGATTGGCCATCCTCGCGATCCATAGCCAGAAAAATGGGTGTGATCACCATGACGGCGGTGAAGTCCGAGAAGAACCAGCGCCAGGCCACCTCAAATACCGCAACTCCTGTCACACCGAACGAGAAGTGAATCATCAACGTGCCGACCGCAGCCGAGACAATGCTGAGGCCTCCAGCGACGACGGTAGTAAATGCGAACATGCCGCTGACGGTGCGCAAGGCATGGCTCGTGTAACCCAACTGCCGGAAGAGATGGCCAGCGAGACAATAGGCAACGGCGTTACCGCCATTGGTGACCAGGGCAAATACGGTTAGGCCATCTTGATGCGACAGCGAGTAACCGAGGTGCGAGATAAAAATGGCAGGAAACGCTTTCCATCCATAGCGTATCGCCACCCAGGCACCGATACCGGCGGCTGGCCATATGGCGACCACCTGATTGGTCGCGACGCCCCAGCGAAAAGACAAAAAAATCGCGAGCCACATCGAGGCCGCGAACGCTGTGAGCTCCGTGGCTTCGCGCCACCAGGACGGCTGTTGCTGTTTCTTTGAGTCTTGTTCCACGCGCGCCCACTGTCGCTTGTCCAGATATACTCGTTAGCGACAATTCTGCCGCTCACTTTACGAGTTTTTCAGGACTGCGATCAGCGGCTTACGGTGCGAATGCGGGGAAGGTGCGTCGACCGGACGGCATCAGTCTGGACACCGCCGGCCGCCGCTGCGCATTGTCAGTCTGGCGATGGGTCAGCGTAAACGATCTGCGCGTTGCGCCGGACGGTCAGTGGATGGTAGCCCGGCTTTGCACGCTCAAAAATAGTCTGCGCACGCTGCTGTTGCCCGGCGTCGACGAGGTCCTGATAAAGTGGTCGTAGGAATTTGTTCCGGCCGATACTGGGCAGAAAGTCATCCAGACGCGCGTCTGCTGGCGCATAGTCGTTACGGATCGCAATGCGAAGCCAGCTGAATGCGATTTCATTGTTAGTGGACGCGGTCAGGTCAAAGGCCTCATCCAATGTGCTGAGTTGCTCTTGCGAGAGCTGCTTGGGCATGCCGTCTAGAAAGTGTTTCCATTGATGATACGTCCAGCGACCGGTATCGAGTTCGCGGGCATCGCTGTCGCCGTCCAGCCATGCACTCCGCGCTGTATCGACAATGGTGAAAGCATCTGAGCGCGGGCTCGGTGCGTCCTCCGGTAGGCCGGGTTGGTAAATCCATTCGAGGATCCGCGCGCGATCCAGAACATCAGCATGCGTTTTCAACAGGGTCGCGTCGAGATATTCAAGGAATGCCTCGGTATGCAGGCTCTTAAACTGAAATTCTCGAAAGTAGTCGAATAGGAAGGCGTCGAAGTCTTCTCGTCCGATCGTTTGCTCAAGCTCATACAAGAACAGGGCGCCCTTCTCGTAAGGGATATCGGAAAATGCTTCGTCCGGGTCGCGGTTGCGGATGTCCAAGGCGAGAATCTGATCCGCTTCCGGCAGCGACTCGAGCGATCCCTCAAGATCAGCGTAACCGAGCGCCATCTCCATGCGATAACGATCGTCACCGTAGACGAATTGCATGATGCGGTTCGTCAGGTAAGTGGTGAAACCCTCATTCAGCCACAAGTCTCGCCAGCTCGCGTTGGTGACAAGATTGCCTGACCACGAGTGCGCCAACTCGTGCGCGATCAATGCGACGAGGCTTTTGTCACCCGCAATCACGGTTGGCGTAATGAAGCTGAGGCGCGGGTTTTCCATGCCGCCGAACGGGAAGCTCGGTGGCAGGATCAGCAAATCATAACGGTCCCACTGATATGGCCCGAATGCCTGCTCGGTCGCTTCGAGCATCGACTCCGTGTCTTCAAACTCACGAGCGGCGGCAGCGAGAATGGAAGCTTCGGCGTACACGCCCGTGCGCTCGCCCATCGCTTGGAACTGCAGGTCACCAACAGCGATAGCGAGCAGATAGGACGGGATAGGCTGGGGCATACGGAACCGATACACACCGTCATCGCTTCTTCGCGGCGTATTGTTGGCGCTCATCACGGCGCGCAATTCGGTTGGCACAGTGACCGTAGCACTGTAGGTGATGCGTACTGCGGGCGTGTCCTGCAATGGCACAAAACTGCGCGCATGGGTTGGCTGCGCCTGACTGAACAGGAACGGGTGTTGTTTGCACGCGGTTTGGACCGGCGTCAGACATTGCAAACCCGAGGCGTCAGG
>ERZ1740062.1179-NODE-1179-length-11103-cov-10.319696_pt1 | contig 11103 bp, 11 predicted proteins | sample MGYA00581741_ERZ1740062 | MGnify/ENA primary metagenome ERZ1740062 (study PRJEB43018, sample SAMN04849747) | marine metagenome | isolation source: floating plastic debris | place: Pacific Ocean | collected 2008-09-01 | study: EMG produced TPA metagenomics... | reverse complement strand
CCTATATAGCATTATACTTATAATGGAGCTGCGAGTCTTTGATAAACTAATTAATGAGTTATATTATATCCATGTGTGAGAAGTCCTAAGTGACAAAGAGAACCTAGTTTGCTTAGTTCTCAAGCTGCTTCAAACATTTGAGTTGAGTCAAACAAGCCGACATGCAGTAATAGTGTCTGGTACCTGAGGTTGACAGAAGAATAGTATTGAGTATCTGCTGATGATGACATTCTGATCACTGATCACTGACACAGTCTGGAGATTATCACTCCTCCAGATACGCACCTCACTTCTGTGGTGTTTGTACAGAGACTGTGCACTGGCTACAGTTGTACCGTCATGGTGCAAACTTATGCTGGAAAAATATAACTATGACAAAGAGATTCATAAACAGTTTTTTGGCCAATCAACTTTTGCATAATCCTCGCTGTTAGATGAGATTGATAATGAGTGTGAGCATCAAACACATTGTCTGGTCTTATCCAGGCTGGAAAAAGCAATGGTTCACCAATAAATTTCAGATAAACACACAAAGACAGACATGTCCAACCTCCAATGTATCCAAAAAAATTAGACCATGGATTTATTCCGGGGTAGTGTTAACAAAGATTTCGTTGAGAATGGACGACCTTCCCGCCATGATTGAATCTCAAACTCATGGTACTCATTATCCGTACCAGGATACTGGTGCTGTATGTTCTTTGTAATGTCTTTGTTTTCTTTCAGACTGTATGTTGAGAAGCACAATAACATGTCCAACAGCATACATCAGATCTCCTCTGCCATCGACTGTGATGTTATCCTTGACATCTCTACCATTATATCCATACCTGGACGGAGAACACCTTGACTCAATCAAGTATATGCAAGATCATAGTTTTTACTCTATAAATCATTATATTGCCCACTCAACTAAGGTTCAAATTTTTTTATGAAATTTGCTAACCAATCCCTACCAAGTAGACCACTCCATCAACATACTTAATCTCTCCTACAAACCATCTGACTTTTCCAAAAACTTATGAGTGAATTAAGTTGAAGACACAAAGTTATTGATAATTGCAGGGAAATTTTGCCCCCCCCCTTTACGGTTGTGAGGTCCAAAAATAGCAGCGATACCCTCCATTATTGCATGCAACCATCCATGCAAAACCATGCAAAAAATGTTTTAAACATGATTTTAAGGAATTCACATGCAATATCATCCATAAAATATTTGAATTATTAAACTTTTTAGGAGACTCCCACTCTGGTCTCAAGCTTCTCACTTCTCAACTCTTTGATACTGGAGAGTAAAAAACTGTCGAATATGCCCATGGACCCCTCCTTTTAAACGTTGCTCAAATTCTAGGAAGTGCAATTTTTCTGGAGCTGCTATAATGTTAATGATGTATCAGTTATTGTTATGATAATTATGTCTACAACGCTTCACACATAATTCATTATTGATCCCAGATATACTTACACCCAATCCAGTTTGAGTCTTTGAGTTGGAGGATCTACTTTGGCCACATGTTTTTTACTAACATGAGATGGTATAACAAACTTCATAGGTTGTCCTTTAATGTTGAACTCGGCTGTTGGCAGATTGTGATTCTGTATGTCGGTAAATTTTTCATCATCAGCTGAATTTCTGGTGTCATCTGTAAAAATTGTGTAACAAAATATGTGCCTATTTCGTCAAATACCTTTCAGGATAAAGAATATTCACGATATTTTATGAAAAAACATCCCACTCTGATCAATTATAACGTTTTTTTAATATTACTACTTTATTTATTCAAACGAAAACTATGACTCATATGGTAATAATCTTACTAAAACAAAATATTGTACATTGTACATTAAGTTTTGCAAGTACATGTATGCATGTATACAGAGGAATATGACTCATCTATCTAAGCAATGCTTCAAATATAAACTAGATTTTCATATCATAATATGTTGTAAATAAAACATGTATTCAGATAAGGCCTACCAGGAGTGGCTTGAGGAACAGGTGACAGCGTTTGGAGTTGTCTGTCAGCGTCAGCTTTCTCTCTAGCCTTAGCTCCCAAACTCTTGAAGAGAGTACTAGTACGGGACTTAGCAGTGGGTCTTCTTTGAGTGGACTGTACCTCGAGGTGAACATCAGCTGACTCGACGTAACTCGTACTACGACTTCCTTTACTTGTCACTGTTCCTGAGATAAGACAAAGAGGCTTATGAACAACGCCAAGAATTAAGGGCACTTTTTTAATCATCACATTCATAGACTAATAGATCTTTTCTCAGTTTTGTGATATGCCTTCACACGGTCTAAGGGAGGTTGTCTGACCCACACTGACAGGATATGCGGGGGCCTAGTCATGGCACAGTTTTCACTCTGTAATGAAGGGGGTATGAAGCTTACTCATTTATCATTCTTCAAAGATTTCTTGTGAATTACTGCAAATCATGCCTAACATCATATAGGAGAGTCAATCGTGATCAATTTCATTCCCCGTATATAAACATATAAAAATATTTATGTTATCGACATCAATACGAGTAGGATTGTAAACAAAACTTACCTTGTTCTAACTTTGGTTTCATTGTTCCAGGTTTTGGTTTGTCAGGGTTGTTGGTACAATAGTTATCCATACTTTTCATCAAGTAGTTCATGAATTCTGGCCAGCTTTGAAATATTGGAAGAACAACAAAACATTGTATTCACAGGAAATATCCAATGAAAATTCCTCAATGCATATGCAACAACACAATAGATGTACAGAGTTACCCATCGTTCGTCAGAGAGGACATAACTCGACATAAAATATATGAGGATCATAGAAAGTCAGTGTGACAATCTTGACAGACTTACCTAGATGGTTTGTTTGGTTTGTTCCAGTCTAATTGTTTTTTGTGACTTTGACATAAGCAATTAAGTTAATTGACATATGTTCACGGCAATGTTGGCAGGTGCCATCAATGAAAAATTTACATAAATGATACAGTCTACTTCTATGAGATGTGATACATTTTTAAACTCATATACCTGATCATCCCATTCTTCTCATCATCACACCAGTTCAGCAGATTACTTAACAGAGCTCCATATATCGGTAATGAGTGTAGTTTGGCCAGATCCTGCATCTGCTTATACAATCATACAACATAATCACAACTGGCAACGTGATAAACCCAACGTTAGTCTTGGTGCTCAGACTCCAAATCTAGTGTAGTTTGTGGCACCCACTGTCAAACTCCTATTCTCTAGTCTAAGTGCTCAAACTCCTAGCCGACTTTAAAGCTGGCTTTAGAAGGCAGATGCAAATAAATTGCAATTAACTTTTCTCTCCTTTCACAGCTTGAGATCATGTGGCAGCTATAAGAGTCATACATTTCCCAAAATGAGATTAAATGCTTAAATGCTTTTAATGCTGCTAAACAGACCTGTTCTTTGCTGAGCTTGCCTGTTTTTGATATATCCTTTTCTAGACATGCTTTACGATAATTATCCAGGTCGAAATAGTGTGAGCATTGAACCAGCTGTTCCTCTACCCTACGAAGGAAGTCTGCTTCTCTCACCTCTGTTGGGATCTGAGAGGAAAAGGACATATCGGGTTCTATGATATGTGCAGCAGAGGCAACAACAATGACGTAACTGTATCTATAGCAAATGTTTGTAGCTATGGTGCAGGTGCAGGTTACAATATCAGCAGTATTATTATCCTGATATCATCATGTGACTATTGAATAAGGAATGGTACACTCAAATTTAGGAGTTGTTCAATTCACAATCATGAGCAGACAACTACTGTAGCCCTTGAGCCAAAACACAATTCTTTTTAATCTGAAGTATTTGAGAATCATTTGAATGGTATAGTTTTATATTCGAATGGATTAATATTGCATAACAGCAGGTATTGAACCTGATTATATAGAGAGCGATCAGCGACAGTTTGACGAGCCACTACACTATCTCTGCCTGTCTTTGCCTGAGCTTTCTCTAATCTTCTGTAAACTCTCTGATAGTCTATACCTTTAGAATCTTCATAGACTTCGGATATCAGCTGAACAGCTCTGCTAGGAATCTTAATATTACTCTCCTGTGAAAAGCAAGAGGTAAATCAATAACGGGATCAATTACGGCACAATAATCTAAGGATTAAGTAACATGCAATGCAACCCACTGGTTTGCATGGTTAGAAATTAGCTGTCATAGATACAAATAAATCTCTCGTCTCATTCATTATTTTCATGCACCAGTATTTCTTTGGACCTTTGGACCCTTGGTTCATACTTGCAGGTGACGTTGTCTTGAAAGTCTGTACCAGACTAAGACCGGTCTGCATAAACACAGGTGTGGTCGAAATCAAGGAAATTACATTATAGAACAAACCAGAAACCTACAGCCTATGACTACACTAGACAGTTACATGGGCCCAAGGAATAAAATGGAAATGGCCCGAAACTGCGGATTGTCAAATCACCTGAAAAGCAGCTAGCAAATCTTTGCTATTGACCCTCTCGTTGACATTTGCTCCGCATTTTAGTAAATTCATGTGAAACATTCTCAGTTTCTGACGACTACAGTCCATCAATGAAGGCATCATAGTCAACTCAAACTCCATTTCTAGGTCTATACTCTCGCCCCCTGTCTCCTCAAACGGATCTGTGCTCACAAAAAAAACTGGCATCAGCGTCATATTATTATTTAAAAGAGACTATAGTGTGCGATGATATATAGAAAATTTGGCATTTAACAAGGTAAGTAGACTTCATCTCGTAGTAAACTTTCACAAGAAGTCACATGCGCGATTTAAAAAATGCCTTTAAATTTGCTTTGTTCAGTTCAGAAACTATATGTACGCATAATGTGTATCTAGATTGTTTATTCCTCTCAAACCTGTGCATAAAAATTAACGTAAGAAGAGGGCAGTTATGAAGGAATTTGAGAGGACAAAATAAACAATAAAAGATTGACTAACCATCAAAAGGCTGCTCCACAGGAGTTAGAGGGCTCATCGCAGCAGCGAATTTCCCTATCTTTCCTCCCTTGCCCATTTTCTACAATCAACAGCACATACAGTTTACATGACAATTTTAAAATGTCTCTAAGAGTCTACAAAAAGATTCACAGGAATGATACTAATAAATTATTGTCTACTATGGAATGATAAGATTAACACAAGTTCTAACTACTGTAGACTCCATGCTGCTACTACGGTTACATTGAATGTACCTGAAATTGCGCGATGGTGGAAGATGCGAGACCTCTATCTCGATAATTCCGGACAACTGAAATTGTCTTCACAACAGTGTGTCTTAGTGGATTAACAGGTTTTCGAGGATTTGACATTTTCGTTGGCACCGTTGATCCCAGCACACAAAGTATTAATTTTTTGACTAGATTTGCTGCCTGTTGTACTGCTAGACAGGAATGATACCGATGGAATGGCAGATAGAAAATATGAACAAGCTGGATAATTAATTAGCAGGATCTTCACACCTATTTCTGATTGCTTTTGACACATACGCGACATAATACTACCCGAAAAATAAGGCAGATAGATTCAAGATTCCGAATGAGCAGAGCTCGGAAAATATTGCCTCAGTAAAGATAAATAAATAAACACATATTCAGAAAAACACGAAAGATAAAAAAATTTCAATTATCTTTCTCACCAGTTTGAGTCCAGCGGTGTTCGCTAAGCTAACAGCGTTGGCAAGCCCAACATTCTGTGCATTAGGAGTGACAAGTCGGGACGGGGGTCTCCTCCCTGATGTAGCCCTCGCTCCAGCAGCAAACTGAGCAGCCAGCATCACGGAATCTGTAGCCATATAAAGTCGCAGGTGTCAGATGTAAACTTGTATAGTTAAAGTGTAGTGAAATGAAATTCAGGAAAAAAATGATGAAGAAATCGTGTACACTGTTGGCGGGCCAAGTTTAATATGACGCAGTAATAGTACCTCACATCCATATCCACCATTTGAAAACATTAGTACATAAGTACAAAATTAGCAGGATATCTGCATGTGTTGTCAGCAATTCTAAAAACAGAGCAATGTAACATTCTGGTGCTGTGCACTGCAATTATCAGATATACGGTGATGGATTTTTCTATGTACGGTATATGTATAACAGTTGTACTGGGTTTTGTTGACAATAATATTGGCGTTTTGGATGAACTCCGGTTATCACACTACAAATTTTTGCCTGTTATACAGCAGCGTTTGTATTACAAAACAGGGATCATAGAAGAAGAAGAAGCGTAATAATATAGAGGAGCCACCACCGTGACAATAAACCAGCACCGCGACCACTAAAATACATGTAATAACTGCTTTATACATATTACACAATAGAAGCTAATTTGATGAAAATAGAGTGTATGTTACATTGAAACGTGAATATACATGTTTCTAAATTTCCAAATGACAGTAAGTGACACATAGAGAGAGAAAGAGAATGTTGCATCAAGTACATGCACTGCCTATACACAGCGGCCACACATGAAATCAGTTAGGTAAAAACACAGACTTAATAATAATTAAGATTATTAAGTCTTGGGACAAAAATGCTTATTCGTCAGGTGATCAATTTACACCACAATGACCAATTCATAGATATGGCACAGTGAACGATTGGCCGACACAAACAGTAAAACTGATCAAAGTTTTATGACATACAAAATACAATAGTTAATGATGAGCTCCTCTTATGAGAATGTGTAATAGCATAAAACATTACAGAATTATTAAGATCATGTGACAATAGAACATGTATAAATGTGAATGATAACAGCAGGTACAAAATAAATCAAAAAGTAGTGACAAAACATCAAATGCTTGAATCATTTTGACTAAAATTCAAAATCTCTCATCACATATATGAAATAAAAATATTCACCAATAATTCACAGTAATACAACAATTACAGACATGCTAAGGCTATCAACCTGATTCTTAGACTATTATGTATAAAACCAAAATTTACATTCATGTATGTACTATGAAAATGTACATAATGTATAACATACCAAGTATGTAATTTCCCCTCCATATACAACAACAGTGCATCTTTATAAGCTGCTAAGCAGGTGAAAGCTGAATGCAACGATTCTAAACAACTCTGAGGAAGCTTGAAGTTATCTTCTCATTATGGCAGTGAAGACAACTCACATCAGATCCTAGGGCTGTTCCTATGATTGGAAAGGGATAATCTCTAGTTGACGTGTGGCTCAGATACTTTCAGTGAACGAGTCCTGATGTTGATATATGAAATTGGATCTGCCAATGTTATTGCCGTCTATTTCATCTCCGCCCGTGTGACCGAGATCTCTCCAGGATGGATGGTTATGAGCTCTGCGGAAACTCTGCCATCGAGCGTCATCACTCTCGTGTGTGAGATATCGCCTGCCTACCTGCTCCTCGAGCTTACGCATGTCACACCACGTACGGTAATCCTACCAACATCCAACAAATACCTATCATTATGACTAAAGACAGCAATACTGTCTCCTAAAACTGAATTAACGCATGTGTTCATCTAAATTATGTAAAAAACAATTTTCTCGTGATAGTATGCCAGAGATGGTGACAAAAAAGGGCAATATACATTTATAGCTGTAATACCAAACAGGGGAAACTTAAGTCCAGTAGGGCAACACCTTGAAGCACTACTGGATGCACCATTCACCTCTTTAGTCTATCCTACAGGTGTACTGGGCTGAGGAGGAGCAGTCTAGTGTATAAAAAACAACTTTCAGCAGTACACATACCTGTAACCAAATATGTGAAAGTGATTTATCGACGCTGTATCGCTTCCTAATTTTGATTTGTAAGAGATTGTTTATAAGATCTATAGCTTCGGGTGAGATTTCTTTCCAGGGGTTTGGTGGATACATGAAGGCAGCATTACGTATCTGATCTGTGATATCTTCCTCTTCGTTAAATGGGAATGTTCCTGATAAGCTGTAAACCAACAAGAGAAAATGTTAACAGCACACAAATGAGTAATGTTCCCATAATGAGGATATCACAGGGGGATCGAAGTCAATATCTGTCCTTTTCTTTCTGTGAGATTTAAGCTATTTACTAACATCCCTCATTTACCGAGTGAGGACCCCCTTGCCTTATTAAGACAAAGCTAATAATATTAACACAGGACAACACACAATAGCATTTCATAGATAAGGTCAAATCCCAGAACACCCTGCAATTACAATACCAGAGAACTGATGATCATGGTCACTATATCCTCAGACAATAATGCTAGAGAAAAACTTTGTTTCTTTCTAACATTGGCTAATATTATGTTAATAATTACCTGACATAAATGATGACACCACATGACCACATATCCAGAGATCTATTATATCCTTTCTCTTTTAACACTTCTGGAGCTGCAATCATATCATAATACAGGATTATAACCATACATGATGTCTGGATGACAACTACTATCTCTCCATAAACGCAAAAATTGCGCAGTTCATCTTTAATTATGTACATCACAGTATGCCACACCAATGTCAATTTCTGCAAGAACTGCATACAGGGAATGACAAGTGTCATCAATACATAGCAAAAAAAGGAGCATCTTCACTTCTGTTCTTCTATTTTCAAGATGGAAATGTGATAGGAAGCTAACGACACTTTCCAGAAGTTGATACAAAGATCATTGTTTGATAATCATTGACAGGTATTTATTATACATGCAATTACTATGGCTATATGTATATGCATGTAAATCAACGTAGCTAACATACCAAGATAAGCGGGTGTTCCTACAATAGACCTTCTGAATGACGACTCGCCAATAATTCTGGCAAATCCAAAGTCACAGAGTTTGATTCTGGGGAACAGATTTGCGTCGCTTGACAACAAGACATTCTCAGGCTTCAAGTCACAATGTACTATGTGCTTAGAATGTAGGTACTTCAAGGCACAAAGTATCTGCAACATAAAGCAATGGTAAATCAACTGAATACTCTAATTTAATTCCCAAAATATCCAATTCCAGAATGGATAATGAAGCTAAAAATTGAAATTTTTCAGAGATCTATCAATGCAAATAAAACCGATACACGCAATTATGCAACCCTACAGATTTTTTAAATATGACATTACGCCCAAAAAGTCAAGTAAAATCAATTGAAAATGCTTGGATTTCTATTTCCCCAGAGATCTGGCTGTCAACTTTGCGATGTTTTATTTCAAACGACAGAAATTCATGGCCATGTCTTAAATGTAAATGTTCTATTTCCCCGTATATTGACATTAACTTGACACAATTGTCATATACTTCAGCAGAGAAAGATTCTGAGCAGCTGGCATCATAAATAGGAAACAGAAAAGTAATGCCATATCACCCTCCTTGCTCATATATATGAACTGATCACGGATAATAAATATATAGGGAGTAGTGCACAATCATGTTTTCAGAAAAAAAGTACAAGTCAATTTTCAAAGTGTGCTCATCAACTTTAAACTCCCACTTCTGTCTTTATAAACCATCCCATTCAGGAGACTGTCTGACATGTCTAGACCATTCACAGAAAAATACTCATATTTCCTTTTATTAGAGTTATGTACCATCAAAGGACTGACTGTCTCTAACTAGGTTGCTCAGTTTGGGTGGGGTTGTGGTGGTCCGAAAATAATCAACACAACATCATATATCAAATTAAAAATCTCACGGCGAAACCGAATTTTTGCACTTATCACCGAGGCTCCCCACTCCCCTGAGCTCGATCTGGAGAAAGAATCGTTTTGTACGTTCACAGGTGTACTGTACATAAATAAATACATCAATTAACACTGGTAGCTAAATGACACTAATGTTAATAAAAATCCTAGACTTAATAATAACTAATAAATAATATTATTATTAAGTCCATGATAAAAATAAACACCTAATCAAGCAAAGAGTTTTAGGAAACTTCTTGAATGAGGTTTACCTGTGATATAAGATATTTAGTAATTCTCTCAGTAAGGCGACCTCTGGGACTACTCAGTATCATTTCTAACATATCACCACTAAGCTTCTCCATCACCACAAATATCCTCTCTGGTGTTTCAAACATTCTCTCCAAGTTTACCACTGCCGGATGATTGAGATTCTACGATAGTACAACGTTATAGAGTATAAAATGGCTTTCTCAATATTATATAGTATCAACGAATCAGCTAACAGTATCTCTGACTTAATAACGAACAGCCAATCGGAATCTTTCTGATCAGGATAAAATGAAGAAGAGGAGAACTCCGCATTAAGAGGGAGTGCATAAGAGTAATCAACCCAGAATCCAGATTATTAAATATTAAGGAATTAATGGTAAGTGTTAACGGTGGAGAAACTGTCTTAACATTTGGGTAGATTAAAATAATCTTGCTTGAAGGGAGTATTCAGTGGCAGAGACCAAAAATAATAGGCATACACATCAAAACACGTACAAAAGACTAGCCAATAATAACCAAACATACATCTACATGTATCACTATCATAGTTTACAACATCAGACGGCTACAACACGACTTGCTGGAAAGTTGAGAGTAAGTCTAACTCACATGCAGCATGCTGACTTCATTCTTTAGTTGCTGTTCTTGCTTGGTCGGGAAGCGTAGTTTGTCGATAACTTTGATGGCGACTTCTCGATGAGTTCTGCGATGATGACCACCGTACACAATACCAAACTGTCCACTACCGAGCACATCGTCAGGGTTTATCTGAAACACCTGACTGATATCCACACTGGTTAGCTCATCGGGTTCGCTGTTCTGTTCTGGTACAACCTGATTGGCAGTGTGAGAGCTCTCGCCTGCATACAACAAAAATCAAACGTTATATGGGTTTTTTGCATTACCATTTACCCTGTGAGGCGAAATGAAATTCATATCACAGGATATTTGTGATAAATTTGCCACACAATTTTCTCCGCCATCGCAAGTCCCAAGTTCTTTTATTTGGCTGTATTTGATTTCTGCATAAAGATTCTATTCTCTGAAATGGTGCTATGTGTACTTTTACATAAATACGACTACTATCACAACCAGTTTAGTTGTAACTTAGAGAATATAATCGGGAAAAACTATTACAAATTCTGTGTTCTGATTTAACATTACCGTAGCAGGTGA
>ERZ1740062.1178-NODE-1178-length-11106-cov-3.972853_pt1 | contig 11106 bp, 10 predicted proteins | sample MGYA00581741_ERZ1740062 | MGnify/ENA primary metagenome ERZ1740062 (study PRJEB43018, sample SAMN04849747) | marine metagenome | isolation source: floating plastic debris | place: Pacific Ocean | collected 2008-09-01 | study: EMG produced TPA metagenomics... | reverse complement strand
CGTCCCCTCTCGCCACGAAAAGGAGATGCGCCATGCCCGCAGAATATCCGCTGACCGTCAGTGGCAATCCCCAAAACGACGGCGCTTTCGATCTTTTGGTGCGCAAGCACAACCAAGGCATCGGCTTGTTGCGAAAGATGCGGGCGGTCGTGGCCGACAATGCCGAGGTGCTGGCCGAGGAGATCCTTAACAGCTTCACCATTCAAACCGGCGCCACCGCGTATTGGAGCCATCCAAGCCGCGCGGACGCCCTGGCCCGCCTGTTCAGGACCAATGGCCGCGGCGGGCCCACGTGCTATGACGCCTGGAACGGCACCTGGAAAGGCACGTGGAAAAAGCCGGGCCAGTCCGCCGAGGACGCGGCAAAAATCCACAGTCACATCTGGGATGAGACGCAGCGCGTCACCTATGGGCGGCCCGAGCAATACGTGCAGCCCGTGACCCAGTCGCGGGTGGGGTTTCAATCCAATGCCAAGATCCCGAAACCGCCGGGCGAAATTCCCGAAACCAACATCGCGATCAACGTCTGGTCGCCAGCCGACGGGCTGACCGGTTGGGTCGGCTGGGGCGGGCGCTGCGATCCGCATATTGCCTATCTGATCAACCCGCACACGCTGATCTGGGTGATGCAATACCAAGAATGTACGAAGCTTGCCGATACGTTTTTGGTGTTTTTCGAATGGGTCGCCTCGGATCACCGCTCCTACGGCATTCACGGGCGGTTTTTTGAGGTGGCAAAGGTCATGCCCCAGCCGGCCGCCCCCGAGGAAACGCCGCCAGAGCCGCGCAGGACCGTTAAGGTGAAATCCAAGAAAAAGGTGTTCAAACGCCAAAAGGAAGCACCGGCCGACACCGCGCCGACACCGGCGCCGGCGCCGGTTCAGGCCTACCCCTCGGGCTATCAGCTTCGGATCAAGGACGGCATTGCGGGCTATACGACCTATCTGCCGCCCAAAACCGGCGCCTTTGTCGTGCCGCAGACGGAGTGTCAGCACTGACACCAACTGGCCCCAAGCAGGCCTACCGCAGTTTAAGCGTCGCAAGGCCGATGATCGCCAGGATCACAGAGATGATCCAAAACCGGATCACGATCTGCGGCTCGGCCCAGCCCAGCTTTTCGAAATGGTGGTGGATCGGCGCCATCAGAAAGACCCGCTTGCCCGTGCGTTTGAAATAGGCGACTTGGATGATCACGCTTAGCGCCTCGACGACGAAAAGCCCGCCGATGATCGCAAGCACGATCTCATGCTTTGTGGCCACCGCGATGGCGCCAAGCGCGCCGCCCAAGGCCAGGGACCCTGTGTCGCCCATGAAAACCGCGGCGGGCGGCGCGTTATACCACAGAAAGCCCAGCCCGCCGCCGATCAGCGCGGCGGCGAAAATCGTGATCTCGCCCGTGCCGGCGACATAGTGCACGTCCAGGTACTGGGTAAAATCCGTCCGCCCAACGACATACGCGATAATCCCGAACGAACCGCCGGCGATCATCACCGGCATGATCGCCAGCCCGTCCAGCCCATCGGTCATGTTGACGGCGTTGGCCGCGCCGACGATCACAATCATCGCAAATGGGACAAAAAAGATCCCAAGGTTCAAAAGCGCATCCTTAAAGACCGGAACGGCAAGCCGCCCGGCCAGGGCCGCATCCTCGGACCCCGCATCGGTCAGCCCGTGCAGATACATCGCCCAAACGGCCGCGACCGCCGCGATCAAAAAGCCGATGCCAAGGCGCAACCGCCCGGATAGGCCGGCGGCGGTTTGTTTGGTTACCTTGGCATAGTCGTCGGCAAAGCCGATGATCCCAAAGGCCGCCGTGACGAAGAGAACCAGCCAGACAAACCCGTGGTCAAGCCTGGCCCAACACAGTGTCGACACCAAAAGCGCCGACAGGATCAAAAGCCCGCCCATCGTGGGCGTGCCCGCCTTGGTCAAGATATGGCTCTCGGGCCCATCCTCGCGGATCGGCTGGCCCTTGATTTGTTTTCTTTTCAGAAAGTTGATCAGGGGGCGGCCAAAAACGAAACCGAAGACCAGCGCGGTCAAAAAGGCGCCGCCGGCGCGGAAGGTGATATAGCGGAAAAGGTTGAAGATGTCGCCGCCATCCGACAGCTCGTTCAGGAAATACAGCATCTCAAACCTCGTCCTCTTCTCCAGCGGGCGGCGCTCCTTGGCCGAGTTCCCGAACCGCGTCAACCACGACTGAAAGCCGGGAGCCGAGCGACCCTTTGATCATCGCAGCATCCCCGGGTCCGAGAAGCCGCGGTACCGCGCGCGCCATCGCCGCGGTGTCGGGAAACCACGTGCCCTGTTGCGCCGCTGGCAGCGCGTCGTGGAGCGCGCGCATCAGCGGCCCGGCGGTGTGGACGCGCCCGACAGCGGCCATCGCGGGATGTTTGGCCATCGCCGCGTGCAGCGCCGCGGCCTCGGGTCCCAGTTCCAGCATGTCGCCCAAAAGGGCGATCCGGCGGCCGCGCGGCGGCTCTGGCGTCACGGTGGCAAAAACCTCCAGCGCCGCGCCCAAGGCGGCGGGATTGGCGTTGTAGCTTTCGTCGATCAAAAGGATATGGCCGTCCAGCCCGCCGGGGCCGAGCGCCAAGCGCGTGCGCGCACCGCGCCCCTCGGGCGGCACCCAGGCGCCGAGCGCAAGCGCTGCGCGCGCCAGATCGCCGCCCTGTCCCGCAAGTGCGGCCAGAACGCCAAGCGCGTTGTGCGCCAGATGCACCCCCGGCGCGCCGATGCGAAAAAGAAACGGCGCCCCGCGCCACGTTGCCGAATCCGCGGTGGCGGTGCCGTGGACCTCCGCCGTCAAAAGCCGCATCTCGGCCGTCGGATCCGTCCCGAACCCGATCCGCGTCGCCGCACGGGCGCGGGCCGCGTCGGCCAGGATCGGCGCCGTGTCGATGTCGGTCGGCAAAACGGCCAGCCCGCCCGGCGCCAACCCCTCAACGATCGAGGCTTTTTCCCGGGCGATCCCAGCGACATCGGCAAAGGCCGCAAGATGCACGGGCGCAACGGTCGTGATCAGCGCGACATCGGGGCGCGCCAACCGCGCCAGCGGCGCGATCTCGCCCGGCGCGTTCATGCCGATCTCGATTACCGCGGCGGTGGACGCTGCGGGCATCCGCGCCAGCGTCAGCGGCACGCCCCAATGGTTGTTGTAGCTTTTCTCGGCCGCGTGCGTCGGCCCTTCGGCCGAAAGACAGGTGCGCAACATCTCCTTGGCACCGGTTTTCCCGACAGAACCCGTGACCGCAAAGACCCGCGCCGCCGTCCGCGCGCGCGCCGCCCGCCCAAGGGCGCAGAGCGCGCCGAGAACATCGTCGATCAGAAGGCAAGGCGCCGTCGGCGCCACACCCTCGGGCCGCGTGCTGACCAGCGCCGCCGCCGCACCCCGGGCGAAGGCATCGGCCACATAATCGTGCCCGTCGCGGGTGTCTTTCAAAGCCACGAAAAGATCGCCGGGCCGCAAGGTGCGTGTGTCGATCGAGACGCCGGTGGCCGTCCAAGGCGCGCTGTTCTGCCCACCGGTTGCGGCCGCTGCGGCGTCGGATGTCCAAAGCGCCGTCATCGCCGGCAGAGCGTTGTTCGCCGGCCCTTCAAGCGCCCTGCCCCTCAAGCGCTGCGACGGCGATACTGGCCTGTTCGGCATCGTCGAAAGGCAGAATGTCGTCGCCCACGATCTGCCCGCTTTCGTGCCCCTTGCCCGCGATCAGCAGCGTGTCGCCAGGCTCCAACGCGTCGACACCGGCCAGGATCGCGGTCGCCCGGTCGCCGATCTCGGTGCCGCCCGGCAGGGCGGACAGGACGGCGGCCCGGATCCGCGCGGGATCTTCGCTGCGGGGGTTGTCGTCGGTGACGATGGCGCTGTCGGCATGGGCGTGCGCGGCAGCCCCCATCAGCGCGCGCTTGCCGGGATCGCGGTCGCCGCCGGCACCGAAAACCACGATCAACCGCCCCATCACATGGGGACGCAGCGCTTGCAACGCGACCGCCAGCGCGTCGGGCGTGTGGGCATAGTCGACATAGACCGTGGCGCCGTTCTGGCGCTCTGCCACGCGCTGCATCCGCCCCCGCACGGGGCGCAGCGCTTCCAACCCGGCCACCAGATCCGGCGGCTCGGCCCCCGTGGCCCAGGCCAGCCCCGCGGCCAGCAAAGCGTTTGCACCCTGAAATCCGCCGATCAAGTCGAGCCGGACGAGGTGGCGCCCCCCGCCCAGGGCAAACCGCAGATCCTGGCCCCGGCCGTCGAAGCGTTGGCCAAGAAGGCGCAGATCCGCGCCCTCCCCCCGGCCGACGCGCAAAACGCGTTGCCGCCGCGCCGCTGCCGTTTCGGCCAGCGCAGGGCCCGCGGCATCGTCGATATTGACCACGGCCGTCCCGTCGCGGGGCAAAACCCGCTCAAACAACCCAGCCTTGGCGCGGAGATAGTCGTCAAAACCGCTGTGATAGTCGAGGTGATCGCGGCTGATATTCGTGAAGGCCGCGGCGCGCAGCGTCACGCCGTCCAGCCGGCGCTGCGCAAGCCCGTGCGACGACGCCTCCATCGCGCCGTGGCTGACGCCTTCGGCGCAAAGCCGCGCAAGCAGCCGGTGCAGCGTCAGCGGCTCGGGCGTGGTGTGGGCCAGCGGCGCGGCCACGGCGCCCTCGACGCCCGTCGTGCCGAAATTCACGGCGGCGATGCCCATCCGCTCCCAAATCTGGCGGGTGAAGCTTGCGACCGAGGTTTTGCCGTTGGTCCCGGTGACAGCGACCATCGTCTCGGGCTGGCCCGGATACCAGCGTCGCGCGGCAAGCGCCAGCGCGCGACGCGGATCGGGATGGACCAGAATGGGAAAGCCTAGCGCGCCCGCCTCAGCCTCGGCCAGGCGCAGACCTTCGGCATCCGTCACCGCCGCCGCGGCCCCCATCCGCTGTGCAAAAGGAAGGAACGTCGCGCCGTGCCAGCGGCTTCCGGGCAGCGCAAAGAAAAGATGCCCAGGCCGCGTCTCGCGGCTGTCAACCGAAAGCCCGGTCAGCGCCAGGTCGGCATCCCAATCCCCGGCCCGCTCTGCGCCCGGCAGGATGCCGAGATCTTCCAGATCCTTGACCATGCTGCCCGGCCCCCTTTCGATCATGGCGCGCGCCCCTGTTTAGGCAGTGGCGCCATATTCATCAACGGCGCGATCCGGCGGATGATCTCGGCCGTGACCGGCACCGCCGTCCAGCCGGCCGTGCGCCGGGGTTTGCGGCCCGTGCGGTCCACGGGTTCGTCCAGCGTCACCACCAGCACATAGGCGGGGTCGTCGGCGGGAAAGACCGCCGCGAAGGTCGCCAGCACTTTGTCGTCGTGATAGCTGCCGCGATCGTTGGGCTTGTCGGCCGTGCCGGTTTTTCCCCCGACCCGGTATCCTGGCACTTCGCCAAGCGAGGCCGTCCCCTCTGTCACCACTGCGCGCAACATCCGCCGGATATCGCGCGACACGGCTTCCGAGACGACGCGCGGCCCCAAGGGCTGCGGCGTGGCCAGCAAGGTCGGCTGCACCCGCCGCCCGCCATTGACAAGGCTGGCATAGGCCGCCGCGACATGCAGCGGCGTCACCGCCAGCCCGTGGCCGTAAGAGACGGTCATGGTCGAAAGCTTGGTCCAGGGATTGGGCAAAAGCGGTGCGGCACGGCGCGCTTCGGGCAGTTCGACTGGCACGGGCTCGGTCAGGCCGAGCGCTGCCAAAAACGCCTTTTGCCGGGCGGTTCCGGCCTGGACGGCCAGGTGTGACGTGCCGATGTTCGAGCTTTCGACAATCACGTCGCGCAGGCTCAACTGCGGCCCATGATCATGAAAATCGCGGATCCGAAACCCGTCGATGCGCAGCGGTCCCGCCGTGTCGATCATGGTCGACGGGTTGGCCAGCCCCGCCTCCATCGCCAGGGCCGCCGTTACGATCTTAAGCGAGGAGCCGACCTCGTACACCCCTTGTGCCGCGCGGTTGAAAACCGGGCTGTCGGCTGCTTTGCCGGTGATGCGGGGGCGGCTGTTGGGATCGAAATCGGGCAGCGAGGCCATCGCCACAACCCGCCCGGTCGCGGCCTCCATCAAAACGGCAGAGGCCGCTTTGGCATTCATGCTCGCCCTGCCGCCGGCCAAACCGCTTTCAACCGCCGCCTGTACCGACAAATCGATGGAAAGCTGCAGCGGCCGCCCGCCTGCGTTTGGATCGCGCAAAAACGCATCGAAGCGCAGCTCAACCCCCGCTGTGCCGATGATCTCGGCCGCATGCACCCCCTGATCGCCGAAGCGGGTGCCGCCAAGGATATGCGCGGCAATCCGCCCATTGGGGTAAAGCCGGATTTCCCGCGGGCCGAACAAAAGCCCAGGCTCGCCCAAGTCGTGCACGGCTTGGCGTTGTTCGGGCGAAAGCGAAAGCTTGATCCAGACAAACTTTCGGCGGGAGAAAGCCTTACGCAGCGCGTCCGCGTCGAGATCGGGAAAGATGCGCGCCAGCCCCAGCGCCGCGGCCTCGGGATCTACCAGATCGCGGGTTTGCGCATAGAGCGAATGGGTGGCGAGATTGGTCGCGAGGATCCGCCCTTCGGCATCCAAGATATCCGCCCGCTGGCTGGCGATGGCAGGGTGCGAAAAGCCCGAGCCGGCCTCGGCGGGGGGGCTGGCCGCAACCATCGCCATACGCCCCCCGACCACGCCAAAGGCCAAAAGAAACGTGCCGGCAAGAAGGAAAAGCCGCCGCTCTGCGCGCAGCCGTTCCGCGCGCTGGCGGGCGCGCATCCGCGCCGCACGGGCCTCTGCCTCGATCCGGTCGGGGTCTTCGCCATCGGCGCGCGCGCGCAGCACGCGCGCCAAAGGCCGCAGCGGGACGCGGATCATTGCCGGACCTCGATCATGCCATCGACGTCAAAGATCGGCAGATCCTCATCGGGTGGCCAAGGCAGCCGGTCGGGATCGGCAAAGTGATCTGCGTCAAGCGACATCAGCATCAGATCGGGGAAGTGCCGCTCAGCCAAGGCGCGCAGCCTGTCGGGCCGGTTCAAATAAGCCCATTCGGCACGCAGAACGGCCAGCGTCGCACGCTCTGCCGCGATGTCTTGGCGCAGATCGTCCACCCGGCGCGCCGCATCCCGTGTGTCGTAGTTGATGTCGTAGGCCCAGGTCGCAATCGCCACCAGAAGCGCCAAACCAAGAAGTGTGAGACATGTCTTCATCGCCGCCCCCCGAGGGCCAAGGGCGGCAGACCCAGCCGCCGCGGGTCCAGCCGCACCGATGGCGCGGTCGTGCGCCGCGCAAGCCGCAGCTTGGCCGAGCGCGCGCGCGGATTGGCCTCGATCTCCGCCGCGCTCGGCAGCACGGCCTTGCGCGGGGCCAGCGTGAACCGCGGTGGCGCCTCGACAGTTTCAGGGGCATAGCGACTGCCCCGCGCCGCGTGTCCGCTGGCGATCTGGAGAAAGCGTTTGACGATCCGGTCTTCCAGCGAGTGGAACGTGACCACGACACGCCAACCCTCCGGCGCCAGAGCACGCTCTGCCGCGGCCAGCGCCGCGGCAAGTTCCCCCAGCTCATCATTGACCGCTATGCGCAGCGCCTGAAAGCTGCGGGTGGCGGGATGCGGCTGGCCCGGGCGCGCTGGTGGCAGCGCGCTTTCGATCAGCCGGGCCAACGCCCGAGTGCCCGTGATCGGCGCCTCTGCCCGCGCCGCGACGATGCGGCGCGCGATCCGCCGCGCCGCCCGTTCCTCTCCGTATTGGTACAGAATGTCGGCAAGCTCCGCCTCCGGCAGCCGGTCGATCAGCGCCACCGCATCCGGACCGGTCCGGATGCGAGATCGGAAGAGCACACGACAGAACACCGGTCCGGCCCATACGCATGTCAAGCGGCCCGTCCTTTTGGAAGGAAAACCCGCGCGCGCCCTGATCGATCTGCATCGACGAGACGCCGATGTCGAAAACCACCCCGTCAAGCGCCCCGCCCGCCGCCGTCTCCAGCGTCGAAAACGGCGCCTCGACCAGCGTCAGCCGCGCGCCATAGTCCGGCGCCCAGGCCGCGGCGCGGGCATGCGCCTCTGGGTCGCGGTCGAGCGCGATCACAGCCCCCGCCCCGGCATCCAGCAGCGCGCGGGTATACCCGCCATCGCCAAGCGTCGCGTCCAGCCAGCGGCCCGTGACCGGCGCCACCCGCCCCAAAATCGGCTGCAACAGCACGGGGATATGCGCAGGCGGGCCAAGGCTTGCCACCTCACCCCCCTTGCCGCGCCCGGTCGCGCAAGGCAAAGGGATCCTCCGCCTCCGCCTGGTGTGACAGCCATGTGTCGATTTCGGCCTGATCGGCCGCGAAGGTCGCGGGATCCCAGATCTGAAACCGCTCGCCCATGCCCGCGATCAGGGCGTCCTTGCCCAGCCGCGCCTTCTCGCGCAGCCGCGCGCTCAACACGATGCGACCGTTCTCGTCGACCTGAAGCTGCAGCGATTGGGTGTTGAGCAGCCGCTCCAGCGCCTCCCGCTCCCGCGAGAAACGGGGCATCGCGGCGATCTGGTCGTCAAGCTCCTCCATGGATTGGACGGAGTACCCCTCAAGACAGGTCTTTCCGGGCCGGCCATAGATCAGGATCAGGTTCGGCTGGCCGTCGGGCTGCCAGTCGGGATCGCCGGCCTCCAACGCACGGCGAAACGGCGCGGGGATCGAGACCCGCCCCTTCGTGTCCACCTTGTGGACCCATTCGCCTCGAAAGCGCCGTGCCACCTCTTCGCCTGCTCCTGCGCCGCGTGGCCTTGGCGGAAAAAAGGCGGATCGCGCCGCCTCTTGCGCGATCCGCCACTGGCCGCGTTGGCCTGGTCCGGCGGGGCATGTTCGTCTTTGTGCGGGGTCGCCCCGGACCGGTCCGTCTTCTTGGTATCGGGATGGGGCGCGCCTGTATGAAGCCTGCCAAGGTCGTAATTTGGGTGGGTCTGGTGCCCGCGCTTTTTCTGTGCGCCCGTCCGATGGGGATGGTGTGCCATAGGATCAGATGGAAATCAATGGGAAACTATGTACCAAAGTGAAGAAATTCGCCTGAAACGGCTACACTTCAGAAGTAGCGACCAAGCCGACTGGCGCAGACGACTATATCTAGACGTCTTTGAGCCCAAAACTACGAAATAAAGGGCAGTAAGCCCAAGAGGGATCAGCCCACGCAAACCCACGCCATAGGCGGAAAACCAGCTCGGAACGCCATCTGACGGGAAAAACATGCGCCGAATGCGCTGTGGGGACGGCCGCGTGGGACGGTTTCCCACGCGCCGGTGCGGATGGCCTGTAAGCCGGATTCTGTCAGGGCGCGTGCGCCCCCGATGGCCATTCATCTTGGGCCCGCGTCGCCGCGGACCTCTGGCAGCCAACCCGGACCTGCTGGGGGTGAAGCAGCCCCCGGGGCCAAAGGCCCCGCGCGATCCCTATTTGGCCTTGCTCCCGGCGGGGCTTGCCATGCCGGCCCGGTTGCCCGGACCGCGGTGGGCTCTTACCCCACCGTTTCACCCTTGCCCCGGTGGCCCGGGGCGGTCTCTTCTCTGTGGCGCTATCCCTCAGCTTGCGCTGGCCGGGCGTTACCCGGCGCCGCTGCTCCATGGAGTCCGGACTTTCCTCGATGCGCTGCACCGCGACCATCCAGCCATCCGCACAATGCTCGCTTAGGCGTAGAACGCCGTCGCCGCAACCCCGCCTGCGCAGGGCCGTTGTGCGGCGCGTGGGTGGGTGGGGCACGCGCCGCTCAACGGCCCTGCGCAGGCGGCCCCGGCGCTGCAACCGGTGCGAAAGCCTGGCCGCCCCGCCCCGGCGCCAGCCCGGCCAACGCCTCGATCGCGCGAACGTCCCCAGGGCCCAAGGCGCCCGACACGCCCGGGCGAAACCGCGCCCGAAAAGCCGCCAAAACCGCCGCCCCGTCGCCCCGATAGCCAAAGCGGTGTGCCGCCGCCGCGAACCGCGGCCCAAAAGCCGCCGCAAACCGCGGCCCCAAAGACGGCGCGAACCGCGGCCCAAAAGCCGCCGCAAACCGCGGCCCCAAAGCCGACGCATCCGCCGCGCCGTCCCCGCCAAACCCGGGCTCGGGCCACACGCTCACCCCCCCACGCGCAAGCCGGCGCCAATCAAAACGCGGCCCGGGGTCGCTTTTCCGCGACGGGGCCATGTCCTGGTGCCCGATCACACCCTCGGGCGGGATCCCCCAGCGCGCCAAGACCCCGGCCAACAAAGCCTCCAAAGCGCGCATTTGCGCCGCCGCAAAGGGTCGGTCGCCAGGGTTGGCAAGCTCGATCCCAATACTGTGGGAGTTCACGTCGACCACATCCCCCCAGGCCCCGGCACCGGCATGCCAAGCCCGCAAAACCTCGGGCACCAGCTGCCACAGACGACCATCTTCGCCGATAAGGTAATGCGCCGACACCGCTGCCGCCGGATCGCAAAGCCGCGCCAGCGCCGCCTCTGCACTGGCCATCGCCGTGTAATGCACCACCACCAGCGACGGCGCCTGGTCTTGCCGCCGGGCGTTGCAATTGGGCGAGGGGTATGAGACGACCGCCATCCCCAACCCCTGCCCGAGGCCGCCCCGGCATGTCCAGCCCCCTTCAAAACCGCGTCACACCGACCGGTGAGATTGTCGCCTACCCCGCCCGCGGCCTGGTGATGGGCAACCGCGGCGGGCGGCTTCACACCGACGACCGCCGCCTCGGCCGCGCCCGCTGGCGCTCAAAACACTGGCTGATCTGCCGGCTTGCCTTCAAAAACCGCCACCGCGTCGTGATGGGGCCGGGCTATACGGAGCTTTTCTTTCTCGATGAGGCGACGGCCCTCGCCGCGGGCCACCGCCCCTGTTTTGAATGCCGGCGGGACGACGCGATCCGCTTTGCCACGCTTTTTCCCGGAGCGGGGCGGACACGGGCCGGTGGCATGGACCGCCGTCTCCACCAAGAGCGTCGCAGAAGCCGCGCCACCGCCCCCCTCGACAGCCTGCCCGACGGCGCGCTGAGGGCTGTCGTCGCCGGCGCGGTGGTCGGCATCGCCCTGCCGCTCGTCCGGGCCGTCCTGCCCGAGATGGTCAAGGGCTGGGTCCCGAGCGGGCTGGCCATGGGCATCGCCTTCATCGTGCCCGC
>ERZ1740062.1177-NODE-1177-length-11110-cov-13.136771_pt1 | contig 11110 bp, 6 predicted proteins | sample MGYA00581741_ERZ1740062 | MGnify/ENA primary metagenome ERZ1740062 (study PRJEB43018, sample SAMN04849747) | marine metagenome | isolation source: floating plastic debris | place: Pacific Ocean | collected 2008-09-01 | study: EMG produced TPA metagenomics... | reverse complement strand
TTGCTGGCCAGGTTCTGGATCACCTGGGCAATCTCGTCATCATCGGCAATGGCGTGAATGGCGAGGTCTGGCGCCTCGAAATGGAGGGTGATTCCGGCTTCTTTTGCGATTGGGATCAGCGCCTGGCTGGTATCGCGGGTCAACTGAGCGACTTCAACCTGGGTCTTCGGCGCCCGGTGCTCGCTGAATTCAATCCGCGACAGGGAGAGGAGGTCGGCCACCAGGCGCTTCATCCGCTCGGTCTGTTGCGACATGATTTCAAGAAAGCCTTCCCAGGCCTCCTTGTCGTCCTTGGCCGGGCCGCGCATGGTTTCGATAAAGCCGCCAATCGCCGTCAGCGGGGTGCGCAGCTCGTGACTGGCATTGGCGAGAAAGTCAGCCCGCGCCCGTTCGGCGCGGCGGACGGCTGTGAGATCCTCAAACACCATCAGGACTGAGCCATTCGCGGGGCCAGGGCGAACATGGGCCATCCAGACTTCGGCATCGCCATGCTGGGTAAACTCAACCCGCTCATTGGCGCCATCGCGGCCAACCCGTTCCGCCGCATCGAGAAGGTCGGGCTGTCGCAGCACGGCGACTGGAAAGGTCAGATTTGACGGCTCGAACCGAAACAGATTGCGCGCATGCTTGTTGGCGGTGACGATTTGCGCATCGCGGGAAATCAGCAGCGCCGGCAGCGGCAAGGCGAGGATAAAGGGCTCAACACTGTCTTCCGGGCGCTGTGCAGGCGGAGTGGGCGGGGTCTCCAGAACCGGCGCTGTGCCTCGCTTTTCCGGCGCCGGCGCGGAGCCGACATAGAAGGCGAGGGCCCCTGCCGTCATCACGACGGCGCCGATGGCCCATTCGACCAGACCGATCGCACCCGTCAGGAACAAGAGCGCCAGAACCGCAACAGCGCCTGATGTCAGAACGAGAAAGTCCTGAAATCGCCTTGGCGGATCGGGTTGCGCGGGTCCATTCTGTTGCGACATGATGGCAGGGTATCCCTGAAAATGATGGTCCGCCGGGCGGTTCTCGGCGTATACAGGGGTGGTTGTGATGAGCAAGTCTGAAAGCTTTTTCACAATTATTGAAAAACGATAATTATTTGTTGACAGTCGAGTAGAGCAGGCGTAAAGCCACGGTCCAGGCTGAAGAGGTTTTCATGAAGCAAGCGAGTATCGTATTGGGACTATTGGCGGTGAGTGCGTGCTCAACCGTACCGAGCATGCCAAGCATGCCGACACTCGGCGGTGATCGCCTGGTCGTATTCCCGGTTGCCCCTGATGCCCCGGACACCTGGGTGGCGAACGGCGTTGTTGGCGAAGCGCCACGGGCTGACTGGCTGACCCAGTTCGAAGACGATATGCTGGTAGCGCTGGTCAATGAGGCGCTCGCGGCCAATCCCTCTATTCGCTCGCAATATTATGCGGTCGAGGCGACTCGCGCGCAGGCGCGCAGCACCTATGGCCGGACCTTGCCAAGCCTGTCCGGTTCGGGGTCCGTTACCGGAACCGATACCTATGTCGAAGCCACAGATAGCCGCGTCTCCGGCGAAGTGTACGGCCTTGGCCTGGACCTCAACTGGGAACTCGACCTGTGGGGACGGCTCCGCGCCAGCATCAATGCGGCTGAATCCGATCTGATCGCCAGTGAAGCTGATCTCGCTTCGGCGCGTCTGTCTTTGGCGGCGCAAACGGCATCGGCCTGGTTCGATCTGAATGAGGCCCTGGCCCAGGAACGCGTCGCAGTTGAAACCTATGAAGCCCGGACCCGGGCGCTGGAACTCACCGAGCGGCGTCTGTCGCGCGGTCTGTCATCAGCCCTGGATGTGCGCACGGCCCGGACCACGCAAGCCTCCGCCGAGGCATCGATTGCCGGACAAAGACTGGCCAGCCAGAATGCGACCCGCCGGCTTGAAATCCTGCTCGGCCGGTATCCGAGTGCCGAGCTGGAAGCTATGGCCGAACTGCCGCAGCTGGGTGTCTTGCCGCCAGCTGGCAATCCGACCCTGCTGCTGACGCGCCGTCCTGATATCGCGGCTGCAGAAGCGCGGGTCACCTCCGCTGGTCTGCGCGCTGAGCAGGCGCGCCTGGCCATGCTGCCAAGCTTCCGTCTGACCGGCGGCTTGTCGACCACAGAGGCCGACATTGCGGATGCGTTCGATCCAGGCCGCATTGCCGCGCGCCTGGTTGGCAGTCTGACGGCGCCGATCTTTAATGGCGGTGCTCTGGATGCGGATCGCGATGCCGCGGTCGCACAAGCCCGTGCTGCGGTTGAGAATTATGCTGCCACCACGCTCACAGCCTGGCGCGAGGTTGAAGACGCGCTGGCCGCCGATTCCCTGCTCGCACAGCAGGAAGAGGCGCAAATCCGCGCGCTCGAAGAAGCGCGCCTGGCCGAGGAATTGGCGACCCGCCAATATACCAATGGCCTGGTCTCGATCTTCAACCTGATCGATTCCCAAACCCGACGATTGTCAGCAGAAAGCAGTGTTATTGCCGCGCGGTCTGCCCGCGCCTCCAATCGTGTCAGTTTTCACCTCGCTCTCGGCGGAGGGTTGCCGGTACCAACACCGGCCGCACCTGTGACCGCGAGCAATAACAGCCCTGAAGAGGCAGTCCTCCCATGAGTCGCATCATCTCCATCATCATCACGATTGTTGTCCTACTTGGATTAGGGGTCGTGGCATTCACCACGGTTCAGGTGCTCAAGCCAGAGCCGGAGCAGGCGGAAGAAAAATTCGCTGGCCTGTCTGTGTTCTCCGAGCCGGTGACCATGCAGGATCTGGATTTCACAGTAATCGCTCAAGGCGAAGTTCGACCGCGACGCGAAATCGTGGTTGCTCCGCAGATTGCCGGGCGCATCGCTTATGTGTCGCCTGACTTTATCGATGGCGGCTTCATTCGTCGCGGGCAGGTTCTGGTCCGCCTCGAGACGGCGGATTATCAACTCGCGGTGGTGCGCGCGCAGTCTGGCGTTGCCAGCGCCGAGCAGAGACTGGCCCGCGAGCAAGCGGAAGCCGAAATTGCCCGCCAGGATCTGATCAATCTCGGCATCACCGATTCCAGCCCGCTGGCCCGGCGCGAACCACAACTGGCGGAAGCGCAAGCGTCGCTCGAATCTGCAAAGGCCCAACTGGCTGACGCTGAACTGGCGCTGGGCCGGACGGCAGTGACCTCTCCGTTTGACGGCCGTGTGCGTGAAGAAACGGTCGAGATCGGCCAGTTTGCGTCACCGGGTCAGTCACTCGGACGCGTCTTCGCGACAGATATTGTTGAAGTTGCATTGCCGATCACCGATGACGAATTGGGCCGTTTGGGCCTGCCCTTGGCCTTCGCCGAGACGGCAGCGGAAAGAGGACCTGAAGTTACTTTCTCAGGGTCTGTTTCAGGTCAGGGCCGCGAATGGACCGGGCGTGTGACGCGCACCTCAGCCGCGGTCAACGCCCAGACCCGTCTGATCAATGTGATTGCGGAACTGAATGATCCTTATGGCGCGGGCGCCGATGACGGCGCACCGATGGCGCCGGGTCTGTTCGTCAATGCCAGCATTGCCGGCACCAAGATCGAAAACCTGTTGGTGGCGCCGCGCTCAGCGATCCGCAATGGCAACAATATTTTCATTGGCGATCCGGAAGCTGGCGCCCTGCGAATCCATGAAGTTGATCTGGTCTTCAGCTCCCCGGATGGCGCCTGGTTCCGCAGCCCGGATGTCAGTGTCGGTGATCTGGCAATTGTCAGCCCGATCCGCGGTTCGAATGATGGCATGAGCATCACCATTCTTCAGCGCATGGAAGATGGCTCGATCACAAATCACAATGAGCAAACACAGTCGAATAATGAAGGATCTGACGAGTCCGGCACAGCCGAACTCGCGTCAGAGGTCGTGGCATCAGCAGGTGATGGAGGATAACAATGCTTGGAATGGTCAGTTGGTTCGCGCGTAACGCGGTCGCCGCTAATCTGCTGATGATTGTCGCCTTCTTTGGCGGCGTTGTCGGCTTTAATTCGATGGAACGGGAAATGTTCCCGGTTGTCCCGGTGGCCGGCGCCTCCGTGACCATGACCTGGCAAGGCGCCTCGCCGCAGGATGTTGAAGAACAGATCATCACCCGGATCGAAGAAGCGGTGGCGGATATTGATGGTCTCGAGCGGATCACCTCGATCGCGCGCGAGAGCTTTGCCGTGGTCAATATTCGCGGCCGAGACGATATCGACATGCAGGTCTTCATCGACGAGATCAAACTGCGCGTCGATCAGATCAACAATCTGCCGCAAGCCGCCTTCCAGCCGCAAGTGACGCGCTGGGAGCAGCGCGACTGGTATTTCGGCATGGCGATTTATGGCGATGTCGACCAGCTGACTCTGAAACGGGTTGCGGATGATGTACGCGACGATATTGCCGAGATTAGCGGCGGTGAGCTCGCCGTTCTGCAAGGCGTTCTGAACGAAGAGGTTTCGATCGAAGTCTCGGAAGATGCCTTGCGGCGCTATAATCTGAGCTTCTCTGAAGTGGCGCAGGCGGTGCGTCAGTCCTCACTCAATTCCTCTGGTGGTCAGATCCGGTCCAATGTCGGCGATATTTCGATGACGGCGCGGGCGCTGGCTGACACGCAGGAACAATTTGAGCGGATCGTTATCCGTCAGTCGAACGATCAAGGCACCATTCGTGTCGGCGATATTGCCAATGTGGTCGATGGCTTCATCGATGCTGACCTGGACGCCACGCATAATGGCAGCCCGACCGCCTTTGTCATGGTGGTCCAGCCGGACAAGATGGACATTGTCAATTATGCCAACAGTTTCCGCGACTATATTGATCGCGCCAATAATCCTGCCACCGGTATCCTGCCGGATGGCATGCAGATCGAGATTCTGTGGGACAATTCTCAGCCCTTCCAGGCGCGTATGCAGCTGATCTCTGAATCGGCCCTTCTCGGCGCGATTCTGGTGATGCTGGTTCTGATCCTCTTCCTTCGTCCAGTGGTCGCGTTCTGGGTGACCATCGGGATCATCACGGCCTTTGCCGGTGGCATCATGCTGATGCCGTTCTTCGGCGTCTCATGGAACGTCCTGTCGACCTTTGCTGTGCTCCTGGTGATCGGGGTGATCGTGGATGATGCGATTGTGGTCGGGGAGAACATTCACCGCGAGGTTGAAAGCGGACGACGTGAAGGCGTCGATGCGGCGATTGTCGGGACGCAACTGGTCCTGAAGCCGGTCGTGTTCGGCGTCATCACGACGATCATTGCCTTTGCCCCCTGGGCCTTGCTGACCGGGCCGACGCGGGCGTTTACCCAGCAGATTACCTTCGTGGTGATTGCTTCGCTCGTCTTCTCGATCATCGAATGTATGTTCATTCTGCCGGCCCACCTGGCGCATATGAAAAAGCAGGACAAGAGCAAGCAGAATGCCCTGGCGCGGTTCCAGCAGCGGATTGCCGACAGCCTGCTCTGGTTTGCCCAGAATGTTTACAAGCCGGTGCTCGAATTCGCGCTACGGATGCGTTACGCGACGATTATCTTCTTCGCCATCGTGTTCATCTTTGCGATCAGCCTGACGGCCAATCGGATTGTGCCGTTCAAGTTCATGCCGGAGATTGAAAGCGACCTGGTTCAGGTCACGATCGATATGCCGGAAGGCACGCCTTTCTCGCGCACGCTGCAAGTGCGTGATCAGTTGCAGGCCGGGATCAATTCTGCGGAATCTGAACTGAACTCCAAATGGAACAGTCAGATCCTGCGCAGCGAAGGCGGCTATGAAGGCGGCGTTCTGAATGGTGCTTCCGTCGTTGCATCCAATAGCCAGGTGCAATCCTGGATTGGCCTGGTGCCGCCAGAAAACCGGCCGGAATTGTTGTCGACCCGCGAAATCTCCGAGAAGATTCGCGAACTGGTCGGCCCGGTCCAGGATGCCGAAGAAGTCAGTTTCGACTTTACTGACAATGAGAATGATACCGGTGTTCGCTTTGCCTTGAATCACCCGGATCTGGATCGCTTGCGTGAGGCCTCGGCCGTCGTGCAGGAGAAGCTCGCAACCTATGCGGCCGTCTACGATATTGGCGACAATCTGACGGCGGCTGCGGATGAGCTTCGCATTGAATTGAAGCCGGGCGCTGAAGCCCTGGGCATCACCCTCGCAGATGTATCGCGGCAAGTGCGCCAGGCCTATTTCGGGGAAGAGGTCCAACGCCTGCCCCGCGACGGTGAAGATGTCCGCGTGATGGTACGTTTGCCGAAATCGGCGCGAACCGATCTCGACAGTATCGACAATCTGCGCATCCGGACTGCGGATGGCCGCGAATTGCCGCTGACCCAGGTTGCTGAATTCACGTATGCACCAGGGATCAACCGGATCCTGCGCCGGAACCGGACACGCTCTGTCTCGGTCTTTGCCGACGTCCTGGGCGATGGCGGCCGCGGTCAGGTCATGGCCGACATGGATGTCAATTTCTGGCCGGACTTCGAAAAGCAGTTCCCGGATGTTGAACGCGGTGCGGCCGGCGGGTTTGAGGAAGAGCAACGCTTCTTTACCGAACTCGTGCAGCTCGCCATCTTTGCGCTGGCCTGTATGTATATCACGCTGGCCGTGGCCTTCCGGTCATTTGCTCAACCGCTTCTGTTGATGACGGCGATTCCGTTCGCCCTGACCGGGGCGATTCTCGGGCATGCGATTACCGGCACCAGTATGGCCATGTTCTCGATCTTCGGGATCGCGGCGGCGGCCGGGGTGGTGATCAATGACAACCTGGTCCTGGTCGATTTCGTTAATCGAAAACGGGCCGAGGGCGTCGGGGCGGTGCAAGCCCTGGTCGATGCCGGTGTGTCGAGATTCCGACCCATCCTGTTGACCTCCGTGACCACCTTTGTCGGCATCCTGCCGCTGATCGCTGAACGGTCCATGCAGGCACAATTCCTCAAGCCCATGGTGATCTCGCTCGGCTATGCGGTCGCCTTTGCGATCTTCGTATCTCTGTTCCTGGTGCCAACGCTGTACGCGGTTGGTGTCGAGGTTGGACGTGTGTTCCGCTGGAGCTGGGGTGGACGGCCCTATCGCAAGATCGGCGAATCCTATTCTGGCGAAGTCACGATTGATAGCGAAGAATTGATCGGCACAAGTGCGGAATCTCCTCGCCCGATGCCGGCCGAATAAGACATAGAAACGATAAGAGCTACGTTCAGGGAGAAACGAATGAAACAGCTTTTAATGACGGGCGCTGCGGCGCTCGTGCTGACCGCGTGCGGTGGTCAGGAAGCCAGCCAGACGGCGGCCAGTGTGGACATTGCGACATTGGACAGTGCAGATGTTGAACGCGTCGCCGAGCCAACCTCGCGCGATGATTGGGGCGCGTTCGGTCTCGACTTGTATTCGATGGATACGGCGACAGAACCCGGCGATGACTTTTTCCGTTATGTGAACGGCACCTGGTATGACGAGTTTGATATGCCGGCGGATCGCACACGTTATGGCTCATTCACGCTATTGCGCGAAAAATCAGAGCAGCGCGTAAAGTTCATTATCGATGATCTCGCTGCAGCAAAGCCCGACCCAACTACTCTGGAAGGTAAAGTGGCGGCTTACTATAATGCCTATGTCGATACAGACGCGATTGAAGCCGCCGGCCTGGCGCCGGTGCAGCCCTATCTCGATCAGATCGATGCCATCGAGACGCGCGAAGATCTGGCGCGTGTGTTTGCAAAAGTCGGCTATGCCAGCCCGATTGGCGGCGGCGTCGGGATCGATGCCAAGGATACGGAAAACAACATTTTCTATATCAGCCAGTCCGGTCTCGGTCTGGGCGATCGATCTTACTATCTGAAAGATGATGAGAAGAACCAGGAAACCCGTGACGGATACCTGGAATTTCTGTCCATCATGCTCGACGAACTCGGCTATGACGACCCGGCCGATGCCGCGGCGCGAATCCTGGCGCTCGAGACGGAAATTGCGAAAGCCCACTGGGATCGCACCATGAACCGCAACGCCAATCTGGTCTATAACAAGCTGACTCAAGATGAGCTAATTGCGCTGAATGGCGCGTTTCCGATCGCCGCCTTCCTTGATGAAACGGGCGTCTCAGGAGAGCAGTTCTTTGTCGTTCGGCAAGTGATGCCGACAGATGAAGAAATCGCAGAGTTTGAGCTCGGTGAGGACGAGTTGGAGAAGATCTCTGGTGGCGGAATTGCGGCCATTGCGGAGGTCATGAACACCGCCGAGCTCGACGATTGGAAAGCCTATCTGAAAGCGCGTTTCCTGGCTTCGAATGCGAGCGTCCTGCCGCAGCGCATAGACAATGCGAGCTTCGAGTTCTTCGCCAAGAAACTGCGCGGTCAGGAAGAGCAGCGTCCGCGATGGAAACGTGGCGTCTCGGCCGTTGAAGGGGCGTTGGGGGAAGGCGTTGGCAAAGTCTATGCCGAACGATATTTCCCGGCTGAGAACAAGGCCGCCATGGATGCCCTGGTTGCCAATCTGCGACTGGCCATGGCCGACAATATTGATGGCCTGACCTGGATGAGCGACACGACCAAAGTCCAGGCCCATGAGAAGCTTTCAAAGTTCACCCCCAAGATTGGCTATACCGAAAAGTTCGAGACATATGATGCTCTGTCGGTTGGCGATGGCGCGTTCGAGAATTCCATGGCCGCAAGCAAATGGGCGTTCGAGGACAATATCGCCAAGCTCGGCAAGCCGATCGACAAGACGGAATGGGGCATGTTCCCGCAAACCGTGAATGCGTACTACTCGCCGACGCGTAACGAGATTGTCTTCCCGGCTGCGATCCTGCAGCCCCCTTTCTTCAATATCGATGCTGACCCGGCGATCAATTATGGTGCGATTGGAGGCGTGATCGGTCACGAGATCGGTCATGGCTTTGACGACCAGGGCTCGCGCTTTGATGGCAATGGCGTTCTGCGCAATTGGTGGACGGATGAAGACAAGGCGGCGTTCGTCGATCTGACAGATGCATTGGTCGGGCAGTATGATGCCTTCTGTCCGCTCGATGATGGCGAAACCTGCGTCAATGGACGTCTCGGCCTGGGCGAAAATAGCGGCGACCTTGGCGGTCTCTCAATGGCGTACAAAGCCTATAAGATGAGCCTCGACACGAATGGCGATGGCGAAGTCAGCGCCGACGAGGAAGCGCCTGTCCTGGATGGGTTCACCGGTGATCAACGCTTCTTCATGTCCTGGGCTCAACAGTGGCGCAACAAGTATCGCGAAGAGGCGCTGCGGCAGCAGCTTATTCGCGGCCCGCACTCGCCGCCTTATTACCGCGTCAACGGCATCGTTCGCAATTTCGACGAATGGTATGAGGCGTTTGATGTCGGTCCAGACCACGCCCTCTACCTGCCGCCGGAAGAGCGGATCCGGATCTGGTAAGACACCGAGACAATTCATATAAAAGGGCGAGCTTCGGTTCGCCCTTTTTTGTGAAGAAAAGACGAAAAAAAGTCCGTTCACCTATGGTTTGTGCAGCGCACTTTGGGGTAAGGTTAATTTCGTGAAAGAAATGATGGGATGGGGTCATGCCAAAGCCAAAGACGGTACGCGCTTATTTTGACGGACTTGACCCCCACCAGCAGGCCATCGCCATCGCCCTCGAAAACGTCATCAAGAAACACTGGCCGCACCTGACCGTAAAACTCGCCTGGGGCTTTCCATGCTGGAGTGGCAATGAGCGGGTCTTTTCCGTCATCGGGCAAGCCGCCCGTTGCAACCTGCAGCTTTGGCAAGGGGCGGAACTGGCCGATGATTTCTATGAGCGGATTGAAGGCACCGGCAAGTCGCTTCGCCATGTCAAAGTGCACTCGGTCGCCGAAGTGAATGATGAGCTGATCGACATCATGGATCGTGCTGTCACGCTGGACGCAACGGCGCCGCAGCGGGTGCGATAGCGTTTCGCTTCGATCGAATTTGACCTGATTTGGAAATGGAATGTGCAGCCCTTGCCGCTAGCATTCCGGCATGCGGTCAGATCGTTCACATCCGACGATTGAACAAATGGAGGGGCTATGGGCGACCTGGCTTCGCCCGAAGATTCTGAAATTTGAAGACGAACGGCGCGAGGCAGCACCCAAGCGCCTGGTATTGTTCGCGAAAATCGCTGTGGGCCTGATCCTTGGCTTGTACATTCTCGCCTGGCTTCGCGGTGATCTGGGCTCGGCGCGGCAAGCGTTCAAACATGCCACTCTGCTGATCACGATGAATGGTGCGATCTTTTTGTGGCTGTTCTACATTTCCGCACCGCCGCGACGTCTCGCTCTGAAGCGCCTCGTCGGGCAAGCGGCCGCCGATGCCTGGGGGCTGTCTTATGAACCCGTGGCGGAGATGCCGAGAGATGCCTATGGACGCACTGTCCTGAATGTCATGCAGCGGGCCAAGTTTCTTCCGCACAATGGTAAAGTGACGAGTGAGGATGTGATTTACGGGCGGCGCTATGGCGTTGGGTTCACGCTCACCGAAGCGAGTATTATCGTCGGGCGCGGGCGTCATCGCAGGCGTGTCTTTCAAGGGATTCTGGTCCGGATCAATTGGCGCGCATTGCATGAAACACCTGTCCTGTTTGCGCCCAGTGTTTCCCTGGAACGATTTGGACTGGCGTCCGAGACCGACTGGCAACGGATCGCAACGGTCAGTGAGCCGCTCGATCAGACCATCAGCTTCTATGCCCAGGACCAGGTGCTCGGGCGCGCGGCGATCCCGCCTGACCGGCTGGAAGGGCTGGCCAAGCTGGCCGAAGAACACGGACTGAAATCGCCACGCGGCGTCATTATGGACGGATCGCTATATCTGGCGCTCGAGACGGGCAACCGGTTCGAGGTCGGACGGATCTGGAAAACCCTGGATGACCCAAAATATTTTGCCCGGATGCTCGATGACATGATGTTTGTCTGCAAGCTGATCGAGGCGGTCGCCGTGCCGCCTTCACGCCGTGAAGCGTCAGATTCGACTAAAAGGTGACTTGACGGAACCCCCTGTCCGCCTGCATTTGTTCGCAACTGCACAAAAATGCAAAACCCCGAACAAGCTTTAGGAGGGCTTACCATGTCGAACACTGATCCAGTCGTGATTGTTGGAATGGCGCGCACACCGATGGGAGGCTTGCTCGGCGACTTGCAGGCCCTGTC
>ERZ1740062.1176-NODE-1176-length-11113-cov-6.841744_pt1 | contig 11113 bp, 8 predicted proteins | sample MGYA00581741_ERZ1740062 | MGnify/ENA primary metagenome ERZ1740062 (study PRJEB43018, sample SAMN04849747) | marine metagenome | isolation source: floating plastic debris | place: Pacific Ocean | collected 2008-09-01 | study: EMG produced TPA metagenomics... | reverse complement strand
GCCGCACGCGCCGGGACTCAGACCCGCCTCGCTCAAGGCGATAAGGCTACGCCAATGCAGGCGAACTCCTCAGGCGCCATAACCCAACTTGTCGAGCAACGGCTACTCCCTCATCTGATAGACCGAAGCAACCCAGTCGTTGTCGAAGAGTTAGACGCGGCAAATCCATGGGGCTTGCGTCATATGTCAGGGAACGTCTCGGAGTTCACCAGATCATGTTACACGAAGAGCTACTCGGGATGGCCTCGGACGAGCAAATGGCTGGAGAAAAGCACTGCGACCTGTGAGGAGATTGTCCATCGTGGCGGCAGTTATACAAGCCCAATGGACGGAGTAAGAGTGGCACGGCGTGGTAAAATCGCACCTCACAAGCGTGCCATTTCGACAGGCTTTCGGATCATGAAGCAGTTGGATAGGCAATAGAGCGGCGCGCGCAGCTGTCAATTCCTTCGCTTAGGACTTCGTCCCCCAACCGCAAAGGACTCCACAGCGCGCGAAGTTGTTCAAGCATGGCGCGAGAACAGAAGATGGACCACCCCGGAGATCGGACCGGTCCGTGATCTGGCTCAGCTGGCCTTGGCGCGGGATCGCGGCTTCCTCGCCGGAGCCGCCTTCGGTTTGCGGCCGAGACCGATCTTCTTGGCCAGCTCTTGGCGCTTCTTGGCGTAGGCCGGTGCCACCATCGGGTAATCGTAGGGCAGGCTCCACTTCGCCCGGTACTCTTCCGGGGTGAGGTCGTAAGACGTCTTGAGATGGCGCTTCAGCATCTTCAGCTTCTTACCGTCCTCGAGGCAGATGATGTGCTCGTCCGTCACCGATTTCTTGACCGGGACCGCAGGCACCAGCTCAACCGGCGGCTCTTCCTTGGGCACGCTCAGACCAGCAAGCGTCGCATAGACCGATTGAATAGACTCGGCCAGATCCGCCGTCGGTACGTGATTGTTGGCGGTGTGCGCCGCGACGATCGCGGAGGTGTATTCAAGAAGTTCGCTGTGGTTTTCGCCTGCGTCTGACATCGTGTTTCTGCTCCAGGTTGTTGTTTGTGATGAGCGCTCTACACGAGCGGGCATCCGAAAGCATGAAGATTTCAAAGTTCTCCGATAGTCTTAGCAACCAGCCTAGTCGGTCGACTCCGCCACGACGCTTTCCTAAAAGAGCGGCAACCACGCATAGAACCAAGCGATCGGCTCATGTAAATCTCACTCGTGGCCCAGGAGGTCGCCAAAAAAAGAAAACAGTGAGACCTGAACAGATAACTTAGTAGCAAATTAAACCAGCGACATGGTTAGCCGAGTTCTGCAAAGTAGCGTCACATAATTGATAACCTTGCGCCCACGCCCCAAAGATTTCAGTTGCTACATTCCAGCTAGGACCACGATCAGCGCCAGCTTAGCCTCACTTATAAATGTCTGCATAGAGCGCCTGTGCCTCGGCCACTGCGCGGGCATTCGGACGATAGCCACCAAGCTCATTCACGGAGTTTCTGAGCGCAATCTCGACCAACAATTCACTCGGCTGACCATCGGCCCCGATAAGTGGCAACTGATCACGTACGCTGAATCCACTACCCTCAACCCATTTTGTCGCAAGAACGGACGGACAGTTACACGACGCACATTGCCTAGAAGTAGGTTGGCCACTTACAGGCTTCTCACAGTAGTTTCGGCTGGCCTGTCGCTGCGAGGGTTTCAGGTCGCATGATCGGTAGAAGTCACCTTTGCGAGGAACTGATCCGAGCGTATCGCACCACGGTAGGTATATTCCGGCCAGCGACAATGCACTAGTATCGCGCTTAGTCGCAAACCAATGGAACTTCGCTGCCAGGGAGTAAACAGGATCTCGGAAAACAGAGTGCCCATTGCGCTTATTTCGCCCGTCGTGTGCCCCGTTATTGCCCGGCTTGATGTCTGTTCCGGGCCATGTCGCACGGCGTTGCCAAATACAGCCATAGTTATTGAGACGAATGCACAATGACCGCTTTCCTTCAACCATGCTGCCATCTGCAGCGCACTTGAAAGCAGGGCGACTACCCACCGGCTCCAAATATGTCGCGGCCATCTCGCACCAGTTGGGTGCGTTGCCTTTTACCCGATAGAGATCTGCTGACGCTGAACCAGCAAATAGTAATACTGCCAAATTAATTATAGCGATCTGAAGCTTCATTTTGGACGACCTTTTAACATTTTCATCTCCTCCCATCACACCAAAATGTTCAACGCCACCCTTATCTCTTGAATATTTCTTCAAGTATTGTATTTAGATTTTGCTTTACAGGCGACGATGTGAAATCTCCTGGTGAGGGCGTCGTAAAACGTGCCGCCGCCTCATAGGTTCTTTCCAATAAGAAAGTTAGGTCGTCAGCATCTAATTCCTTCACTTTCGATGCAGCAGCGCCATCTAGATTTCTATGTTTATACAGCATTCCACCAAGTTGATACGCATAGAAGCTGGCTCTATTTTTCTCTTGAGCGATCTTTACTGTAAGATTAGCTCTTTCTTGAGTGTTTTTCTCATCATCAAGTTGCTTGATCAGTGTAGCTACATTGCTTCGAGAGGCCTCTGCCTTACGAAGGATTGACATCGCCTGATCTCTCAGCGCAATGCTTGCGACCCGGTTTCCGAGAAGTGCTATCGATTGGCTTGTGTCGGTAGCGTCAAACCCACTTCGCTGAAGACTGGCGCGCGCCTCAGCAACGGCTTCAAATGTCGTTTGCGCGGATACATTCCCTGGCGACTTGAGAATCTGCAGGACAAAATAGGTGCCCTCTTCAAATGGAACAGGCTCTAAGGGCACTCCATCTTTAGATAATTTACCTTTATCATCTTCAGGACAAACGAATATACGTGCGGTACTTGGATCAATAAAAAGATTGTCTGAATTTATAATAGACTGTTCACGCTCATAATCTGCGATGAAAGCGAACAACCCAGTTTCGAACCTGACGAAGTTGCACTCACTTCCCAGCGCCGTATCAAACCCGGCGCTCACCTCAAACAGGCGATCATCTGCATTGCCGTTATCGAGAAGTGAACCCACCACCGTAGTTAGAGCTTGGCCAGCCAAACCACTTCCCGCCGCATTTGCGGCAATCCCACTGGCCTCTACAAGCCCCCTCACAAGTGCGCGCTGTGTGTCGGTTTCGGTATCAACTTCGATAACCGCCAACTGGACCCCTAAACCACCACCGGAATAGTCCACGGGCCCGATAATAGGAAGGTTTTCGAAACTGAGCTGTTGACCTTTGTAGACGTCCGACGACGCAAAGATAACTTTGGCGTCGTCTTGTGCTTCAATCCCAGTACGAAAGCCTGTTGTATCCTTACCATAGTCAAAAACGCGAGAGACGACTAGCAACTCTAGATTTGCACCTCTCGCCGCGTTCTGACCAAGCGATACAGAAGTCTCACCTAGTCCCTCCGCAGAAGGACTGAGATCAGTGAATAAGTTCTCGACAGACACACCTTTCCGGGAGATGTAGCCGCGACGGAGCCGAATGCTATAGTGTTCCTCTCCCGCAATCTCCGATCCCGACGCCCCGGGCGCCGCCATGTTAACAAGCTGCGCTTCAGCGGAAGCACGACAACTCTTCTCTTGATCTGTCGTCGCTGTTACTGAGGTTACGGCTTTTCTTACGCTGACTTCACCAACGTCAGAGACTGTGCATGCGGCAAGAAATGAAATTAAAAGTATCAGCACAGCCGTTTGAAACTGGCTCGTTAAGCAATGCATGAGAATCGCTCCACACCCCGATATGTCACGAAACAGTACATCTTAGAGGGTTTTGGACAACCTTATATTCGATTTTGACACACTTTTTTCATACATGCGGGTTTTCAGTGACTTAGAATATAAATCTATCAAATCGGACTACTCGGATTGGGAGTCTCACTCTAGCAACGGCAGAGCAAGATGTGTATTTTTGAGTGCATCAGGGTCGCCTGTTTTAGGTGCGCTCAGATCCGCCACATACGCTCAGCAAACTTGCGTTCCTCGGGGCCAATGACCTGCAGATATATGGCTGTGGTCTCCAATCGGGTATGGCCAAGCCATCGCTGCACGAGCGTAAGCGGCACGCCCGTGGCGACGGCCGCAACACCAAAACCATGCCGGATTCCTCTTGGGCAAGCCTGCGCTCCGGAGATACCGGCAAACTGCATCACCTCGGTCACCTTTCGCCAAACCGTCGCGCGATGCCAGCACCAGACAGGCGCATCACCATCCGCACTGGTCGGAGCGATACTCTGCAGACCGTCAACATAGAGACGCGGCAGAGGCACACTGCGATAGATGCCTCTGCGGCGCTGCTTTAGCGTCTCGATTACACAGGATGCCTGTTCAACGTCCAGATGCCTCCAGCACATGTTTACCGCTTCGCTCGGGCGACACCCGGTGTAATGGAGATGTTCGCAGAGACGTCGGACCGGTGGCGCAACCTCGCGCGACGCAGCGAGAAAACGGCAGCGCTCTCCGGCGTTGAGATATTTTCTTCTACCTGCTTCATCGAACAGGCTGATGGTTTCATCTCGAGCATTCAACGCCACGAACTCCCTGCAACAGAATGCACAAGAGTGTTGTGCAAGGTTTTTTCACCGCGCGTTCCGTAGTCTTGCGCACCGGCGGCGCCGCTAAAACATTCATTCAATCCAAATTTCAAGCGGTACGTTTCCGTTCATTCTCAATTGATTAAGTATATATGCAACAGAATTGTGCATTCTGTTGCATCACTATATGGGGATAACTGTATTCGCGGTTTCACCGGATAGAACAGATGCGCCGCATTGCTGCTCTGGCCTTCCCCGTTGTGCTCAGTTCGATCGTCACAGCCACAGCCGATGATGGCTTCACCGCTGCCGACGTGCTGGCATGGGAACGCAAGAACCAGGATGCGTATTTCGAAACCTCGATTTCAATGGCAGCCGTGATCGCCTCACGAAACAAAAGCGAGACGGCAGCCTGCATCGACCAGTGGTACTTCGCCTCCAAAGCCGCCACAGACACCCAGAATGACGAAATCAGGATCGTCATGCGTCAGTATGCAGGAAACCATCCGGGAATCGTCATCGCTGCCGTCATCGAGCGCGCATGCGGATCGCTCAGTTTTTCAGAGTGATCATCGCAGCACCTGATATGCCCTGACTCTGTCCATCCGGAACGGAGAACGAAACACCGGGGCGCTGTGACAGCAGTTCAGCGTCACGCTTCAACCGCTGCTCGTCAGCATCCATCTCCTCGGTCGATTTGTAGGGATTGTTCTCACTTGTGCGGCGCTCCTCGGCCTTAACCAGTTCACTCTGGAATAGCTGGATATCGGTAACGGTGCGATCAGCATCCTTCGCTGCCTTCACCCGTGCCAGATAATCCGCATGGCTGATGGCCTTCTGGTTCCAGATGATCCGCTCAGCATCGGCAAGGTCGATCTCCGAGCCATCGGCATACACGAAGCGCCCTTCTCCGGCGTCGAAGATCGGTTGGCCGTCCAGGTTGTGGGCATTGTGCAAGGCCTCACGCACGGCATCATGCGCGGCCTGTGCTACATCCATCGCGCGGTCCAGTGCTGTCCGGGCCGCTGCGGAATAAGTTGCAAGGAAGTCGCCGAACAGTTCCCAACGCGCCTTGTAGACGGGATCGTCCAAAAGGGTCTGTAGCAAGATCTCGAACATCAGATTGGCAAACCGTTCTTTCGCCTTCTGCTGCTCCGCTGAGTCTTTGGCACCGGGCAGGATGACACGGTGCTGCCGCCCAGTGTCGCGACCTGCCATGTCATTGTTCAAATCATGGGTGACCTGCGCCCGGGTAAAGACTTCTGCAAGGTTCGCGGCAATCTGAAAGTCTTCGATCTCATCAAAAGGCATAAAAACACAATCATTCCATCTTATTACAATTATACATTGAATCAGTGTGTTTAAGCAAGTTCCGCCGGGTCAGTTCCACAGATGCCGCGCGCGATAACTCAATAACAGGGCCCCTTCCGCTTCCCTAGGAAAGTCCTGGTCGACAGGGACTGGATATAACTGCACGGCATCATACTCAATCATTTCGCACATCTCCTTCACGCAGAGGGCTCTGACGTATCCGGCAACGATCACAGGATCATGAACGGCATTCATGATAACGATTGTTCAAAATCACTCTTCAAATGGGAGCCAGCTCGAGCAATCGGGCGGACATTCCTGTAAACCCGCAATTTCTTTCTAGACACCGACGAATTTGTCGTCGTCTCGATGCCGCGCAAACATTAGCTCCATAAAAGTCGGCAGAGGGGACAGTCGCACACTTTTCACTTGCATCACTTGGCGGGTTCGGATCAACCTATGGTAAACGACAACGCGGGTGACTTGCCTATACGGGGAGGTGGTAGGTACTGTTATGGATCATTCTTTAAGTATAGATTCTCAGCCGGACGATGCGTCAGAAGGGCTGATGATGACTGTACATCCAGGAAAAAAAGCAACAAACCAAATCTGGTTTTCTCGAATTCTCCAAAGCGTAGATGTAATCGTCGGTTTAAGGTACTCAATCGAACGCGACGGTCTCGAATACAAACGAGACTTTCAGAATTTCCGACCCGTCGACAATACAAGCGCACCTGCATATCTATACTTCGATCGGCAGACAAGTACGATTCCGGACGATCGGGGCGACGCCTTCAAGATATACGATGGGTTGCTCGTAGTCTCTCAAAAGCTACGAGACGTTCTTTCCTCATTCGATCTTGGACAAACAAAACTAATCGAGGTCCCAATCTGTCTGTCAGACGCCAAGACCGTGTCATCCTATCCTCCGCACTACATCCTTCATGTGGCCGAGACCAAAGAATGCTTTGTTCCAGAGGCGTCTGAAAAGGTCGAACGTCAAGTCTGGTGGGGAGAAACAGAACCGAGACCAGACGCGCCGTGGATTGCAGATCCAAGCAGCGACGTTCTCGCCGTACGCTCGTCTGCAGCTGTCGGTGTGGATCTTTGGGCCGATCCGACGCTCAAGGAACGGATCTTCCTCAGCGATCGGTTGAAACACGCAATCGATCAGGCAGGGGTCACTCAGAAAGGTTTGGAGCCGGTTCCCGCGACGATCCTGGATTAAACATTCGGCTACTTCCAACAATGCGCTGCTCATGAATCGAGGGGGATACGATGAGCATCTTTGGATTTGATATTCACCACAACTTTCCAAGTTCTGTGCTCACTCAGTTTGACTCAGAGCTTAACCGTCTCTTCCCGAACGGTAATCCGTTCAATGCTGATGGGTCATGGAACCGCACGCCGCTCTTTCGGTCTCCAGAACTCGCAGCAGCATTTGGTGCAGCCTTTGAAAGGTTTTCTCCCGATCTTGCAGAAAAGTTTGGTCGCGGCGTTCATTTGCCTGGGGACAATCATCCCGGATTGCGATCGTTTCTCACATCTAAGCTGAATGCCGTTCTTGGCGATGGTTCTCCGCTGGACGACATCGCGAAGAAAGCGGCTTTGATGGATTTAGATCGCTTCGTCGCTGACGTCGCCAGAAACGGTTTTCCACCTCTGGATGCGACCTCGGACGCTTTCGCTGAGGAATTTAACAAGAATGGATACATGTCGGTGGGTGAAGACGCGGTCAGAGCGTCTGCCGCAGAAGCCGATGCAAGAGCACAGGACCTCGCAAAAGGAACATACGATCTATCCGACAACAGCCCTCACAGGGTCGATGCAATCAAATCGCTGCACCAAGCGCTTTTGGATAGCGGGCAACTGGACGCTGATCAGACTAGGATGGTTAGCGAACGCCTGGATTTACTCAACAACTACTCTGACAAGCTCGACAGTGGAAAGATTAGCAGCTGGGGAATCCAAGCCGAAGCTCAACTCGGAAAGATCTACGGTCTGTTGGATGACCGCAGCCGTTTGATCCCCAACTATGATCCAAACAATGTGACCCCTAGCCCCAAGCCTTGGGACGCGAAGCTATCTGATCGCTACGCTCGCGACTTAAATGAGCAAAAGCTGAAGGCCGGTGCACCGATCGATGATCTCAGCCGAGGCATCGGTGATGCAGGCAGACTTGCGTCTACAGACACGCCTGACTTCTCACGTCTACCAAGCAATGTGCAGGACACATTAAACCGAGCAATTAGTGGCATTGACGATGGTTTGAACCGGATACGCGACGTCGGCGACTTTGGACGTAACTTCAATCCGGATGCTGGAACCGCGGCACTTGATCCTTCGAGGTTGGGATCAGTTCTCGACGGATTGAAGTCCTCCACGTCAGATGCTTTGGGTCGCCTAGCGAACGCGACCTCACCCCAGAGCTTCAAGGCTGCCGCGGACGGCATCGTAAATGCCTTCAACAAGGCAAACGCAGATCTACAGACAGCTTTGTCAAAAATCCCTTTTGCGAAGGCTTTGGGCTTTGCGGGAACCATAGGCGATATCGCTGAGTTCGCGGCTGCGGTTCCAACGGCGTTCAACCAATTCTCGAACGGGGACATCAACGGAGCCCTCCAAACGCTTGCGAACCCGCTCGCGGGGATTGTTCTCACAACGGCTGCCTCTTATGCGGCGGGCCTGGCCCTTGCAGCACTTGGAGGACCACCGGGCTTGATCTTGGCTGGAATGTTGGCTGCAGGAATCGGTGTCGGGTATCTCTGGGATCAATTCATCGAAGCCAATCCTCATTGGCTCGATGATTTAGCCGCGTTCTTCAACCCGCCATACTACGATCCGCTCGTAGTGGATCTATTCGGTGACGGGATCGAACTCACGCGCTTGGAAGGGAGCACGACCTACTTCGATCTCGACGGAGATGGCTACGCCGAGCGCACGGGATGGGTTTCGCCGAACGATGCGTTGCTTGCGATCGACCGCAATGGTGACGGCATTATCAACGATATCTCGGAGTTGTTCGGTGACGAAAATACGTCGGGCTTCGCGGATCTTGCGTTGTTCGATAGCGACAGCAATGGAATAATCAACGATCAGGACGCCGCTTTTTCAGATCTCTTGCTTTGGCGGGATGTAGACGGAGATGGACGAAGCGCCCCGGGCGAACTCATGTCCCTTGATGAGGCGGGCCTTGTCAGCGTTTCGCTGGACGCCGCTGCGGTATCTGAGACATCGGGCGGAAATCTGATCACCGAAACCGCGACTGTTTCCTGGGGCGATGGCACACAGACGGCGGTGTCCAATGTTGCGTTCGATATCTCACAAGCACGTTCGGTCGGTACCATAAGCGAAGACCTTACGATTACTGATCTCGCGCTCAGCCTCCCGTGGCTCATGGGTTATGGTGAGGTCGATCACAGTCTGATCGAGCATGCAGAGAACTCGGTCCTGCGCGACCAGGCGATTGACCTTCTCGAAACTGCGGCACAAGGAAGCTTTGATACGTTCGAGGCCGATTTTGACGACTACCTGGCCGAGTGGGCTGGCGTTTCCAACGTACGGTGGCTCGACGAAGCAGGGTTGGTTTCTACGATCTTCGTCTACGATAACGACGACATTCAACGCGTTGAGGATGCACGACCAGAACCGGTTCTGGTCGCGAGCGGTAGTTCGTCCTATTCGACACCTTATGTGCCGGATATCAATCCATCCGCTTATGTCTTCGTCGCGGATTGGCAGATCGAAGATGGACGACCAATCCCTGCGCCGGGGATTTTGGGCTCCAATGTTCCAGAGACAGTCGAAGACCTGAACTACTATTTCCCAGGATTCTATGAATGGTTGTCAGATAACGACTACGGTTTAAAGTCTGGGATCTTCTACAATCCGCTGGCGCTGTCTTTTCGAGCTTCGTCGGGCGGCGGCTCGTCAAGTCCGCCTTCGTTCAGCCAGATCGATGCCTATCGCAATCCGCTTGGCGTGATGCTGGAAGATGGCGAACTCGCGTCCGTTTGTAGCGATGGCGAGGTGTGCGCCTTCGTGCGATCTTCTACATCTGTGACAATGGGGCGGGATGGCGCCATCCGTGCTTCACTGAGCTTTGGAGAAGGACCTCCACCTGAACCCGAACCTCCAATGGGGGGCGGCATGGAGGCCGAACACTTCGCGTTCCTTCAGCAGATCTTTGGACAGAATTATCGTCAATCCGACAATTTCATCGCGTCTCCTGGATTGTTGGTGCAAAGTCTCACCGTTCAAGAGGCGAACGACCTTGAGGAGCAGTATCAGGTCATCAAGAATTCGATGGCTGCGAAGTTCCTCGTTCAGGCTGCGGCGAGCCACGAGGCTCTCTACCCTGGCGGTGAGCTCGGCGCGCTGCGTGCCTACGATGCTCTGGAGTACAACCCGTTTGCCGACTCAATCGACGGTAGCGAGTATCAATTCTCCGTGGACGCCGTCGCTGCATTCAGAGGAGTTGGCCAAGCAGATACCGAAACGACGAAATGGTTGGGAATATTCCTCGAAGAGATAGAATTATCGGGCGCTTTCGCTGCACACTATAGGGACTTTGATCGAGCACTTGTTCAAGAACTCACTGGCCGAACGGTGCTCGACGGAACGGATAACTCGGAAACAATCTCTTCTCTGAACGGCGAAAGCATTTTGCTGGGTCACGGCGGAGATGACACAATCAATGGGAGCCGCAACAACAATGTGATTGTCGGCGGTGCCGGAGATGACCGATTGATCGGCCACGCAGGCGGAGATCGGTACTATTATTCTTTCGGCGACGGAAACGATCATATTCTGGACGTCGATCTCTACGGAAATAGTGGCACCGATACACTGAGTTTCGCAAATGCCGCCTCGGATGAAGTGACTCTGATGAAGGGGTCGAGCGACGATCTGGTCGTCACGATGTCGAATGGCGAGACGGTCACGGTCCAGGATCACTTCTGGGAGAATTACGACCGCTCGGTGGAGCGGATCATCTTCTCGGATGGCGTTTCGCTGGGCTACCAGGCGATCCGCGATCGATCTGTGCGGGACCAGGTCGAGACCGATCAGGACATCATCTCAGGCACCTCGCACACAGAAAACTACGTCCACCATCTGGGTGAAGGCTCGTACACGATCTCGGACGTCGACCTGTACGGGAACACGGGAACAGACACGCTGACATTCGTGGATGCCGCCTCGGACGAAGTGACTCTGATGAAGGGGTCGAGCGACGATCTGGTCGTCACGATGTCGAATG